>Ga0209541_10007146_pt1 | contig 18833 bp, 19 predicted proteins | sample RifCSPlowO2_01_FD_184027 | JGI IMG/M metagenome (GOLD analysis project Ga0209541, IMG submission 184027) | Groundwater microbial communities from Rifle, Colorado - Rifle CSP2_plank lowO2_0.1 (SPAdes) (version 2) | ecosystem: Environmental > Aquatic > Deep subsurface > Groundwater | place... | reverse complement strand
ACGATGTATTATCCGGCAATACGTGTTATGGGGAATAGCGCAAATCCGTTTTTTTCTACACTCTATAAAATTCGGCTCCACATGAACGATGTTATTAGCCGCCGTTTTACCCAGCGGCAGGCAACGCTTCTTTCGGGTATTTTGTTCGGCGACCGCGGCGAATTTTCTAAAGAATTTTTGGATAAGCTCTCCATAAGCGGCACGCTGCACGTCACAGCGCTTTCCGGTTTTAATATTGCCATTATTGTCTTTTTTGCTTTTGCTGTTTTTTCTGTTTTGTTTTTTGGGAAGCGGCTTGCGGTTTTTGGAGCAACGTTTTTGATGGTGACATTTTTTGTTGCCATGACCGGTTTTACGGTCTCGGCGCTCCGCGCGGCCATGATGGCGTGTATCGCGGGCCTTGCTGATCAAATGGGCAGGTTATATAATCCGCGCAATGCCATCGCTTTTGCGGCAGCTGCCATAACGTTCGCAAACCCCAAAGCCCCGGTTTTTGATTTGGGCTTTCAGCTTTCGTTTGCGGCGACGTTGTCTATTATTTATTTTGCGCCCGTACTTCGCCGACGCCCATTTTTTAAAGCCGCGTCATTCCTTTCGTGGCGCGACGCGCTCGCCATTACGATTGCTGCTCAGCTGGGGGTTGTGCCCATTACCATCACGAGCTTTCAAAATTTTTCTTTTTCCGCACTTCCCGCAAACATCGCGATTTTGGCTATTATGCCTTTGTTGATGGTCTTGGGCTTTACAACGGTCGCCGCCTCGTTTGTTTTTACGCCCCTTTCAATATTATTAAGCAAACCAACCGCATTTTTACTTGATTATTCTGCGGGTGTCGTGGAGGTGTTTTACCGATTACGCGTACCTTTTAACCCCGATGTCGGTGTTGTTGCGGCAATTGCGTACTACGCGCTTTTGATTTATTTCTGTGCGCGGCACTCGCCCCACGAGAAGTTTTTTATGAAATAAATATATGAACACAAGCGTTATGATAAGCAAAAAAACCATCCAGTTTGCCGTTGTTATGTTGGTCGGTTTTAACTTGTGGGTTTGGTATGTACTGCTTGGTGCCCAGAACACAGAGAACGCCGTTTATTTTTTGAATGTTGGGCAAGGAGATAGCCAGCTTATTACTTTATCTTCAGGTCGTGGAGCGCTACCAATAAAAATTCTCATTGATGGCGGGCGAGACAAAAAAGTATTAGATGCGCTCGATTCTGCGCTTGGAGTTGCCAATAGCAAATATATAGATATTGTTATGGTGAGCAATCCCGATCTTGATCACTTCGGCGGTTTTATTGATATTGCTCGGCGCTATGACATTGGGCTTTTTATATCAACGGGGTATCAATCGCAAACCGAAGCGTTTCGCGCCCTGCAAGAAGAAATTTCTATGCGCAACATTCCGATTTTGACGCTGCGCGAAGGCGATCGCATGCGTTATCGCAATACCAACTTTTTTGTTCTTTCTCCGAACCGCACGATCATGGAACACGAAGGGCTAAACGAGGCGAGCATGGTTGTTATGATGGAATCCGGGAAATCGCGCGCGCTTTTTACCGGGGATACCGGTTTTGTTGCGGAAAATATTTTGCTTGCAAAGAAGTATGACCTCAAAGCTGATATTTTGAAGGTTGGGCACCACGGTTCAAAATATTCTTCGGGCGAGAATTTTATTGCAACGGTCCAGCCCATCGTCAGCGTTGTCGGGGTTGGCCAGAACCGCTATGGTCACCCCGCACCCAGCGTGCTTGAGACGTTGCAACGCGCGGGGTCTCGCGTGTATCGTACGGACCGCGACGGCACCGTTAAAATTATTTTGGACAAATGAAAATTATTTTTATTATTACTGCGATAGTTTTATGCGGTATGATACTTGTTGGTTTTATGTTTGGTATACCAACAAACATATCGGGGTTTGCGGCGTCTCTTACCGAGATAATGACCGGTGGTTATAAGCAGCAAGGAATAACCACATTGTCATTATCACAGCTTCAAAGCGAGCCGAGAGATTTTCAGCTTATTCGCTACATAAATTGTTCTTTTCAATCAAACCATAGTCCACTCAAAAGCCCCATTATGATAAACGAGGTTGCGTGGATGGGCGCCGAAACTGGCGCTACACACGAGTGGATTGAGCTTCGTAATATTTCTGGCGACGCAGTTAACGTATCCGGTTGGCAACTAATAAATAAAAACGAAAGGATACATGTCGTTTTTCCCCAGCAGTCAATATTTGATAAGAAATACGCGGTGCTTGCGCGCGGCGTGGTGAACGACGCGCTCAAGCTCAATACGTACCTTACCTTTACGGGAGCTATTCGCAACAGCGACGAGGGCCTGCGGCTTTTTGACAATAATTGTCGGCTGATTGATGAAGTAATTGCGAATCCAAATTGGCCAGCAGGGGATAATCGCACAAAACAGACAATGGAGCGCACCAGTAATTTCGGGTGGGTTAATTCTCTTTCTGCCGGAGGAACGCCAGCGAGCGAAAACGCCCGCAAGTAGTATAATGAAAATATGCAGATTATTGCTGAAGTAAAAACAGAGTCGCCATTTGGATTTCGTTCTTCCAAATCGTGGGATGAGTTATTTGAAATCGCAGAACACATAGGGGACATCATTTCTGTTCATACAGATGCTCGGTGGGGCGGATCGTTTGCGTTGCTAGAACATGCTCGCGCTATGACCAAGAAGCCGATTTTGGCGAAGGGGCTTCACGAATCCGATGCGGAAGTACAAGCAGCGGTTGCGCTAGGAGCTGATTGGGTGTTGGTTGTTGGGCGTGTACCGGAGCACAATCTTGCACGCTGTATAATTGAGCCTTTTTATTTGGCTGATCTCTCAACGATTCCATCTTTGTGTAAAGTTGTTTGGAATTCGCGCGATTTGAAAACGGGAGAGCTCAAAAAAGAAACATTTCCAGAGGCGCGCAAGCAATGGAGTGGATGGCTGTGCCAAGCAAGCAATATTCATAGCATAAGAGATATTTATAAAACCGCTGACGCGGTGCTGATTGGAGAACACTTGCCGGAAATTGCCTCAGAGTTTTCTCTACTTACTGCCAAGTAGCTATCTCCTAGAATTTACTAAAGGCATGCATTATAATCAACTTTGTACGTAACAAATGCCGAGATAGCTCAGTTGGCAGAGCATTCCCATGGTAAGGGAAAGGTCCCGGGTTCAACTCCCGGTCTCGGCTTAGCGCTCTTCCTATTTTTTCTTTTTTTTGATATTATCGTTGTATGGCAAAAGGACAACCAAATCTTATTAAACTTCAGTGTACCGCGTGCAAGCGCGTTAACTACTGGAGCAGAAAAAACAAGAAGAAAGTAGAGCGCAAAATTGAGCTTGCGAAGTTTTGCAACTGGTGCCGCAAAAAGACAAAGCATAAGGAGACAAAGAAATAATTAGCACTAGGGAGCTTAGTTAAGTGGTATAACAGTGGTCTCCAAAACCACGGTCGGGGGTCCGATTCCCTCAGCTCCCGCTAATTTTGGTTCTGCGTATTAATTTTCATGCTCTGTCCGCGTAGCATTTTGTGATTTTATGAAACAACGATCTATTAAACTGAGACATTATTTTCTTAAAGATATAAATCCGGTTATTCGTCTTCTCATAATTTCGGACACGATTCTTATGGGCGCTGCCGGATTACTTGGACCAATCTTCGCGCTTTTTGTTGAGGATTTCATTCAAGGCGGAGATGCCGCCGTTGCTGGTCTGGCGGCAGGAATCTATCTTTTCACGAAAAGCGTCCTTCAAATCCCCATAGCTCATTTTATTGACAGAATACGGGGTGAAAAAGATGATTTTTGGATCATGTTAATTTTTACAATTCTGATTGCTTTTATTCCTCTTCTCTACCTTGTTATCAACACGCCCCTGCAACTCTATATTGTTCAGTTTGTTTTGGGATTTTTTACTGCTTTTACTTTCCCAACCTATATGGCAATATTCACGCGCCATATTGATAAAGAAAAAGAAGGGACAGAATGGGGCATCTATTTTACCCTCACCGACTTAACAAGCGCCGCACTCGCGGCCGTCGGCGGTTACATTGCTACTACTCAAGGTTTCCATGTTCTTATTATCGCTGTCGTTGCAGTTTCTTTTATTGGCGCCATGCTTCTTTGGCCAATCAGGCCATACATCAAAACTTTTTCATCAAGGGGCGTATAGCGTAGTTATCCACCGAGCTGAGCTAGGTTGTCCACAGTATTTTTCTTGTTTTGTTTTTTAAGAGCAGTATACTTACGAGAGGATATACGCGCCCCCAAAGGGGTATTTTTTATGAAACTTATCCGCGAGACATTTACGTTTGATGATGTGCTGTTGGTGCCGCGCAGATCTGCGGTCTTTTCGCGTAAAGACGTTACTGTGCGCGCGCAATTTTCTCGCAATATCACGCTCACTATTCCTCTTGTTTCGGCAAATATGGATACGGTTACCGAAGCGCGCATGGCGCGCTTTATGGCCGAGGCGGGAGGTATCGGCATTATTCATCGTTTTTTGCCGATTGATCAGCAAGCGGAAGAGGTACGCAAAGTTAAACGCGCAGAGAATGTTGTTATTGAGGATCCGTATGTTATTAATCCCGAGCAGGTTATTGCAGATGCGGAGCGTATCATGCGCGACCGCGGCGTCTCGGGGCTTCCCGTGGTTGACGAGGCAAAACGCGTTTTGGGGATTGTCACGCGGCGCGACGCATTGTTCACGCAAGACAAACAAACAAAAATTGCGCGCGCGATGACGAAACGCGTGATTACCGCGCCGCGGCGAATTTCACAAAAAGCGGCGCGGGACTTGTTGTTTGCACATCGCATCGAAAAACTCCCATTAGTTGACAGCAAAGGTAGATTGTGCGGACTCATTACTCTCAAAGATATGCTGCGTCAAGGAGCGTCTTCCACCGCTTCCAAGGATCGAAGAGGGCGTTTTTTGGTTGGGGCCGCGGTTGGTGTCAAAGCGGAAACCAAAGATCGCGCGAAAGCCCTAGTAGATGCCGGTGCGGATGTATTGGTTGTTGATATCGCGCACGGGCACAACACCAGAGCAATTGAGACCATAAAAAAACTCAAGCGCTCGTTTCCCGGCATCGAAATTGTAGGGGGCAACGTAGCAACTCCGGACGGAGCTCTTGATCTCATAAACTCGGGAGCGGATTCAGTGAAGGTTGGCGTAGGACCGGGAGCCGCATGTATTACACGGATTGTTACTGGTGTCGGTGTTCCGCAGCTCTCCGCGCTTTTAGATATTTTTGTAGTTGCACAAAAACACAAAATTCCTGTTATTGCCGATGGGGGCATTCGCAATTCGGGTGATTTCGCAAAAGCATTGGCGGCTGGCGGATCAACGGCGATGATCGGAAGTTTGCTCGCTGGAACCGATGAGGCACCCGGGGAATATATTTTGGAAGACGGCGCGGGGTACAAACTCTACCGCGGGATGGCGTCGCGCGATGCCGCGCTGAGCGCGGCTTTCATCCACGCTGAGCGTGAGATATACCGTGCGCCGGAAGGGAAGTCGGGAAAGGTATCATATCGTGGTCGCGCGCAACTGATTGTTGATGACCTCTTGTCGGGCCTCCGATCTTCCATGAGCTATCTTGGTGCAAAAAACATATCCGAGTTTCAAAAAAATGCCGAATTTGTTCGCATTTCTCCCGCCGCCCTCCGCGAATCGCACTCGCATGATATGAAGTAAATTTACTCTATTGTCAATGTTGTATTATTTTTTTTGATCATGTATCCTGTGAGTTAGAAAAACCTTGAAAAAGGAGTAGAGCAGTGAATAATCGGAATCATAAGAGCAACGAGCTTTGTTTACTCGCTATTTCGGGTATAAATTATCCCACCAAGCATCGGCGGTATTTACTCAATTTAGTACGCGAAGCTGCGGTGAGGCGCGAAGCGGTTATTGTTCTTATTGCCGGCAATACTGTTGATGGAAAGGCGCTCAAGAAAGAACTACACCAGCAGCTTAAGCATGAGGTTACGGAATTGAAGGAATATAATCGCGAGTTAATTCGGGAAGCAAAAGCGAAAGCAAAATTGGCGCAACAATTGTCCCAAAAAGCTGCAAAAACAGAACAATTGAAGGGGAAAAAGGCAAAAAGTTACGCGAAAAAGGCTCGCGAAGGAGTCAGACGGCTCCAAAAAGAAATGAAGAATTCCCGCATGGAGGCAGAATCTTTTGATGAGGAAAGGTTCCGCGAAAATTTTCATGATGAATTTGTGGAACGACATGCGCAGGAGCTTAATTCTTTGCTCCCCTCCATACCTCATGTCAATTATCATATTGCGATCGCGCAAGATGTTTTTGATCTCACTATCGGTGTAGAAATTCTAGAGCGTCTTCGCGAACTTCGCGACGATGTTCGCCTGATTGGTGCGCAAGAAGACGGGACATACGATCCAGAGCCGAAACTTCCACATCAATTGAAGGGGTTTGGAGAAATTCGTGTAATTTTACCGCGTAAACAGCCGTGGTTCTACAGAATTTTATCGAGTTCTATGCAGCGCCATATTAGTAGTTTTTTTTCTCGTACATTCTCGCCGCAACCAGATCTCGTTTTTGTTGGATGCACAGGAACCGCAATTTATTTGCCATGTTATGAGGGCGTTCCATCCATTTCTATTCCAACGCTGCATAAGTTAAATGAACAGCGATCAACAGAAAATATGGTCGGTTGTTCTATTGTTAGGATTGTTATGGAAAAAGACCGTAAGCGCATCATTTGTGGAACATATGATTTTCGCCCAGCGATTTTTAATGAACGAAATCTTGCGATTCCTGCTGATGTTACCACTATCGAACAATCTGTGCTTCGTGCATTGATCACATCGCCCGCAAGCATCAAAACGATTCTATTCCGCATTGCCGCGCAAGATGATCGCAAATCGGCTGAGAATATAACGCCGGAGCGTATACAGCAAACAATACGGGAGCTTGTCCAAAAAAAAGTTGTTGTGTATAACAGAAAGTCAAACCAGTACGCGATTAGCGAGCGGCGTTTACAAGAAACAAAAATTTCGCTGGAAGGACTCTTTAAGAATTCAACAAGCTTGCGAGAAACGGTATTGTCTTGTTATCATTGCGGGTGTTTAAAAACGCTGTATCACACCTGTTTTCATTATCTTCCCGAAAACGCGATAGATTCGGATATCTTAGTTGAAAACGGCGACGGAATTCAAGGCATCGCGCATGCGTATGAATACAACGGCGAGCTTTTGCCGTCTATGTTTGGTTATGATTCGCAAGAACGAAGTCTTGCGGCAATTAGACGCAGGAATATATTAGATATTTTTCGTCTTCGATTGGCAAAATATTCCGAAGAATTGCAAAAAACCGGAGCAAAACCCGAAGAAATGATTGGCCGATGCTTAATTGAATACCATTTCCAATGCGGCAATCATCCGGGCTGGAAATACTACACGAAACACAAACTAATCTTGGGAGAATTTGAGGATAAGCTTATAGCCGGTCTTATTGATGGCGTATTGGCGATATGTAATGAGAAAGAAATTGCTATAACGTATGAGCAAGTTAAAGCAATTGTTGAACGCAAGGTGTTGCGCGTTGGGGAGAGTTTTATGGTAAGTACTAAAGGGTTTACTATAGGCATTAAACATCCTTATAAGGGACGGACGCAGTCCAAAAGCCATCGTATTCAAGATGTTGTTGACTTTATTTGGCGGGAGTTTTTTGGATTTATCGAAAAAGTATTGCGAGACAAGAAAACAAAAGGTTTTGTTCTTACGAATGTGGCAAACTTCCACGAAGCGGCGGCTGTTCATGTTACTAAGTTTGGTCGCACCGCGTTTGGTTTGATGACCGGCGCGCAATTAAAAGACACACGATTTGAAAGTCATATGGACAAGGTAGTTGATCACGGAACTGCGAATGCGCTTGTAGTCAAAGATCCAGATGACCGCCTGTTATATAGCGAAGTAGAATTTGATGATCGCATCCATCCTGACGACGAAAAAATATGCTTTGCAGGTAAGATTATGACCTCTGATGTTTTAGAGCTTTGCAAAGTGCTCGATCTAGAATCGAAACTTCCTTGGCGGTATTAATATAGGCATTTTGAATGCCCCCAACTCCATGGGGGCTTTTTAATTTGCAAAAAAGCCCCTATCGGGGCTTAAGCAAAATACGGTTTCATGCGTTTGACGGTGTCTTGCCAAAGCATCTTGTCCAATTCCTGATTCATCGTACGCCAATTTGCTCTCTCGGGATAACCGAGAATATCAGCGGCCACTGTTCTGAAATATTGTGCCGGAACGTTTTTGGGGTCATGCAACATTTTTATAAATGAATTGTGGTTATCTTTCCAGAGTAAGTACGGCTTGGGTAGATTTGTAAATAGCTTTTGAAGTTGCGCGAATGTTCTCATGACCATAAAGGCGGTTTTAGGAAAATCATCGACAATTCTATGAGTAATATCAAGTTTTGCGGGAAGCAAATGTATCAGCGCTAACAGAGTTTGTCAAAAAAATGTTATAATAACAATCAATGTTACTTGCCGATGAGCTTATCAAAAAAGGCGTTTTGAAAAATCCTCGGTTGATTGAAGCGTTTCGCGCAGTAGATCGGAAGAAATTCGTGCCCGACGATCTTGAAGGATTTGCGTATCGCGATGAACCGTTGCCGATTGGGGAAGGGCAGACGATTTCGCAGCCATGGACAGTTGCGTTTATGCTCGAGCTACTGGACCCCCAACCCGGGGAAAACATTTTGGAAATTGGCTACGGTTCCGGATGGGTCACTGCTCTTATGGCGCACTGTGGCGCTAATGTTTATGCGATTGAGCGCATCCCGCAACTCTGCGAATTTGGCAAGGATAACGTTGAGAATTTTTTAGCAACACAAAGAAAGGAGTTTCGTGATTCAATAGTAAAATTCTACTGCCAAGATGGCGCCAAAGGATTGCCAGAAATTGCAAAGCGTGTGGGCGGGTTTGATAAAATTATCGCTGCAGCCGCGGCAACTATCTTGCCTCCTGCATGGAAAGACCAATTAAAAATCGGTGGAAAAATTATTGTACCTATCGAACACTCTATTTTCCTTTTTACCAAAAGAGGTCATAATCAATTTGATGAACGAGAATATTCCGGATTTGCCTTTGTCCCATTGGTGGAAGAAAACTAGTTTGCACATTGCGCTTGGTTTTTTTCTTATCGCAATATCAGTTTTATTGTATGCCGTTAATCTGGGTATCATATTCTCTCCATACTTTGTGGAAACTAAGATGGTAACGATTCGTTATGGCGAGAGTGCTGGGGAAGTAGCGCACGCGCTTTTTCGCGATGGGTTAATTCGTCAACGCTTTGAGTTTCTGCTCTATCTGAAACTAACCGGCAAAGATAAAAAAATAAAGCCGGGTAGTTATTCATTTCGAGAGCCGATTTCGGTGCCAAGTATCGTAAAATATATTACCAGTGATGTTGCCGAGCGCACGATTCGAATTCAAGAGGGATGGACAAATTTTGAGATTGCTCGTTATCTGGAGCGAGAAGGGGTTATATCAAAAGACGACTTTATAAAAGCGGCTTCGGGCACAGAAGGATACCTATTTCCCGATACATATCGTATTTTTCAAAGTACTTCAGCCGAAACCCTCGCCGCTCTTTTTGAAAAAACGTTTCATCAAAAAATTGAATCGTTACATGTCGCCATCGAACCACAAAACTATTCCTTGCACGACATAGTGATTATGGCGTCGCTGATTGAAAAAGAATCATCGGGTGACGAAGACCGATCGATCATTTCGGGGATTTTATGGAAACGCTTCAACAATAATCGTCCGTTGCAGGTTGATGCGACATTATCGTATCTTTTGGGCAAAAAGAGCCAGGATCTCACTGTTGACGATTTAAATATTGATTCTCCCTACAACACCTATCGATATCCCGGGCTTCCGGTTGGTCCGATAGGGAATCCGGGCTTGGAAGCAATACAAGCGGCGATATATCCAAAGGACTCACCCTATTGGTTTTATTTGCATGACAAAACCGGCAAAGCGTATTATGCTAAAACATTTGAAGAACATATTGCCAATAAAAATAAGTATTTGAGATAAACTAATATCAATTGTATTTTATATATATCATTGATATACTCATATTTGTAGGTCGACAATAAATTTATTAATAATTTTATAATTGTTCCTATGACTAAATACGAACAACAAGAAGAGAATAGAGAAACAATTAAAGCAATAACAGGTGAGCATATTGATGCGTATTTGGATCGAGTGAGGCGTGCTGCGTACAAAGCTGATGTTATAGCGAAATTTTTTAACAATGAAGTCATTATACCCAAAGGGGAGCATGACTCAGAATATATGCTCGCAGTGCGTGATCAATTGGTTCCACGAAAGTAGTTTTAACTTATCGCGTTGTTTTGGATAGCACAGCATACCTTGCATAAAAAATTATTTTATGTATACTTAAATTCATTATGTTGACTATTAGATTACAGCGTGTTGGTCGGGCAAATGACCCCAATTTTCGCGTGGTGGTTGTTGAATCCAAGCGCGCCCCCAGAAGCGGTTCTTTTATAGAAGTGCTCGGTTCATATAATCCGCGCGGTAAGCGTACCATCCAGCTGAAAGAAAATCGCATTCGGCATTGGATTTCGCATGGAGCGCAGACATCGGCGACCGTGCATAATCTGCTGGTTGACGCAAAGATTATTGAAGGCAAGAAACGACCGGTATAAGGGTTAGCCCTGTCGCTCGCGAAGCGACAGGTTGACATTATTTTCAAAAAGAGTATAATGTACCGCAAGATACGGAAAGGTCGAGATTCAGGTATTTTATAGGAAGTATCAGCAATTTTAGTCTAATGGTTGCAAAAGCATCAGTAGCGTCTGGAGATCAGGAGTTTTTGGAATACGTTGCAAAAGCTCTGGTTGACAACCCGGATGCGGTAGAGGTTGGACGTAAGGTTGATGAGATGGGCGTTCTTCTTTCTATCAAAGTTCACAAGGACGATGTCGGAAAGCTCATCGGCCGCAGCGGAAACACTGCGAAAGCATTGCGAACCCTTCTGCGCGTTGTGGGAATGAAAAACCACGCGCGGGTGAATCTTAAGATTGAGGAACCGGAAGGTGGTCGCGCAAGCGTCGGCAGTATGGTTGATGACCTTAAGATCTAGGAAATCAAAAATTGACCCCGATATATCGGGGTCAATTTTTGTCAGATTCAAAAATACTCCGCTTCGGCGGAGTATTTTTGGTCAGCAAAAATTAGTAATAACATAGAATTTATGCTATCTTTATGCAATGCACTTCGATATCATTACAATTTTTCCGAGAATCTTTGATTCCTACTTTGGGGAATCCATTTTGAAGCGTGCCCAAAAAAAGAAACTTATTGAAATCCACGCGCACGATTTGCGCGCGTATACGCGCGATACACATAAAAAAACCGATAACACGCCATATGGTGGCGGGGCGGGGATGGTAATGATAGCTGAGCCAATTCTTCGCGCGGTGGAGGCAGTGGTTCACCCCGTCATCCGACGGGGCGCCCGGTTGAGCCGGGCGAAATCCAAAATAATACTTTTGTCTGCAAAGGGAACGATGTTTAATCAAAAAATGGCGCATCATTGGTCGCAAAAATATCATCGTATTGTTTTTGTGACCGGACGGTATGAAGGTATTGATGAACGAGTGGCAACGATTCTCAAGAAAGAATATGGAAAAAATTTTGAGGAAGTTTCCATTGGGCCGTATGTGCTTACCGATGGCGATGTGGCGGCAATGGTAGCAATCTCGGCTGTCGCACGCTTACTGCCCGGTGTCATCCGAATCGAATCACTTCAAGAAGAATCTCACTTGAGTATTCTTTTGAAGCGCGAACCACAACTATCAACTAAAAACTATCAACTGCAAACTAATTTAGAATATCCTCACTATACTCGTCCCGAAGTTTTAATTTATAAAAACAAAAAATATTCTATTCCCAAAGTTCTTCTGTCCGGCCATCATCAAAAGATTTCTTTGTGGCGCAAATCTAAAATGAAGTAACGTGAAAGAAAAGAAATACATTTATTTTGGTAACTTTATGGTATTATAATGCATATATGTCGTGGGTGTTGTTGACTGTTGGGTCTTATTTTTTTAGTGCGCTGTCGCAGACAGTTGATAAAGTACTGCTTCGCGCGCGGATTCCTTCCGCAGCGACCTATGCGTTTTATTCCGGAATCACCAGCGTTTTTGTCGTTATACTTTTGCCGTTTCTCGGGCGGCTTACGGACTTATTTTTGCCGCCCACAATCATAGCGCTCTCTCTTTTTGTCGGAATTATTTTTGTTGCCGCAATCTATTTTTTATATTTTTCTCTTAAACGTTGCGATGTGTCGCGGATTGTTCCGTTCATTGGCGGAGGAATTCCTGTTTTTTTGCTCATTTTCTCATATCTTTTTTGGGGCGGGACGTTCTACTTGCGTGATCTTATCTCAATCGTTTTGTTTATTGTCGGTGGTATCGTTTTAACTACCGAGATCAGACAGGAAGGATCGCCGGACTCATTGGTCGGGCATCTTGTTGGGTCTGGAGGATATCGATTCCAGATTTGCCAGTTTGACGCGCGACACGGTATTCTCGCCGCGCTGTGCGCTGCATTTTTCTTCGCGCTTACTTTTTTCCTTACCAAAGAGGTCTTTTTATCCTCACCCGGGTTTATTCCGGAATTTTTTTGGATACGGATGGGAAGCGCCCTGGGGGCGCTTCTGATGCTGATAATACCAAGATTTCGTGCGAAGATTTTCTTGACCTCTCCTTATATTTCGCGTTCTTCTTTTGGCATGCTTTTTGGCAATAAAATAATCGGCGCGACAAGCTTCATTTTACTCAACTACGCTTTTTATGTCGCTCCATCACAGACCCACGTGGTTATTATTAATGCGCTCAAGGGCGCTGAACACTTATTCGTGTTTATTTTTTCCGTTGGCCTTTCGCTTTTTGTGCCTCATATTTTGCGCGAAGACATCGATCGTCATACATTGATTTTAAAATCTACCGGCATTTTGCTTATTGTGACTGGCTTTTGGTTTTTACAATGAAATTTTTTAAAACGTTGTTGCGCATTTTAATTATTACTAGCGCAGTTTTTTTTGCGGTTTCTTTCTTTTTGATACGTCGCGCGCCCATACAGCCGCCACGAGCGTATGGCGTGACGTTTGCGGCATTCTATGCGGAGGAATTCGGCCTTGATTGGAAAGAAACATACCATGCTGTTTTAGACGATCTTGGCGTGCGCGCTCTTCGGATTCCCGTGTATTGGAATCGCGTTGAGCCGGAACAGAATCGGTTTTCTTTTGATGACCTTGATTGGCAAGTTGCTGAAGCAAAAAAGCGTGGCGCTACTATTGTTCTTGTGCTTGGCCGAAAACTCCCGCGATGGCCTGAATGCCATGAGCCGGAATGGGCGCGCCAATTGATTGGTGCTAAACAATCAGATGAGTTTAATAATAAATTGTTGCATTATATTCAAACAACCATAGAGCGCTATCGCGGCGAGAGCGCGGTTACCATGTGGCAAATTGAAAATGAGCCATATTTACCATTCGGTGACTGTAAAAATTACGATAGCGGTATGGTGGATGAGGAAATCGCGCTCGTAAAGTCATTGGATTCCGCGCGTCCGGTGATGGTAACGGATTCAGGAGAACTGTCTTTATGGGTCAAAGCAGCACGAAGATCGGATGTTTTTGGATCTACGATGTATCGCACCGTTCATAATAAAATTTTTGGTACTATTACCTATCCGTTGCCCCCGTCGTTTTTTCGTCTCAAACACTCCATTACCGAACTTGTTGTAGGGAAAAAGCCGATGATTATTGTAGAACTTCAGGGAGAGCCATGGTCCCGCGAAGCAACGCCGAAACTAACTATTGATGATCATTATGAGACGATGAATCCAGAAACGTTTCAAAAGATCTTGCGCTATTCCTCGCGTACCGGATTTGACACGTTTTACCTCTGGGGCGTTGAGTGGTGGTATTGGCTAAAGACCAAAGAGGGGGAGCCAGAGATGTGGAATATTGCTAAAGAGGCAATTCGCTCGACAGAAAAATAGAAATGCTTGACCGCCCACAACAAAAACATATCTCTAATTCGCGCGAATATAGTTCCACAAAATAACCATAAGCAAGCGCATAGAATAGAAAAAAACCCCGCTGTGCGGGGTTTTTTACCAAGAGAAACACTTACCAAGGAAAACATAAGTAGAAATTACCTGTTGTAGCGGGAATTATTCTTTCTCCCGCGTAACGTACTCGCACCGTCCAGCGGGTATAAGTTAAGCAGCGATTTTTTCTTAGCCACTCGTCTCGTTTTTTGATAATAGCATCAAGCTCTCCTTCACAGTCAACCTCACTGAATCTAGTGTCGTGCTTACACCGGTATGCTGTAGAAACAAAATCTTTTCTTAAATTCTCAACTCCATTAGATCCTCTGATGTGGCCGACAATGAGAGACAGTACAAAGAAAAAAAATAGAATACTGAAAACGCTAGCCGATATTTTGAAGAATTTTGTACTTATCCACATTTATTCTCTCCTTTTCCTTCCGAAAGACAGCATATCATGCTTTTCTATTTTATGCAAATGCGATAGAATAAAATCCATGAGCCCGAAATTCCCGCATAATTTCTTTTTTGGCGCAGCGACGGCGTCGCATCAAGTAGAGGGGTACGGCAATAATGATTGGACGGAGTGGGAGAAGGCAAACGCTGAACGCCTTGCAAAGGAAGCCAAAGAGCATCCGCCGGAGGGCGGCTGGCCAGATTATATTTTACACTCGTATCCTTCGCCGCTTGACCCGCAAAATTATATTTCCGGCAAGGCGTGCGATAGTTACTACCGCTTCAAAGAGGACTTTGATATTGCAAAGCAGTTAGGGCACAACGCGCATCGCCTTTCTCTTTCGTGGTCCAAGATTGAACCGCGCGAGGGTGTTTTTGATCAAAAAGAAATTGAGCATTATAAGGAGAAAATTCAAGCGCTTCGCGAACGCGGGATGGAGCCGTTTGTGACGCTGTATCACTGGCCGGTGCCATTATGGTTTCGCGACAAGGGCGGGTGGGAGGCAGCGGACGCCATTGAGCAATTTCAGACCTATGTTGCGCGCGTAGCAGAATCGCTCAATCACCATATTACCTATTGGCTTGTTATTAACGAGCCGGAAGTTTATGTGTTTAATGGATATTTTCGCGGGCACTGGCCACCCATGATGAAAAGTATTCGCAGAACAATGCGAGTATTTTTGAAATTAGCGCGCGCGCACCGCGCCGCATTTCGCACCATTAAGCAATACAATCCCAACGCGCGCGTTGGTTCTGCAAAGAATAATAATCATTTCAAATCGTTAGGCGGGCCTATAAACGCGGCGCTTAAATTTTTTGCGGATCGATTATGGAATGATTCGTGGTTTTGGTTCATTAAGAATCACTACGATTTTATCGGTCTTAATTATTATTTTCATAGCAGTATTGATTGGGGATTTAATAAAAATCCCAATAAAGTTATATCCGATGTTGGGTGGGAAATTGACCCGCGCGGCCTATATGATGTTTTGCGTGATCTAAAAAAATATAACAAGCCGATTTTTATTACCGAAAATGGCGTTGCGGATATCCGCGACGCCTACCGCGCGGATTTTATTGAACAGCATTTAGTGTGGGCGCAAAAAGCGATTGAAGACGGCGTGCCGCTCTTAGGGTATTTCTACTGGACGCTGTTGGATAATTTTGAGTGGTCCAAGGGCTTTTGGCCCCGCTTTGGGCTTGTTGAGATAGACTATAAAACATTGGAGCGCAAAATCCGTCCCAGCGCTTGGAAGTTTAAGGAGATTATTGACAATGCGAAAAAATAGCATCATAATACAAGGTATATGAAAAAAATATTTTCTGCGTTTGTAATTATAGCGTTGTTGTCGTCAGCAAGAGTTGTATTGGCTACAACGATCGAAGAGCTTCAATTGCAGATACAACAACTTATATTACAAATTCAGCGTCTTCAATCGCAAAACGTGCTGGCCACAACAAATACTTGTCTTTCGCTTTCCAATACGCTTCGTTATGGGAACAAAGACACAACAACAAATGGAGATGTAACGCGTCTGCAACAATTTCTCGCTACGGATGTAACTATATATCCTGAGCAGCAAATTACGGGATACTTTGGTTTACTTACAGAGCGAGCTGTAAAAAAATGGCAGGAAACAAATGGTGTTGTGAGTTCTGGCACTCCCGAGAGCACCGGGTTTGGGGTTATTGGTCCAAAAACAAGAGAAAAATTAAGTGTCAAAAGTGGCTGCCACGAAAGTTTTAAAACAAATTCCGCGCATCCGTTTTTCATTATCAAATCGCCTCAGCAAAACCAAGTATACGCACACGGAGAACTCATGAAAATCGCATGGATGACAAGTGCGGAAAACGCCACGGATTTTAATTTGGAACTTATTGATAGACAAGGAAGCTCCGTGCAACAAATTTTATCCAACAAAGAAGATCAATTCATTCATAAAAGCAGCGCGAATGTAGATTATTGGTTTCGTATCTGGAGAGTGCCAGACGAAATTTCTGACGGGAATTACCGCATTCGGATTACTTGCGATGCGGCAAATACAACCTCCTGCGGGACAGGGTTGAGTGACGAATTTGCGGTACGGTTTAGGCAGATTGAAAATCCTTACTCTATTGAAATTAGTCGTTTTTCGGGCGATACATTTCAACTCGACGAAAGCGGGCGTTTTGAGTTTGAAGCATTCAACAAAGGATCCACCACAGTATTAGATGCTAAGGTTGAATTTTATCTTCAACAAGGAAGCGTTAAAACAAACCAGAAGGTTGCGTTTAGTTTTACTGATTCCGCTACCTATTACTCTACCCACCAGTGGCCGATTCATGAAAATCCTCCAGCCGGGTGGCCTGACAATGCAAAAGGATTTACGCCAGGCGTACAGAATTTTGGGTTTTCATTTAACTTTTTAAGTGGATTAGATTATGCATTTATTCCTGGTCAAGCGGCACTCATAGTTCAATTAAAAAGCGGTGCGCAGATACTTGTGGAGAAAAAAATTCCATTTACCATTATTGCACCTACACATAAGGCAGAAGTAAGTTCTGGTCATCCGTATATGCGCTTTCCATACACCCCCGCAATTTGGAATAAAGGAGACATGACAACGGCGGGATGGAACTGGGGAGGAGACACCAAAAGCATGAATGTAGAATTATTAAGCACAAACAATCCGGGGTTTTTAAGAAGCTTCGGGAAAAATCTTGATGTATTTACAAGCGGCCTTACATTTATGGCTCCGAAAGATGTGCCAGAAGGAGCATATTTATGGCGCGCTTGTGATGCGGACAACGCAAATGATTGCGCCATCAGCGACCCATTTCTTATTGTAGAAAATTATTTTGCTATTCCGACCTTAATTTTGAGGTCTCCTCAAGGGAATGATCATTGGAAAACTGGTAGTAACCAAATAATATACTGGACATGGTCTGGGAATACAACAAAGATTACCGTACAACTTAAAAAAATTGGCGAACAAATAAAATTTTTGGTCGGAACATATAACAGTTCTGATAGTCCGCTGCGCTTCCGTCTGCCATTAGCTTTGTCTCCCGGCGACTATATTATCGAAATTTGTACAAGTCCAAGCTTCTATGGACTATCAATTTGTACTCAAAGCTTTAGGGCATTTGTTATTGAGTAACGGATATTTTTTATATAGTCAAATATTTTTTGGCCCCGTTTTGGACTGGTAGAGATAGACTATAAAACATTGGAGCGCAAAATCCGTCCAAGCGCTTGGCGATTTAAGGAGATTATTGAAGCATCAAAATAGACACTGTTTTCCCCTTATTTTTCAATAGATTTTCAGTGCTTGACATTGGTTTTGAGGTGTCTATAATGTAAGTATTACTGGCTAATTGATACAATATTGATATTATGATGTAGCCGAACAGATAATTTTTTGAAAAATTAGAAAGTAAATCCGCGATTGCCTTTCGGCGAGCTCAAAGCGAGTTCAATGAAGCTAAAGGCAGTCGCGGGTTTATTTACCCCAACGCCAATAGCGCCAATTTTTAGTTGCGCTTCGCGCGTTGATGCAATGGGTGTGGGGGTTTGAAAGAACGTTGAAAATTGAAAGCACCAGCTCCGAAAGGAGCGAGGCTCGCCTAATTCAGAAATTAGGCGGCCAAAAAGTAAAGTAAAGCCAGTTAGTATAGAACATTTTTTCTTTTGTCCCAATTTTTCCCAAAGTTTTTTAAACTTTGGTTGAAAAATTGAGGACCCCGCACCATTTCTTGTGATGATTTTGATAATACCAGCTTCGTAAGACGAAGTCGCTTCGCTTACTGAAGCTGACTTATCATGATGTATGGTTGGAAATGGTGCGGGGTAACCTCGATTTTTCAAAAAATCACAAATCAAAAATGTTTGTGATTTTACAGAGAGTTTGATCCTGGCTCAGGATGAACGCTGGCGGCGTGGATAAGGCATGCAAGTCGAACGAAATTATTTACGATTGAGATGAGATTATATCAAGTCAATTTTGTTTATAGTTTAGTGGCAGACGGGGTAGTAATACATAGGAACGTACCCTTAAGACGAGAATAATCCCGAGAAATCGGGACTAATACTCGATATGTGGTAACATGAAAGTCGCAAGACGCTTAAGGAACGGCCTGTGGGCTATCAGCTAGTTGGTAGGGTAATGGCCTACCAAGGCAACGACGGCTAGGGGAAGTGAGAGCTTGACCCCCACCAATGGAACTGCGACACGGTCCATACACCTACGGGTGG
>Ga0209541_10007145_pt1 | contig 18833 bp, 14 predicted proteins | sample RifCSPlowO2_01_FD_184027 | JGI IMG/M metagenome (GOLD analysis project Ga0209541, IMG submission 184027) | Groundwater microbial communities from Rifle, Colorado - Rifle CSP2_plank lowO2_0.1 (SPAdes) (version 2) | ecosystem: Environmental > Aquatic > Deep subsurface > Groundwater | place... | reverse complement strand
GAGAAGGTTAATGTTTAGAAACGAACGCGCTTTATATAAAGACAAATGCGATCTTTGCGGGAAAGATATGATCTCGGTTTTTTCTCCGGAAAAACCTTTTAAAGTTTATTGCTCGCCTTGCTGGTGGTCGGATAATTGGGATCCGTTGGAATCTGGACAAGAATACGACCCATCGCGCAACTTTTTCGAGCAAATGAAGGAAGTGCAATTAAAAGCACCTTTTATGAATCTAATTGTTGGTTATTCTTCTTTGTTAAATAGTGATTATGTGAATCATGCGGGCTCAATGAAAAATTGTTACTTGAGCTACAATTTAGATTTTTGCGAGAATGTTCATTATTCGGAAATGGGGCATCACAACAAAGATTCTATGGATTTAACTATGCTGGAAAATACTGAACTTTGTTATAACTCAGTCAATATGTATAAAGTTCGGGGTGCATTCTACTCGGAAGATTGTAATGATTCCTATGATATATATTTCTCAAAAAATCTTTCCGGATGTTCAAATTGTTTTGGGTGTATTAATTTAAGAAAAAAACAATATCATATTTTTAACGAGCCGTATTCCAAAGAGGATTACGAGAAAAAAATAAGAGAATTTCACCTCGATTCTTATGAATCCGTTCAGAAACTCAAAGAAAGAGTTTATAAATTCTGGCAGACCATTCCGCACAAATTCATGCATGAGCGACATAATGTAGATGTTTCTGGAGATTATGTGTATGAATCAAAAAACGCGCGTAATATGTATCAAGTAAGATATGTAGAGAATGGTAAATTTTCTCAGATTATAACAACAGCTCCGATCAAGGACGTTTATGATTACACAGAATGGGGCGGCGGAGCCCAGAGGATTTTGGATTCAATAACGACTGGCTTGCAGGCTGATTCGGTTAAATTTTCGTCTGGCGTTTGGGATGGCACGATGAATATGGAATACTCAATGTATAACGTTTCTTGCTCGAATAACTTCGGTTGCATTAATTTAAGGAAAAAACAATATTGCATTTTAAATAAACAATATACAAAAGAGGAATACGAAAATCTCCGCGCAAAGATTATCGAAGATATGAACAAAAATCCATATATTGATTCGAAAGGGAGAGTTTTCAAATACGGAGAATTTATGCCGTATGATTTGAGCCCCTATGATTATAATGAATCAACCGCGAGTTGGTATTTTTCGTTGCAGAAAGAAAAAGTTTTGGAAAATGGCTGGAGATGGCACGACCTAACTCCTTCGGAATATAAGGTTACTATGAAGCCGGAGGATATGCCGGATAGCATTAATGACGTTAAAGATGATATTGTAAATGAAGTTTTTGAATGTATCGATTGCAAAGGAGTTTGGCGCGTGATCAAGCCGGAATTGGAACTTTTGCGCCGTTTCGGCCTGCCGCTTCCGAGAAAATGCTCAAACTGCCGGTATAAAGAAAGACACTCAAGAATAAATCCGCCGCAACTTTGGGATCGAGCGTGCGCGAAATGCGGGAAAGCGATACAGACCAGCTATGCGCCCGACCGCCCGGAAATAATTTATTGCGGGGAATGTTATCAAAAAGAGTTTATATAAATTATGGAAATAAAAATTGTAAAAGACCAAATTAGCTTGGAAGAAATTTCCGAGATGGCGGAGAAATTGTTTGGGGATTTTGTGAAGGCCGTGGTGGATATAGAACAGGGGATTATGGGCGTTGGAGGAGAATTGCATGCCGATATTGAAGTCAAACTTATGGAAGAATGTGGATCAAAACGCGAAAATACGTGGGGTATTAATATTTATCCGAAAATGGCGGGCGAGGATATGATTGAATTTGATTCCATGGTCAATATTAAGCCCAGTTTAGGGAATCGCACGCGAAGCGTGGAAAATAATGAAATTAAAGATAAAATTAGGAAAGTATGCAGTTCACTCATAAAAACCTAGCCCTAGGGCGCTGGCATGAGCTATCGCTTTCGGAGCAGCTTGGAAATATAGGAAGCGAAGTTGGCAGGGCGAGGAAGTGGAAGGGAAAGGACGAGAAGATTTTTGAGGGAGCGTGGAATAGGGCGCTTGAGCTTTTTGATTTAACTCTTTCCGATCCGCGTTGGATAGGGCGCTTGCGCGAAATTGCCCGCGCCCGGGAAGTTTTCTGCGACGCGGTTTTTGGCGGGAGCGAATACTCGAGTTCGCTCGAAGATCTGGAAAAATATTTTTATCCGTTTGCGTTTAGCGCAAGAAATCATGATTTCTAAAGAAGAAGTCAAAAAATTAGCGGAGCTTGCTAGGATTCAACTGACGGTGAGCGAGGAGGAAAAATTAGAAAAAGACCTTTCTAATATTTTGGGCTATATTGAAAAACTGAAAGAGGTGGATATTTCGAATGTTCCTGAAATGACACACGCGACGGAAGCAAAGAATGTTTTTCGAGCTGACAAAGAAGTTTTAAGGGATGATATCTTACTTCGCGAACAGTTTCCGGAAAGCGAGCGCGGATATCTAAAGGTTAAGGGAGTATTTGAAAGAGAATGATAAAAGAAACTATAGAAAAACTGGAGAAGGGGGAGACCTCCGCGCGGGAGCTCGTCACGCATTATCAGGACCAAATCAAGAAAAAAGATTCGGAGCTGAATGCATATCGCGAGACGTTTGATGACGCTTTTGAGGTTGCTGAAGAAATAGATAAAAAAATAAAACACGGCGACACTCCGCGCGCGCTTGAAGGAATTCCTTTCGCGATCAAGGACAACATTTTAATCAAAGGCAAGATGTCCGGAGCTTCTTCAAAAATTCTTGAAGGATATACGGCATCCTACGACGCGACAGCGATAAAAAAACTTCGGGAAGAAGGTGCGATTTTTCTCGGACGCACTAATTGCGATGAATTTGCGATGGGTTCCTCAACCGAGAATTCAGCCTACGGCCCGACAAAAAATCCGGCAGATGTGACGCGCGTTCCGGGAGGTTCCTCTGGCGGTTCGGCCGCAGCGGTCGCGGCTGATATGGCTTTAGCGGCACTGGGATCGGATACAGGGGGATCTATTCGACAGCCTGCCGCATTTTGCGGGGCTGTAGGCTTGAAGCCGACCTACGGCGCGGTATCGCGCTCGGGTTTGATCGCTATGGCGTCTTCTTTAGACCAAATCGGGCCGATTACAAAATCAGTCGAAGATGCGGAGATTATTTTCAATGTGATAAGGGGAAGAGATGAATTAGATTCAACCAGCTTGCCCCGTCAGGGCGGGGCAAGTGGAGGCTTAGCCTCCAAAATAATCGGAGTTCCAAGGGAATATTTTTCTTTGGTTGAAGGAGGGAAGGAGGGCTTGGATGAAGATGTAGCGAAAAAATTTAGCGAAGCAATAGATTTTCTAAAAAATAAAGGATTTGAGATTAAAGAAGTTTCTTTGCCATCGGTCCGGTACGCGCTCGCCGCATATTATATAGTTATGCCGGCGGAAGTTTCCGCGAATCTCTCTCGGTTTGACGGAGTACGGTACGGACCGCGCGAAGACGGGAAAAATCTTTTCGACGTTTATGCTAGAACTCGCGAACGCGGATTCGGCCCGGAGGTCCAGCGCAGGATTATTTTGGGAACGTATGTTCTTTCAGCCGGATATTACGACGCATATTACGCAAGAGCGCAGAAAGTGCGTTATTTGATAAGGAAAGACTTTGAAAACGAATTTAAAAATGTGGATTTGCTTTTGACCCCGGTGTCTCCGCATCCTGCGTTTAAAATCGGTGAGAAAATTTCCAATCCGCTCTCGATGTATCTCGAAGACATTTACACCGTGCCAATTAACCTCGCGGGCGTCCCAGCGATTTCAGTTCCATTTGGTACGGTTTCAAAAGAAGGCAAAGAATTGCCAGTCGGCGTCCAGCTTATTGCGCCGTGGTTTGAAGAATCGCGTCTTTTTGAAGTCGGGAAACTTTTAGAGAATAAATAAACTTGTTGCACAGGTAGGTCTGGTTTAGCATCGGATTGTAAGTGATATATCACAGATTTATTCGCTACGGTAACAGAAGAGCGTACATGTAGGGTGGTTGTGGAATACTCAAAATTATATAAGTTTTAATTTGTGATAGAATCAACTATCATGCAAGATCCGTTATTTACCCTTCCATCCAAGCCAAAGGCAGGTTTATATATTGATGATTCAAATCTTTATAATCGCGGTAAGGCTACAGGATGGATGACAGATTACAAAATAGTTTAGATATTGTTTATATTGCAAGCGGCGATAGCGATTTCATTAGAACCAAAGAGAATATATTAAAAAAACAAAAACATATTAAGTTTCTGGCATACGAAAATAATTGCGCATGGGAAATTAGAATGGGCTCTTGGTTTATAAGCCTCGATTCCATAAGAGCCGAGATAGAAAGAACCCTAAAAACATAACGAAAAAACCGGGCACTAGGCCCGGCGAGGTAACTTAAATACAGTATATATCCACCCTATTTGAAAAGTCAAGCTTATCCACAGCTTTACTAGAAGGCTTAGTTTAATCACTGACTATAACAACCGAAAGAAAGCTACCAATAAAGTGCTCCAAATAGCACTTGCAATAGTATAAATTTTAATAAGAAACTTGGGCTATTACACCATCTTTTCGCTTCACCGAAATATCTTCTTCAATTTTCTTTAATCTGCTCGTGAAAAACATATCAGCGATATTTTGAACCAATTTTCTTTGAGCCAGATCATGCTTTAAAGCAATGAGAATAGTAAACCAAGGAGAGTTAGAGAGAGAAATATAATTACAAATAGTCCGACAATATAATCAAATATTCTTATGGGCTTTTTTCTTGTAAAAAGATTTCTTATGCTGTCCAAGACAACATCTCCGGGGAATTTAAAATCACTAAAAAAACCTTTGTGTTCCGTTATTTTTTTGTCAGTTGTTTTATCTTCTACCATACTTTAATTTTTTTCTTTGAGCCAAGACATTTGAGGATTCAAATACTATCGAATATATTGAAGGACAAAATCTTGAAAGTTTATTTTTTCGCCATTTTCATTCAAGATTTCACTTTCGGACCCTAAGAGAGTAACTTTAATGCCATCTATGGAACACGAATCATTAAATTCATAGGTTCCGTAGTTAAAGTGGAATTCGGCATCACCAACTGAAAGATTCAGTCCAGGAGAATTATATACAAATGTCATTTTTCTATTAATATCTTTGAGCGTAGAATTATAACCTAATCCCGTTCCATTTGTGGCAATGTTTGGTGTAACTAAAGAAGGATTTATCGTCGCGGTTTCCATTTTTGATTGACCAACACAATAGGTTTCGTCATTTAAAAACACAAATTTCTTAATCGTATACGTAGCATTAGATGCGAACTTAATATGAGGTAAATTGTATGCTCCTGCAGGTATTAGAGTTGCAGAAAAGGTTTGGGCCTGTGTCGAGAACGTTCCATCTTTTGTGAATCCTTCATTGTTGATTACAGATTCGATCATATATGCGTATATCTTCCCGTTCTTTAGGCCTGTTACGTTTGCTAAATGCCTTGTTGATAATCCGGAAATAGATTGGATTACTTTAGATATACCATTGCCGGAGATAAAAATTTTGGAATATACGGGCGTGTTAGTAGTCCATTCAAATTGTGCAGAATATAGAGTTGGCGTGATACTTACGATATTTGTTTGTAGCTGTGTGCTAGTTGATGATTGTATCGAGGGCGTGGGAGTAGGAACTGGTGAAGGTTCGGGAGTAGAAGCTGGAGCTGGTGGAGGGGGTGTTGCGGTTTGAATTGTTGTTGTTGAATTCGATGCTGGAGGTGATGTTATAACTCCAGATTGCGTTAGTAATGTCGCAATTCTTTTCCTTGTAAGAGGTCCGAAATATCCAGATGCCGGAGAGATTTCATTTTTTGATTGCCAGTTTACTAATGCCTGTTTTGTTAGATTTCCAAAATATCCAGACGAAGGCGTTACTTTTAGAAAATTCTGTAAACATTTTACGTCCTCTCCACTAGACCTGACAGTTAGATCACGCAAAAAATTACAGACGGCTGAAGATGAGCCTAGATTTGGAGTTACTGTGGGTGGGACACCACGCAGACTCGATTCAACATTTATTACTGCTGTTTGATCTGCTCCGAAGGATTTTAAGAGTGAAAGGATCGCTTGTATTTGAGTTTCTGTAAGTGCCGCACTGGCTTTTATTGGAATCGACGCCAAAGAAAGCAAAACAGCTAAAAGTCCTATTATTAAAATATTTTTCATATTAATTTCTATCTTTATCTAATAAACACAAAGTCTCGCGCTAGCTAGGCCTTGCGGCCTCATGCCTCGTAAGCACTTTTTAATTATTGCTTATAACCTAGCATATTTCTCAACAAATGCAAGACTTCTATAATTCTCAATAATATTTGCGCTTTTTGCTAAGCTATGTATAATTATTATGCGGGGTAGAGAAGCAGTATCTCGGGAGGCTCATAACCTCCAGACCCGGGTGCAATTCCCGGCTCCGCAACAAAGTAAGATTTTATGGTAATACTATTAGCTATTTTATTAGCGATTTATGGTGGAGTGTCTTACGGCGCCGAATCTTCTCTACCGGGAGATTCCCTGTATCCGATAAAAACGGATATAAACGAAAGGGTTACGGGTTGGATTGCTTTATCGGCAGAGGCCGAGTTGGAGCACCATGCAAGTTTAGCCATCCGCAGATTAGAGGAAGCGGAAAAGCTCAAAGCCGAAGGCAGGCTCGACGCGGAATTAAAATCAAGACTCGAGGGCGAGTTCAGAGAGCATGTAAAGGCGGCTGACGAGGAAATGGATAGCCTTGAAGAAAAAGGAGAGTCAGAAAAGGTTTCATCCGTGCGGACGAAAATAAAATCATCCGTCAGCGCGAAGGGGAGTATTTTAGGAATTACAGAAGTCGAAGTTGAAGACGAATTTGAGAGCGAAAGCGAAGTTGAAATAAATGATGATGACGAAAGCAGCGTTGAAACCAGCATCAGATCTAAAGTCTCCGGAGATTTTGGCGAACTCGAACTCGAATACGAAAGTGGCGATCTAAAACTTTCCGGGAAACTGGCTCGGGCGAACCCGTGTGTCGATTGGAAAGTCGATACGGTTATAACCAAAGATATGCCTTCCTCAAGCGTTACTTTCGATATAAAAAAGACCAGCACAGCCGAAATCTGCATTCAGGTTTTGGGCAAACCGCAAGAGATAGAAGTTAGGGTTCCGAATGTCTCCGCGAATGCCGATATCACTGTCAAAATAGAGAGTAAAGTCGTCTATTCTGCGAAATTGAGATAAAGTTTTTCTCGAATTTACACAAAACCCGTCTTACATACATATCCACATTGTGTATCTTTTTGAATGACGGCGTATTATAATTATAGCTTAGAGTGAAAGTCGCTTTATTGGTATAATAAATTTTTTTTAATGAATAATGTAAGTGAAAATCGCAATTTTGGCTTTTTTCTTTTGGCGGTTATAGCCATGTTTTTATCGGTTCTTTATACATCGCAGGCCACAACTATTGGCACCAACGTCAGCGTATCCGGGACTTTGGCGTCTACGGGTAACGCTACGCTTTCGGGCACTCTGGCCGTTACAGGCACAAGCGCTTTTACCGGTGATACCACATTCAACGGAGACTTGAATATAAATAAGACAACAGAAACGGCAGTTTCTTTTGGGACGGCCGGCATCAACTTTGATTCTAATACCTTGGTTATCGATCCGTCTAACAACCGCGTTGGAGTTGGATCATCCACTCCTATAACGGAATTCGGAGTCCAAAGTGCAGCAACTACGACTATTTCTATTGGGTCTACTGGATCAAATTCCGGCGGATGCATACAGTTGAAGGGGACGGATGGCATTAATTTCCGAATTTACGCCACGGCATCAACATCTATCACGAAACAGCTTCACGTTGAAGCGGGTAACTGTAAATAGAAGCATGAGAAAAATTCTCATAACAATTTTCGCGAGCTTACTTTTACCATTATCCGTTTTGGCCGTAACCGTTACGGATGAGATAGTTTTAACCTTGCCATCGACTGGTGATTCATACGGTCTTGTCGCCACTTCTAATTTTACAACCCTGACTGTAAATAATGACAATTTCGTTATTGTTCTTGCTGGAGGCGATGGGTTCAGACTCAGGTCTACAGACAGGAGAAAATTAACGAATGATGCAGGCATATCCATAACATGCGACACCACTGAATCTTCAATATCTTCCGGTAGCGGGAACGTAACAGTTACCATAACTCCTTCGGGGACATGTGGTTCAAGCGTGAGTGGAGGCGGTGTGATTAGTAGTGGTGGCGGCGGAAGTTCCGTGACATTGGCCCCAGTGGTTACACCACCACCTACAAATGTGCCTGCTTCTCCTGTTCCGGCTCCAAAAATTCCTTTGGCAGTTTTTACGAGGGATATCGCGCTTGGTTCAATCGGCGATGACGTAACTCAACTTCAAGCTCTGCTCGCTTCTGATACTTCAATTTATCCGCAAGGAATGATAACTGGCTACTACGGTCCGCTTACAGTTCAAGCTGTAAAGCGCTTCCAAGCGAAATATGGATTGCCGCAGATAGGCAGAGTCGGACCGATGACGAGAGAAAAATTAATGCAGGTATTCGGTTCAAAGAGTTCTACCTCAGCAACAGAACCTTCTCCGGTGCCTCAAAATCCTTCAGGGCGTTTATTAACTAAAACTTTAAAAGGAAGAACACAGGATGAAGAAGTGAACATCCTTCAGGAGTTTTTGGCCAAAAATAGCGAAATCTATCCCCAAGGGCAAATTACCGGATACTTTGGTCCACTTACCGAGAATGCGGTAAAGCGCTTTCAGGCGAAATATGGAATAGAAAAAGTTGGCATTGTCGGACCCGTAACTCGAGCAAAAATAAACGAACTCATCAAGGACGGCCAAAATCCATAAACGCGTTAATTAAAATCATTCACAGCAATCCTAGCAGCTAAGTAAGACACCGTGGATTCCGCTCCTTGATTCAGATTAACGCTTTTTTCCCCTAATCCGTCATAACACCCTCCGCTTACTTGATCGTAGAGATACTGCCCTAAATAATTTTCTCCCAAATACCAATAAAAAGCTTTGGTCATTAATATTTTGTATTTTTCTTCCCGCGTGATTGTATATATTTTTTTTAGAGCTTCGACCATAGCCGCAACGTCTTCCGGCTGTTGGTCGAAGAATTTTCTTTTTCCGCCTTTTTCGAACCATCCGCTTTGTCCGATGGGCATATAAATTCCATTTACGAAAGAATGAGAAATCAAAAAGTCCAGAGTTTTTTTGCCGACATGGAGATATTCTTCTTTTCGGGTAGCCTGAAAAGCGGACAATAAACTTTCACATATCACGGAATTGGAATAAGTTATGGTGCTATCGAACCAGTGCCAATCGGGATCACTGTGCGCCACATAATTTTTTACTAGCTCGTCTGCAAGTATTCTAATTTCTTCGCGTAAATTCGGCGTGGAGCGGCTCTGATATAAAGCAAATAAACCTTTTAGGTAAAAAGCTTTAGGGCGGATGTGCTTAAAATGCACGTCAATTTTTAACCTACGTTTGTATATTTGTCGCGCTTTTCTTCTCAATTCAACTGGAATTGCGCGCGTAACAGATAATTGCATAAGAGCCCATAAAGCTCTGGCGTTGGCATCCTCCATGCTGTCCTTGGTGTTGGCGGCGTTGTCAGGCTCGCAATTTTTATCGAAGTAATTTAAAAATCCATTCAATCCTAAAGCGTTTTCAACAAAAGACAAGTATATATTTATCAGACGAAAAATAGATTTTTTTCTAATGCCCGCGGAATAATACTTTGCTACAATCGCCAAAGCTCGCGCGTTGTCATCCAATGTGTAACCAAAATCAGGATTTTTATGGCTTAAATCAGCAAATTGAAAAATTCCAAAACGATCCGTAAGTTTATTTAAATGTTTAAGATTAAATTTTGGCAAATGTCTGTTGTCAACAGAAAGGCCAAGCGCGCATTTCATGAAAACTTTAAGGTAGGAGAGGGCGACATTGTGCCAAACCATGTGTCTCGTATTGAAATATGCTTTCTTGCCCATCACTTCCCTCAAATTAGGATCTCCGAGCAGCCGCTCCGTAGCTTTTTTTAGTGAATTCCGATCTTGAAAATTAACGAGAAGGCCTGCTTCTTCTACATCTTCTCTTGCCTGTGCAAATGGGGTCGAGATTACTGGTCGTCCAGTTCCCATGGCATAAGACAGCGTTCCACTTACCGCTTGGTCGGCATTAATGGATGGCGCGATATAAATGTCGGAGGCTTGTAAAAATTTCAACAAACGGCCAACTTCCAAATAGCGGTTATAAAAGCGGACATGTTTTTGAATTTTTAATTGACTTACTTTCTCCAGCAGAAAATTACGGTATTTTTCGCCTTCATTTTTTAAGACAAGCGGATGTGTCGCTCCAATAACCAGATAAAGCAGGTCTGGAAATGCGCGAATCAATTCTGGAATTACGTCCAATACGTACTCAATACCTTTTCCTGAATTCAGAAGCCCAAATGTGCTTATGACCCGTCTATTCTGAATGCCGAGCGCTTTCTTGAATTTTTCGCTCGGCTCGAATTCAACTGGGTGTATGCCATGATCTATTATAAAAATTTTTCTGGGATTTATGCCGTACCTAGAGATCAAAATTTCCTTAGAATTTTTGCTCATTACAACTATGTATGAAACGCGACCCAATAGCGGCCTTATAAACGCTTCCATGACAGGTTTCGGGTCTGGAAGTACGGTATGCAGGGTCATTACCGCCGGCTTTTTAAGTTCATCAAGAAAATATTTGAGATTTGAGCCGAATTCTCCTCCGAAGATTCCAAACTCATGCTGGATCGAAACCAATTTAATATTTGAATCTGCGTTTATTTTTTTAGCCGCTATTTTATAATCTTCGACATTATCTTGGTCAATTTCCAAAATAACCCGCGAAGAGTATCTAGGTTTTTTTAAGGCGCTGTAATTCATTGCCGCGACTACTGTCTTTATCGCTGGCGCGAATACAGTATCAAAAGCTTGAGCTAAGTCATAAGTAAAAGTGGCGATACCGCAACGCCGCGGAGGGTATGTCCCCAAAAACAAGACTTTAGTTGGCTTTGTCATTCTATATCTTATGCTTTAGCAATTCGTTAATTAATTCAATTACGCTGATTTTTTTCGCTTTTATCCTGGAATCAGCGGCGCCGTAGTAAATAAACAAATCATCTTCTTCCAGTATGGAGCCTGTGGGAAATACGACATCATTTGCCAAACCCTCTTTTTCATCTTGTTCTTCCGGCGAGAACAGCGGGAATGGCAGCCTTGCTTTGACGCGAAGCGGGTTTTTCAGATCCAGCAGCGCCACTGCGGCATGATAAATTTTTCCGCGGCTTGTTTGTTCTATAGCATGAAAAATTAAGAGCCAGCCATGCTTTGTTTTGATAGGCGGAGAGCCTCCGCCGATGCGCCTGTTTTCAAATTTATACTTTGGGTCAAGAATTATAAATTCGGCTATACGGACTAAGTATTCTCTCCATAATTCCGCGGTCAAATCAGAAAAATTCTTAAAGCTTATGGCTTGGATTCCGGGCATTACCCTATGGATCAGAAAAAAATTTCCTTCAATTTTCTCTGGAAGAAGAAAAACATCCTTTTCCCAAAGGGAGACTCCTTGGCCTCTTTCTTCTTCGTAGTGTTTTGCGTACCATTCATATTTTTCCGGAAGGCCTGCTTGTTCAAAAATCTTACCGGCGTCCCTATAAAGGATAGCGGGAAAAATTAGCCCCTTTTTTTCAAAATTGCGTAAATCGGAGGAAACCGCGTAAGCAGCGGATGCATCCCGCCCATCGTATGCCGTGTAAAACAGATAATATAAACCATCCAAATAAATTATTCTCGGGTCCTCGACGCCACTACGTTCGAAATTATGTTCAGGGAAAATTAAAGGCTTATTATCTCTGCGTATTACTTTATTATTTTTAAGCTGACAGTATCCGATTGTGGAAATATTATTTTGATTGATGGCGCGATAAAACATGTGGACTACGTCATCCTTGGCAATGCACGCCGGATTTAAGACGGCCCGCTTTTCAAACTCGTTTTCCGTAGTTGAAAGAATGACGCCCAAATCTTCAATTTGCATCATACAATCTTAACATTTTGAGCTTTCTAGATCACTCGATCCTAAAACTGGCGGGGACAATGTCCGGAAGTTGGTAATAAGGTATTGAGAATCCGAGACGACGAATTGAATAATTCTCCAAAATGAGGCATAATTTGGGCATATTTATGATGCCCAACAAACTGAAAAGCGAGCTGAAATCCCCAATTTTGAATTCTCCGTACCTCGAGCCTTTAAAGCATTTTAATTCTGATGAAAGAGGTTTAACAGAAGAGATTTTAGAAACACGCCGTCCGAGCAGTTTTTATATTCCTGTACCGCGGGCTAAAACAAAGCAAAAACAGATTGATTTAAATATCTCTGAGGGTGCTCTTGGAAATGAACTTCAAAAAGAAAATGAATTTATTAATAAAGTTAGGATAAAAGTAAGGAGTTGGCGCGACTCTGGTTATACTGGCGTTACGAAAGTTTCTCGCGATCTGCTTTCATATTGGAAAGATGAAACGAGAGAAAATAAATTATTTTTCTGCCAAATCGAAGCGCTAGAAACATTGATGTATATCAATGAAGTTGCAGAGAAATCTGGAGAAAGTTGGATAATTAATGAGCTAAAAAAAGCTAATTCTGATGCAAATCCGGGTTTATATCGTTTGGCATTCAAGATGGCCACTGGCTCTGGGAAAACTGTTGTGATGGCAATGATTATTGCTTATAACACTTTGAATAAAATCCGCTATCAACAGGACACGCGTTTTACTGATGCTTTTGTGATTATTACTCCAGGCATTACTATTCGCGACCGTCTCAATGTATTACTGCCAAACGATCCTCATAATTATTATCTTCAGCGCGACATTATTTCGTATCAGGATTTCGAGCTTTTACAGCAGGCAACTGTTTTAATCACAAACTTTCACCAATTAGAATTAAGGCAAAATCCACGCTTTCAGGTTGGAGCAGTAATGAAGGCTACGGGCATTATTAAAGAGGAGGCGGTTAAAGAAACTCCGAATGCCATGGTAAACCGGGCATTCAAAAGTATTCTCAATAAATCTCGAGTGCTGGTTATAAACGACGAAGCTCACCACTGTTATCGGGAGAAGCCAAGCGCAGAGAAACTTTCCGGAGAAGATCGAAGAGAAGCGGATGAAAATAACAAAGCGGCTCGCGTCTGGATTAGCGGGTTAGAATCACTTTCCAAAAAGGTTGTTGTTAATGCCGTTATTGATCTTTCTGCGACCCCCTATTTTTTAAGTGGGTCTGGTTATTCTGAGGGCACGCTTTTTCCATGGACAATGTTTGACTTCTCTCTTTTGGATGCGCTTGAATGCGGCGTGGTAAAAATCCCGCGCTTACCGATCGAGTCTGATACGATTTCCAAAGGAGATGAGCCAGAGTTTCGTAATTTATGGCTCTATGTACGCGATGATCTTCCTAAAAAGGGACTAAAAACTGGTGACTATGATCTCTCGGTTCTTATTTTACCGACAAAACTTCAAGAAGCACTAGAGTCTCTGTATGGCAACTATGAGAAATATCATCGGAGATACGAAGAAGAAAAGAAGAACAATACGGCTGTAATGCCTCCTGTTATGATTGTGGTTTGTAATAACACTACCGTTTCCGAATTGGTATATCGTTGGATCGCGGGATTTCAGCGAGAAACGGCGAGCGGTAAAATAAAGCTTGAAAAAGGAAATTTAGAAATATTCCGTAACGAAGACGGAGTCCAATTTCTAGATCGTCCCAATACGCTGCTCATTGATAGCGCGCAAATTGAAAGCGGCGATAAGATAAGTGACGAATTCAAAAGGATTTTTACAAAAGAAATTGAAGATTTTCACAAAGAATATCGCAAACGTTTTCCGGGCCGCGAAGAACCAACCGATGAAGAACTTTTGCGAGAAGTGATGAATACGGTCGGTAAGCCAGGCAAACTTGGTGAAAATATCAAATGCGTAGTTTCCGTTTCCATGCTTACCGAAGGATGGGATGCAAATACCGTCACTCACGTTCTTGGCGTTCGCGCATTTTCTACTCAACTGCTCTGCGAGCAAGTCGTGGGTCGTGCTTTGCGTCGCGTTGATTATAGTGTAGATGATGCCACCGGTCTCATGTCTCCTGAGTATGCAGAAGTATATGGAGTCCCGTTTAGTTTTTTGAAAGTAACCGGTGTTACTCCGCCCCAACCGCCAAAGGTAATTCATAGGGTACATTCATTGCCTGAAAGAGAAAAACAATATGAAATTACCTATCCGCGCGTGGAGGGTTACCGATATGAATTAAATGAAACAAAGCTTTCCGCGCATTTTACCGAAGAGTCAAAAACCATCATTGAAAATGAACCAACAGAGGTCATTCTTGGCGGCGTGATTGGCGATGAAGAAAAAGAAACCCTAGAAAAAATTAGAGAGCGTCGCGAAGGCGAAGTTATTATTAGACTTACGCAAGGCCTTTTAAAGCGTTATTACACTGACGCCGATGGCAGTGAAAAATACTGGCTGACTCCGCAATTGCAAAAAATCGCAGAAGAGTATGTTAAAAAACATATTATATTAAAAGATCGCATGGTAATCGGCTATCTTTCTGTCGGTGAATATTTTTCCGGAGGACTAACCAAGATTCAACAGGCTATTGTTACAGAGAATATAGAACACCAAAAAGACAAAAAATTACTGCCAATTTTGGCACCCTACGATACGCTTGGCTCAACCCGTTACGTAGATTTCCTTACCACCAAGCCAGTTCGGGAGACAATTAAAAGCCATATAAATTATGTTGTGGCCGACACAGAAGAATGGGAACAAGGAGTTGCAAAAAGATTGGAGCAAATGCCGGAGGTGCTTTCGTATGTCAAAAATCAAAATCTCGGCTTTACCATTCCATACGAACATCAAGGCACGTCCCACCATTACACGCCAGACTTTATTGCCGTCTTGGAAATGCCAGATAAATCAAAACTGAATCTCTTGATAGAAGTTACGGGTAAGAAAGATGATAAAAAAGCAACAAAAGTTAAAACGGCGCGAGATCTTTGGGTGCCTGCCGTCAATAATATCGGGAAATACGGCAAATGGGCGATGCTGGAGATTCAAGATATTCACGAAACGCAGAATTTAATTAAGTTTGGTATAAAAAACGGCTTTGAAATGATAAAATAAACAAATGGGAAAAGAACACAGTAAAACTTATAGAATGTACGTTGACGAATCCGGAGATCATACATACTCTGAAGATAAAAGATTCTTGGGTTTAACTGGGGTAATTTTTGAGTCTCAAAATTATAAAAATATTTTTCATTCATCATTTGAAAAATTTAAGGAAAAACATTTTCCACATAATCCTGATGAGCCGGTTATTTTGCATAGACGGGAAATATTAGACAAAAGCGGACCATTTTGGCGATTACGAGATGAAGAAAAACGCAAGTCCTTTAATAATGATTTCATTGATATTCTTAAAAAGAGTGAGTTTAAACTGATTACTGTTGTTATAGATAAGAAAGCGCACTTTGACCGTTACAAAGAATCAGCATTACATCCATATCATTTTTGTTTAGTGGCGCTTCTTGAGAGATATTGCGGCGTTTTGAATTATTACAATGTTAAAGGAGATGTGCTTGCGGAAAGCAGAGGAGGCCGCGAGGATATGCAACTTAAAGAAGCATATAAGAATGTCTATGAAAGTGGAACAAATTTTCGGAAACAAGATTTTTTCCAGAAATCTCTGACAAGCAAGGAAATCAAAATTAAACCAAAATCTGCTAATATAGCGGGGCTTCAACTTGCCGACCTTCTCGCGCATCCTTGCGTAATCGAGATTTTATATGAAAAGAAACACATAACTAATTGGGATGGTGAATACGAAAGGAGGATTTGCGAATGTATAAACAAAAAATATAATAAACATCTTATCAATGGTCGAATTGAAGGTTATGGAAAAGTTTTTCTTGGATAAAATAAAAAAGCCCCTTACGGGACTTCTTTACGCTAGCCCTAACGGGCTATCCACCTCCAAGTTAATGGATTATCTACAGCATAGCATAACCGAACGCTCGCTTGCAAGCGAAAGTGGATAATTAAATCAATAGCTAATATGCCAAGAAAATCAACAAAAATTAATACTCCAACCACTGCCGCGCCGGTTAAGTCATACAAACACGATGCTAAACGCGCTCACATTCCGACGCAAGAAGAATCAGTGAAGCTTTCCGCCCGGGATAAGCAACCCATTAAGAAAAAATATGATTATGACCCATCGCTTGATCCACAGCTTGTCTGGTCTGGCAAAAGAGAACAGGGCAAAGAATTCGCTGTGCCGACGGTTCCAATCTACGTACAAGAAAAAATAGCGCCCGAAGCAATTATTGCTCGGCTGAAATCCGGCGCGAGTGATATTACCCAACAGATGCTTTTCGGAGAAACAGCAGAGATGCAGTTGCATAAAGCGGTAGAATTTTACAAGCATGAGGACAATTGGCAAAACCGAATGATTTTGGGCGATTCGTTATTAGCAATGAATAGCTTACTTGAAAAAGAAGGTATGCGCGGCCGGGTTCAGACTATTTATATCGATCCGCCATATGGAATTAAGTTTGGCTCAAATTGGCAAGTATCCACGCGCAAGCGCGATGTAAAGGATAATAAACTCGAGGATTTCATTCGCCAGCCGGAACAGGTCAAAGCTTTTCGCGATACGTGGGAATTAGGAATTCATTCCTATCTTTCTTATTTACGGGATCGTTTTATTACTTCCCGTGAATTATTAACAGATAGCGGTAGTTGTTTTATACAAATTAATATTGAAAATGCGCATTTAGTTAGGAACATAATGGATGAAGTATTTGGCTCTGATAATTTTATTAACCAAATACCTTTTCAAAAAACAGGTGGTTTTTCGTCGTCATATTTAGATAGTGTCGGTGATTACATACTTTGGTACGGAAAAAATAAAGAGCAATTAAAATATCGGCAGTTATATCTTGGAAAAATTAATGCAAAGAGTGGACTTAATAATTATCCATATCTTTTACTCAAGGACGGAAATGAGAGATTGATTTCCAAAGAAGAAAAAGAAGACATTTCTTTGTTGCCTCAAGGTGCGAGATTGTTTGGAGTACATGCAATTACAAGTGGCGGAGCATCTAAAGAAAAACAGCCATTTGTATTTAATGGTAAGGAATATTTACCCAAAGCTAATGAACACTGGAAAGCAAAATATCCTGATGGGATGGCAAAACTTGCAGAAATTGGAAGAATACGAGCTACCAGTAATAGAATAGGATATGTTAGATTTTTTGATGATTTTAATCTCATAAGTCTCTCCAATAACTGGGATGATACTAGAGGTGAAATGGACATGAAATATGTTGTGCAAACATCAAATATAATAATTCAACGTTGTCTCCTCATGACCACCGACCCTGGCGATATTGTATTAGACCCAACTTGTGGTTCTGGCACGTCTGCATATGTCGCCGAGCAATGGGGGCGGCGATGGATTACTACTGATACATCTCGTGTAGCGCTGGCACTAGCGCGGACGCGATTAATGACCGCCAAGTTTCAGTATTATAAACTCAAAGATGAAAATAGCGTAAGTGCAGGATTTGAATATAAAACGGTCCCGCATGTCACTCTTAAATCTCTCGCTAATGATGAGGAGCCAGGCCAAGAAGTGCTGTACGACCAGCCTTTTGAAAACAAAGATATCGTCCGTGTCACTGGGCCGTTTACTGTGGAGTCCCTATCGCCGCACCGTGTTTCCGATGCGCAAGAAATGCTTTCGAGCGAGCGGTTCGCGGAAACGGTTATCAGTAATCTTTTAAAATCCGGCGTGCAAACAGGCGAGAAGGGTGCACGAGTGGAATTCGTGAATTTGGATATTTTGCCGAGCGGCCCCGAAGTACAAGCAGTAGGGGAATATAAAACCGCCACTGGCTTAAAAAAGGTTGCTGTTTCTATCGGTCCGGAATTTGGTAGCGTAGATGACGACTTTATCCGCGATGCCGCCAGGGTAGCAAAGAAATTTGCTGACTTGCTTGTTGTTGCTGCTACATCGTTTGAAGCCTCGGCTTTTTCGGAACCATCTCAAGTGAATGGTTTGCAAGTGATGAAAGTAAAAATAAACCCCGATTTGTCTATGGGCGATTTGTTGAAGAAGACCGGATCGGGTAATCTGTTCCTCGCATTTGGCGAGCCGGATGTTAAAGTTAAGACAACTAAAGACGTGGTTGTAGTAGAAATACTCGGAGTTGATATTTATGACCCCGTAAAAAGCGAAATACGATCTAGTGGATCCGGTGACCCCGAGCATGAAATCGCCGCGTGGTTTATAGATACTAATTACAGTGGGGACGCTTTCTTCGTCCATCATGCGTACTTTTTGGGCGCAGATAAACCATATGAAAAATTAAAGAAAGCGCTTAAAGCAGATATAAATGAAAATGCTTGGGAGGAACTTTACTCGACTGTCTCGCGACCATTCCCAAAACCAAAGACGGGCAAAATTGCCGTCAAAGTCATCAATCACTATGGGGATGAGGTAATGAAAGTGATTGAGATATAAACTCTATGGCCTCATCCCAGAGGAGATAAAAATTGTTGAAGTCAAAGCAAAATAACGGCTGTGTATAATTTTTTTACATTGCTATTGACAAGAAATCCTGCATCGCCCATATTGGCAATATGCTTGCTAAATTTATTCAAGAACAACGC
>Ga0209541_10007143_pt1 | contig 18839 bp, 33 predicted proteins | sample RifCSPlowO2_01_FD_184027 | JGI IMG/M metagenome (GOLD analysis project Ga0209541, IMG submission 184027) | Groundwater microbial communities from Rifle, Colorado - Rifle CSP2_plank lowO2_0.1 (SPAdes) (version 2) | ecosystem: Environmental > Aquatic > Deep subsurface > Groundwater | place... | reverse complement strand
ACCGTATGAGTAGGTTGAGTAGGTGACAGTCACTTTTTGGGACACCCATTTTGAGGCATTGCGAATCTTTTTAATTTACCGATGAATAAGGTAGAGCCTATAGCAGGGGAACGACTAAGCAAATCTTTGGCTAGATCTGATGCATAGTCAATCGAGGCATATTGGCTAGAGGTGAATTTTTTTTCGTAATCATCTAAAATAGTATCGGTTATTCCTGAATGATGTTTTCGATAGCTGCTGAATATATAATCCACAGGGTTAGTGCAAATTCCTGCTCGAACCGGGTTATATTCTATATACATACCACAATTGTATAAATAATCTTCATTTTCAATAGGTATGCTTGTATATCGCTCCTGCCACAAAGGGCCCCTGCCGCCATATTTTCTTTTGCACCACAAAGTATAAAACCATTTTAAATATGCTAACCCCTGCGAAAGCATTTTATGGGAAAGTGCTTGTACTATGAAATGAAAATGGGTATTCATGATTACATAGTGAAACAGGTGAAAGGGGTATCGTTTTTTTGCTGCATGTGCAAGTTTCAAGAAGTGAATGAAATCTTTATCGTCCCTCAATATATGTGTATCGTTTAGCGAGCGAGATATTATATGATAGAAACCGTTCTCTTCAATAAATCGTGCTATTCGTGGCATGATATCCTTTCATTGCTAAAAAATGCATGTCCCAAAAAGTGACTGTCACCTTTGGACCTCACCTTTGGACCCAAAACAAACATCCCCGCAGGTTATTTCGAGTTAGAGCCGATCTATCATATCGATGATTGAGGCCTATCCCCACAAATTTCTATCCAAGCTCCTATATGAAATCGCCTCGGAGACATGATGCGCCTCTACTATTTCTTTCCCATCCAAGTCCGCGATCGTTCGGCTCACCTTCAGGATCTTGTCGTAAGCCCGAGCCGATATGCCCAGTTCCAGAATAGCTAATTTCAATAACTCTTCGGCCTCCTTATCCAGAACGGAATACTTTTCCAGTTCCTTAGACTCCAGGTGAGCGTTGAATAATACGCCTTCATCTTTATAACGGCTTTTCTGGACTTCGCGGGCTTTATCTACGCGTTTTCTTATCTCTTCAGATGGCTCGCCGCGGCGCTTGTCTGTCAGGTGTTCATATTTCAGCCTCGGAACTTCGAGATGCATATCTATTCTGTCTAAGAGCGGCCCCGATATCTTGGAAAGATACGACTGTATCTGAAAAGGCGTGCAGTGGCATTCTCTTTTAGGATCCGTAAAATAACCGCACGGGCAAGCGTTCGTTAGTTACTTATTACCACATATAATATGATGATAAGCTAATACACTATTACAGTTCATACAGATCGATTTCTATCTCTCCGGTCTTGCTTACAACTATGCTCTTTATTATTTGCCTCATTATTGCCTTCTTATCAATATCGGATAGCGAGAATATGTCGCCGTTCAGCTTATTTACCCTTTCAAGGACTGCGCCTCTTTCCTGCTTCTCTTTAGGATCGTTTTCCGCAATTAGGATTTGGCGCTGATTTTCAGCGTCCTCAAGCTCTAATGTGAACCTGTCCATCTTACTTACAACAAGATCCCTCGGAAGCGATCCTTCAGCAAGCGCGTCTATAAGCCTTACTCGATGTGCTTTTATGCCTCTAATAGTGTTCTCAACTCTCTTCAGATGTTCCTGTGGGTTTTTCTTTGGGATATCCTTCGCTTCTTGTTCTTCGAATTTCAGTTTAGCTTCTTTCCTGACTTGCTCAAGGACTTGCTGCTCCAAATACGCTTTAGGAATCTTTTTCCTCTTACAAGTTCCCTTGCTTTGATAATTGTGGCAAACATAATATGGATATAGTTTAACGCCATCCTTTGTCTTTTTGGGTTGCGTATATGTAACTATAGATCCGCCGCACTCGCATCTAACAAGTTCGGACAGAATATAATCTACCGGATACTTGCGATCTCGTCTTTCGTGGGGCTTGTTCTTGATAAGATATCGCACTCTGTTAAATTGCTCTTCGGTTATTATGGCTTCATGCCGCGCCTGAAATACAGAAGCGTCCTTACGGATCGTCTTTGATCCACCCGCCCTTTTCCCGTAGGATTGCTTGCCTATATACACCACATTAGTCAATAACCTCTTAACTGTGCTTTGTGCGAAGGTAGTGCCGCGTTTAGTCCTATATCCAAGAGCGTTTAATTTACGAGTTACACCCCGGAAGAAGGGATCGTCCTCAAAACTGTCATATATTAACTTAATTATGGCGGATTCAGTTGGATTGATGATAAGGCACTTGTCCTTGATATCGTAGCCGTAAGGGGGCTGGCCGCCGCAAAAGTCGCCTTTTTCAGCCTTCGCCCACATAGCGTCAGAAACACGATCAGCGGTTTGTTCTCGTTCCCACTCCGCGAGAGAAGCCAATATCGTCAGGGTTAATCTTCCTGTCGGGGTAGTTGTATCAAACTTTTCAGATAACGAAATAATTTCTATGGTGTGTTTATTGCAGAGATCTACAAACTCAAGGAATCCTACTGTGTTGCGGGCAATTCTATCTCCCTTATAAACCATTACCACATCGATCGCATCATTCTCTATATCGGATAAAAGGCGCTTAAATGAAGGGCGATTATAGTCCTTGGCAGAATATCCGTCATCGGGATAATGTCTTATATTAGAAAACTTACGATGTTTAGCCTCGTCCTCAAGCCATTTCTTCTGCCGGGGAACGGAGAAACCCTTATCCCGTTGCATATCGGTAGAACACCTTGAGTATAAGGCTTGAATTTTAGCCATTCTTTAATAGTACTTCCAATATCTTCTGTCTGCGTCTTTTCTTTTCTTCATCTGAAACCTTAATCATCGTAACCTTTACATTTAATTTGTTTGTAGATTGTGTTGGTGTCGGTGTCATCTTATGCCTCCTTGTTTGCGTATCTCGCGAAATATCCGCTCTTCCTGCGATCCTTCGTATCTTTCTGGCCTAATGGCCTGCCAAGTTGCTTACCCTCCGCCCTAGCGCGATCCAGGCCAAGCATCGTCCTTTCCCGGATGATGTCGCGCTCAAATTCTGAAAACGCTGCGAAGATGTGGAATGTAAGCCTGCCGGCCGCACTTGACAGGTCTATGTTGTCCTTCAAGGAAACGAACGCTACCTCTTTGTCTATAAGCTCCTTAACCTCCAGGATCATCTCTGATAGGCTGCGCGCCCACCTCGATAGTTGCCACACAATAACGCCGTCAAACTCCTTGTGTCGTAGGCACTGCATTAAAGCCGCCTTGATGGGCCGGGTGTTGCGCGTTGACTCGGTTTCCTCGAAGATCTCAAACTCATACCCCATACGCTCGGCATATTCCACAAGCGCTATTCGTTGGTTCTCCGGGTGCTGATCCCGTGTGCTGACGCGGCAGTACAGGGCAAACCTCAACTTCTTCTCTTCACTCATACGCTCACTCCTTTCTTTTACCATACATCGCCATGCTTTCTTAAACGCTCTGCTTCCTCATCAAATCCAGCTGGGAACAATTCATCCACACTGACATCTAACACCTTGGCGATCTTGTGTCTTAGATCTGCAGGACACCTGCGTCGACCCGTGGCATAATTTGAGAGTTCTTGCTCACTTATACCTATAAGCTGCGCGAGCCTCCAGTTTCTTATCCCAGTCTTTACTATCCCGAGTTTTAATGCCGTAACTTCCATACAGGCCCTCTTTTACTATTTGTTATATGAACGATAGGGTAAAAAAATATTCATCTTTAATTTTACTACCACTAAAGATACGTATGCTTTAAAAAAGACACTCATCTTTAGTGCCACTAAAAGTATATCATATTTGAAAATTTTGTCAAGCTTTTTATATTTTTTGTTCTCCTACTAATTTTATTAGTATTTTAACTTACTCGACAAAGGACTCATTACTATTTTAAGCAAATCGTCTTCAGAATATTTTTGAAGCAACCCTCTATCGACCTTAACTAATGTATTAAGCCCTTTCTTAAATGCTGCTGTATATTCTCGTATATATCCGACCGCCTCTCGTCCTCTCTTTCCAGAGGAAATCAAAGCTTTTCCTGACCATATGAAATAACAATAAATTAAATACCTTACTTTTTCGATCCCCATTTCTTTTATTAACACTGCAACTAATTCCGTTTTTAAATGAAAAATCCCACGTAAAATATCGACAATAAACATTGTCTCAACGAGATCATCTATATCGTAAGATTTAAATTTGCTATTAGGTAGCCGTTCTGGTTCTGGCAAGATTCCGAGTCGCCTGTAATAATATAATCCGTTATAGGTAATGTCATAGCCGGATTCTTTAAGTAAGCGTTCGGCACCTTTGAGAAACACATGGTTTTGAGGTAATAAAGGGGTTTCTTTAGTCATAGTAAAACTAAGTGTACCATACATGTTTACACAATACAAGCGTTGTACATATCACCATTGTTTCTTACTATCACTGCCTCATTAGGGATTATGCTTGAATTAACTTCCCTCACATTTTCTTATTTGTAATGCCCGCTATGCCCTCTTATGGGACATAGAAGCATTCATTTTCTTTTTACCGCATTTTTAATACGGATTTTGACAGATCGAATTAAGTCAATAAAAGCACTGCGAAATACTTGAAACCAACATAATGCGAATATTATTAAGAAAATTATACTTATTATAAAAACAATCTTATTAAATACGTATTCAAGTATACTATTCTCTATTGGCCTTACCGACATACCTACCAATAAAGATAATGCCACAATAGTAATAGCCACTAAAATATCTTTAAATCTTGTTGGGGGGTCTTTTATGAGCATCTTATTTTTTTATCATTGTCGGTATTATGTTTAACTAAATCTATGCTTACCCCTCGCCCGTCGGCGTTCGTGTCTCTACGGGCTTATAATAAAGGCTTTTATTCATGTAATATCATTTTCTTCCTAAAATCTCTATTTAATCATCTTCATATGGATTATCCATACTATCCGGCATACTTGGAGTATTGTCGGTCATAACATATACTGTTGATGACGGATCATAGCGTTCCGACATTGAGCTTTGCGGAGCGGGGCCATCGCTTTTGCCTGTTATCATCTTATCAAGGTCATACTGCAATACATCCCAATCGTTAGCGTAAGCGATACTGCAACACAATAAAACTATTACGATACATATTATCTTCATACACCCCCCTTTCCCCATGCACCATTCAGATTTTATAGATAAGCAATCCTGCCAGGAAGAAGCCCAAGAACATGCGAAGCTCTCTATTCATTTAGCCTTAACCACCACTAGAAGAGTAAGCCCTATCAGAAATATTATAAACGCAATCTATAGACTCAATCATATCTATATTCTTACTTCCACACTTAGTGCAATATTCTCCAGTATGATGTTCAAGCGTTGCCTTGCAATCATTACAACAATATCTATATTCGTGATACCTCTCTCCTTTTTTCCTTTGCTTACCCTTATCCATCATTTCTCCTTTATCGTCCTTACCGCCCAAGTGATAAAACGGATTATTAAATAGATGGGATAGCCAAAACAGATTATTAAAAACCCAAATGCGTTAATGGCGTCGTAGTGAGCATAGGCTATTATCTGCAGACCCACTTTGTTTTGTTCGGGTGTATTGATATAATTCTTTACAAAAATAGCATTGCATAAATAATTCGTTCCAATAACAAATAAACCAAGCAATATTATTCCAATTATTACAAGCCCCTCTCCCGCTACGAGTTTTTTAAGTTTTGGGGTTATATCAAGCAGTTCCTTCTTTAATGTTTTTACCGCCCAAATAATGAAGCGGATAGAAAGATAAACCGTATATCCCGAGAAAGTAATTAACATATTCTTAAGGCTAAAAACTTTGTAGGGGTATCCAGTTATTAGCCTAAGACTGCCATCATGATATCTTGTATCACGAAAAAACATTCCAACGGCAATGCTTAAAAATAAAAACCCTAAAAATACAAGTCCTTCTCTTGCTATAATTTTCTTACTTCTCATATTTATTTCTCCCGTCGGTGTTATGCTTAATTTAGCCTATGCCTTACCCATCGCCCGCTGGAGATCGTGTCTCTAATGGCTTGTAATAAAGACTTACATAGTCGGAGAAGGCAAAAAGCCCATTATGTCTTTTCCCTCATTTCCCTGAGCAATCTTGCCGTGTACTTCTTCGTTGCCAGCTCTATCAGCTTCGTCAATTTCGGATTGGCTAATACCTTCTTCCGTAATTCGCCCTGAACCTCTGTTGATGTTATGTCTTTAAGCAACTCGTCAAGGTTCTCTATCTTACTTCGCCCTACGTAATTCTTAACTCTGTTTTTCATCGTCCTTGCTCCTTAAAGATAATGTCCACTATGCCAAAAATTATGTGTTGTAAAAATATAAAAATGAAATTATAAACGCAATAATATACATGATAGAGCTAAACAAATGGAATTTAATAGTATTGGCAGCCGATTTAGCCAGAAGTTTTTTCTGCTCCTCGGCTTCAGTGAATGATATGAAAGCATTGGTTTGCTGTTGTTTGCGGAAATTCGCATTTAAAAAACCAGCGGTTAGGATAATGAACCAAATAAAGTAATTGGAAAAATTGAAAACAAATAATAAATAGCCGATTAACGCTCCGTACCCTAAAAGCACTGGAGCCATTTTAGAAAAATACTTGTGGTAAGTTGAAAATCGATAAATTTGCATCAAAATAAAAATGCTCGCCAAAACAAATAGCGCAAATAACACCACGCTCATTTCAATTTTTCCAATTACGAGTCCGACTATCAAAAGAATTAAAGCAAGCCAAAACGAAGCCCCGCTTATTACCTCAGATTTACTCCCTCTCATAAATGCTTGCCAGCCACCTAATAGGAGCAGAAAAAGCACAATGTAAATCATGTGGGGCATATGGTCATTTTAGTAACTCCCATCCTCTTTTTCCGTTCGGCTTACCTTCCTCATCCACCCCTGTATTAAAAAACGCAACTTTTCTTGTAATTTTATTATGCCTTACAAGTGCTACCGTTTTACATCCCTGCTCAAAATGGTATTTAGAGGATATATTTTCACTATTTCTTTTTTATTTCTCCCTCATACTGGCCAAAGATATGTCAAACAGTGGATCTGACGGGTCAATCGATTTAATATATTTCCCAATAGTTTCCTTATATTTTTCTTCCCATTTTTCTGACATAATATTAACCCACCATCGAGGAACGCTACGGTTCCATTTGGAATACAATTCAAATTCAGGCTGACCCCATTTCAAATATAACTGATTGTCCGTTTTAGTAGCACCGCTTAACTTTTGCGCGTGATACTCTAGCATTTTTAATCTATCCTCCGTACCATAAAGAAATCGCTCTAATGCCCGAGCGAAAAATCCAGCGACAACCCACATAACTATAAACGCGACTATAACCCACCATCGCAATACAAATAACATTGTAACTATTATCAGAACGCATAGCGTTTTTAAGATTATGCATATTAACCCACCATATAGGCCAGTAGTCATGCCATACGGAATGACAGTCCACCGTTTTAGATGTTGCCAATACGCCCATTGACCTATCCCATAAAGCGGGGCTAACAATATACCTGTAACACAAGCATATAAAGCACTATTGCTATTCATGCATATACTTTCCTATCAATCCTTTTAGATGTTTGGCGCTCTCTTAACTACCCAAATAAAAAGGGGACGCATATCCCTACCGGCAACTGCAAAGTAAATCCGATAAGGCTGCATTTTCCCCTCCGCCCTTTCGGGCGAACTTGCAGCACTTACCTTACTTTGCAGTTAGAGGCCCTAAGTCCTCTTTAAGGCAACGCTATTGATTCATGTAAAGAACTATGAAACTATTATACCATACTAAACTTCGATTAAGACTCCAAAAACCTCCGGATTCATCTCAGCGAGAGTCGTCCAGTCAATATTGTATTTTTCTTTAAGGATGCGCTTCTTCTCGCTCCAAAATAAACGACAATAGATTGTCTTATTGCTGCGTATATTCGACCTCTTACTTAATTCCTGGCTGGCCTCGTTCTCCGCTTCCCTGAATATTTTCTTTAGCTTTGGATCGCGCTCTTTGATATCATGGCGGATACCTTCTCTATCCTCAAAATAATCCATGTCATTCCTTAACTATGTTTTCCAAAATCTCAAGGCTTCTTGATACCCACTATTGGGCTGCTATAACTCCACCCGTTTTTATCGTCTAAAGATTCGAGCGTTCCCGTAATCCTATTAAAACGATAGGTTATTGTGCCATCTCTTGCTGATACATAGAGTTCATATTTTGGTATACATTGGGACGCAACTATCAATATCAATATGGCAATCACAACCAGCACTATTTCTATGGAATATTTCATTCTCGCACCTCCGTTATTTCTTAATTCTATACTTCTCCGCTTCTTCTTTTAAGGGGTCTATAAAGCCCGATAGAACAACGCTGCAGGGTAGAACTAATAACTTATCCAACTCATCGTCTTTTTTATCTTTACGAGCAAGGTCATATAGGTGGTCGAGCGTATCCATTATCTTCTTGGCAGGATATTTATTGGCATCTATATTGAATTTACCATAAATAAATCCAATATATAAGAGCTTTTCTTCTTTTGAATACTCAATCCATCTAAAACCGTTTGTATATATGGAGAAATTTTCATATTTAGCAAGTAGAGGTGAAGTAATTAGCAAAATAATCAAAATAGCGAGTATCTTTTTCATTCTTGCGCCTCCGTTATTTAATCGGATCTTCAGGCATAGTCTCCAATGTCTTTGCTATAAACTCTAAGCTCAAGCGTTGCCTTGCAGTCATTACAACAATATCTATATTCTTGATACCTCTCCCCATCTTTTCTTTGCTTACTCTTATCCATTATTTCTCCTCGCCCAGATAATGAAGCGGTTAACCTATAAATTGCCTATGTTTTTAGAGCAGGGCCGTTTAACCCATGTCTTTTAAGGTCATCTTTGTAATAAAGAAAAGCCTCTGTTAAGCCATCCTTCTCTAATCTATAAATAACCAATCCCCTCGCACAAGATTCTGGTTTTTGAAAATGCGTTACAAAATAATATTTTCCATCGATTGAGAGCACTCGCAATAACGCATAGTTATCTATAATTAATGACTTGCCATTGCTTGTAGAAAATATTGCAAAATATGGGTGCTCACATCCATCCATAGTGGCTTCATTGGTTACATAGGGATAAAGCCCCTTGACAAGAACAAGTCCTTTGTCGAGAGTGAATAAATTCGTAATTTTGGGACTCCCAGAAAACGAGGCTTCGGGTTTCTCCATTTTCTCAATTCTCTCAATTATTTCCTTTTTTGAAATATTTGTCTTTGGCAATTTTACATTTATATTTAATTTTGAAACATTTTGTGCATGCAAAGTAATATATATTTTGTTAACACCGTCTTCCCAGGGCAAGGAATAAGAGTCATTGAAACGGCTCACTACAGTATTTTGTGATAACTGGTCACTGGCATAAAAAGACATCTTGGAGCTATTGAAAGACAGCTCATAATGTTCTCCGCCCTTCTCTGAGGAACCTTCCATGACATCAATCAGCCTATTATAAACACCTTTCATCTCATTTTTCCTTTGGCGTCCTTGTAGTCAAACAATCCTCCCCTACGATAATCCCGCTATTTTGTGCTTGATATTTTCATGCTAAACAATTGGTCGTTTATTTGCTACCACGGAAATCTCAAGGCTTCTATTATTCAGGAAATTTGTCAAAATATATAAAATTACACGAACCATAAAGAATAGCTGACTTTGTTATTGGGATATTTTCACCGCCTCGAACTTGAGTCAATATAAATTTTTTCTCACCATCTTTGTCAATATAAAAGGTATAAACTTCAATAGCATTCTTCGGATAATACACTAAAACAGAAATTTCGCTCTCCCCCTTATTCAATATCGTAACCTGCCCGCCATCTGCACGAGAAGACCTTATTCGCTTTGCAGCGTCTACAAATCGAACATCTAAATTTCCATCACTTACAGCTACCTCAAATACGCCGTTTGTTATACTATCGTTTTGCCAACCAGCGTCCTTCTTCGATACAAGCCCGCTATAAGGAAAATAACACTTTCCCTGTGGATTTTCACCGTGAGCAATTATTTCTTCACCCGCAAAAGCCAGTTTAGATAAGATTAGGATAAGAAATCCTACCAATATAATCTTCTTCATATTACTTTTCCTTTCTTTCTTGAGAATGCGGGATAGAGCTATCAGAAGAAATTGCTACAATGCTGCTAGAAGCAGTTTGAATTTCTCTTGGTAGTGTATAAAAATTATTGTAATTCGTTATTGTCGTTGCTGTTTGATGAACCTCTTGGAGCTTTTTGGTTAGTGCTTCTTTCTCTTCCTCTGTCTTTCTTGAAGTTAGCTCTTTCCACCCTCCCCACAACAGAGAGATAATAGCTAATAGTATATAAACTTTATTAAGTGTTATTTTCATTCTCACGCCTCCGTTATTTTCTGAAATCTCGAATTTTCTTTAAGAGCTTCTGCATATACGGATATATTGAAATCAAAAGTACAGCAAATCCTAAATAGAATGTAGTTCTAAAGAACTTCGATAGCAGCCAAACAGGCGCGTTAGGGTTAAAGGCCTCTTCGGTGGTTACTGTTATTCCTGATGTGATGTGAAATAGGATGAATGATAGGACGGTTACTGATAATCCGGTAAGTGCAAGTTTAAGAGATTTCATTTCCCCTTTAGTGTTTTTATCGCCCAAATGATGAAGCGGATTAGAAGATATAAGAAATATCCGTAAATTATACTAACGTCGATTGTATCCCTTGCACTATAACACTTTATACTATTGCAAAATTCGTGGATAAGATTACCTGCTACAAATAAGCTAACTATTACAAGTCCTTCTCTCGCTATGATCTTCTTGATTTTAGAGGTCATTTAATTATCTCCGTCATAAACTATTCTCGGTGCATTAGTTGCTAAAGGATTGTTTGCGCTTTCAGAACTTACGGCGCTTCCATATCGACCAACAGGATTATTTACGCTGTCGACAGAAACAGGGCTACCGTATCTTCCTACGGGATTGCTTATTGAGTCCGGATCTACAGGATTGCTGCTTACCCTGCCCAAATACTTTCCATCTTGGCTATATAACTTCGGAGTATCCATAGCAACCGGGTTATTGGCACTATTGGAGCTAACTGAGCTACCAAATTGCCCCACTGGATTATTTATGCTTGTTGAAGATACCGTACTACCATATTGCCCTACTGGGTTACTCGTAGAATCTGAGGCAACCCTATTTGTGCTCAATCTGCCTAAATACTTTTGTTCGGCATTAGCTGATGAGCAAGAGAAAAGTATGATTAATAATAACGCTACTATATTCTTCATCTCGTTGTTCCTCCCGCACCTTAAATAGCAAACTAAATAGAAACGTAGCTATAGATATTTGGCGAATGATTTTTTAACTTCATCAATGGAAATTGAAAAATTTATTCCTTCGACATCGGTTGCAACTATCTTTTGTGAATTAACAGCAATAACCTCTCCTTTTTCATTGACTAATGGTCCGCCACTATTACCAGGGTTTAACGCAGCATCCGTTTGAATAATTTCAATCTTTGTAAGCGGATTATAAGGAGCATCTAATAACCTGATTGCACTCACTACACCTTTCGTGACGCTTTGCTCTAAGCCACCTGGAGAACCAAGTGCATAAACCGTATCGCCAGAAGAAATCTTTTTAGTGTTTCCGATTCTTAAACACGGCACTTCTCTAGTATTTATTCTTAACAATGCCAAGTCTTTATATTTAGCTACTTCTATGAGGTCTGCAAAAAATTTTTTGCCCTCTTTGGTCTTGATGATTATATCTCTTTGGTCTGCTATGACATGATAATTGGTAACTACATAGCCTTTCTTATTAACCACAAAACCACTGCCGCCACCCGATGGAATATCTATAACTACAACCGATTCTAGACACTTTTCAATAATGTTTTTTGGCTGCCTTTTAACCGCACTGATTGAGCTAGCCATTAGATTCATCATTCTAACTGAGCTATCCAGGCTTATTTTACCTAACATAGTCGCTGGTTTTGCAATGTCCATAATGTTTGATAAACTGCTAATACTTCCTAGACCCTTTATGGCTTGCAGAGGTCTATTTTCTTCTTCATAAAAAACTTTTTCTGAATTAAAGTATTTTGCAGCATTTTTTAGATCAGCAAATTCTTCTGGAAGCATTCGACTATTACTCATGCTAACTCTAAGTCTCGATTTAATGCTTAGGTCAACACTCGAGTCATTGATAGAAACCATATCTTTTATGACATACTTGCCCTTTGGAATATCCAAAATATGTAGAAATTCGTCTATTTGCCATTTTTTGTTCTTTACGCAATCCGGATTCTTTAATGCTACCAACATCTCATAGGTTAGTACTTCATTTATTGTTTTTCCATATTTTTGTTTTGCAAATAAATCACGTGCTATGTATAAGTGTTTTTTTTCCAAAAACTTAACGATGGTTTCCGACAATGTTTGCATATTGATTTTACTGAATCTACTTAAAATATCTTGGGCGTCTGATTCTGAAACCTGCTTATTTACAACTCCACAAGAATCGCTTGGGTGGGCACCATTAATTGCTATGGTTGTTTCCTCTTTTGTTTCTTCTGCTTTTCCTTTAGAAATTAGATAACCAGATGCCACATTTAATATCTCATAGCTTATTTCAATATGTAGACTGTGCCTGTAGTCAGTTTGTTGATATAGATAATTCTGGTATACTGGTTCTTGAACATACTGAGGCGTAGCTACCAATTGACTTGCAACATTATTAAGCTGACCTTGTGCTAACCCTTTTGCAAAAGCATTAATAAAGTTTGGATTATAAGCATAATTTTGACTAGCAGATGCTACATTCGTCTGAGCTTGGTTATATGCAAGTATTAAATTGTTATAAGCAGGATTTGGGACATTTTGATACCCGGATAAATACTTGGATTCTTTCGCTGACTCGCAAGGCTTGGTTTTAATAGACAAATCTCTTAAGTTTAAAGAGATAAGTATATCGCTCGCGCTTATTTTTTCACTATTATTTATTTTATATGTACTGTTTGAGCCTTCATGTGCTTTCAAAGCATTTAGTATTTCATCTTTTTGGTTGGTTGAAAAAGAATTCGAAAAATTTATTTTTACATTAGATTTATGTTTGTTGTCAAATTCTGTCAATCTGTCTCTAATTTTTTTGTCTAAATCAATCATTCCTTCTGAGTAACTCCTTGAAACCAATAAATAGAATATGGAAGTAGCCAATCTATTAGCATTATAAAATTCTTCGGAGATTGGAATCAAGCTTTTGGCTTTTTCTTTTAAGAAGATTTCCAGGCTACTACGCATTAAATCATCATCTGGAAATAGCCCCATAGTTGTACTAAAAGCTTTCACTATGTCTTTTTCTTTCCCACTACTAATAATACTATTAACCTCTTCGACTATTTCTACTTTTGATTTATCTATCTTGGTCTTTAGATTTTTGACATTACTAAAATATGGCTCGTAATCCTTAATGGCGCAAAAAACCCTGCAAGAATTTAGAATGCTGCCGCTTATTCCATCTTTCGCTTGCTTATCTACATGCTCTATTTCTTTGTCAATTTTATCTATCCGACTAATTACTTCGGTATCTGTTTGATCTATTTCCTTTGCCTTAATAAGCATAAGTCTTTTAGCGGGAAGATCATGCTGGGGAAGAATGTCTGCTTGGCTCAGATATTTTTTTACTAGGGCTTTCTGAAAGTTTTGAAATTCACTTTTTGTTTGTGGGTTGTTTGGTTTCTTATCATATTCCTCTTTCATTATAGAATATGCTTTTTCTAAATTACCCTTCAATTCTTCTTTTAAAGCTCTATTAAATACATATGATCCTCTGGCTAAACTATCAGTTGTATAAGACAAGCCTACTACCAAAACAAACAGAATAATTAAAATACTTCTAGCCATATGCAAATCTTTCATTTTTTATACTAAACGTTTAATCCCTCATTAGTGGTTTGCAGACCTTGCATGGTATATATCCGGCTGCTTTAGCTTCTTGTGCTGAGTTAAAAGTCACCTTGTTATTAGGGTTTATTTTCTGTGCCCACCTGCACCATGTATAGTGATATTTGGTCGAGTTCTTGCTACCTACATATACTTTGGCTTCCTGCGACAACCCTAGCCCAGAAAACGACATTAAGCATACACCTATTACTAATCCAGCCAATAGCTTTTTAAGCATAATCCCTCCTATTCTCTGTACACATATTTTCTTGCCTTGTCCTTGCTAGCCATAAAATCTTCAACCCAGAATTTTGTTTCAGTGCCACTGGTTACACAATATAAATCTCTCATACCAAATTGATTAAAATTTTCACCCGTGTAAATATCGCTTTTGCTTGGAGAATAGCCACCAAACCATTCAACCAATAAGTACCCACCAATATATTCAATTGCACACCTGCCGCTATGCTCTGCCACTACAACACCTTGGTCAGCAAAACAAGTAGCGGATAACAGCAGTATGATAATAATGCATAGAGTTACCGATATTAATTTACTCTTCAACCTCTTGCCCCTCCCTTAATTCACCTTTTCTGCTATGCTCCCACAGGTATTCGAACCTATCTTGATATTTCTTTATGAGGTCATTGTCTGCCATTATGAGTAGATTCTCCTCATTCTTTTCATTCGCTGTAGGAGTCCAGTTAAAAGATCCTGTTATAAGCACCTTGCCATCAAAGATAGCAAATTTGTTGTGCATAATACCAGAGCCAACATGATATTTAACTTCAAAGCCTCTTTTTATAAGGTAACGGCTTTTAGAATAGGTTTGTGTCTCCTGGCTCTGATCTAGCACTATTCTGACTTTAACGCCACGGTCCTTAGCTTTAACAAGCTCTTGGGCTATTTCCCTTGAGGTAAGATAATACATTGCTATATCGACGGTCTTTTGGGCTTTGGATAATTCAGTGATAATGGCATCTTGGCAACCGCCATTAGGCGAGAAATAAACTTGTGTATCAGCGCTCGAATCATAACAGAATGATAGAAGACAGATAAAGATTGCGACTAAAACATAGAATATTCTTATGGTCATATTATTAATCGTATCCGCCACATTCTTTATTTCATATGATCTTAAATTTCTGCCTTGTTAAAGTTTTGGATTACTTTGTATTTAATATATTCATTGGTTGCTTGGATTATCTCAATTCTAGCACCCTTATAGCCTATAATTTTAGATTCGGATAGATCGTATTCAACATCGTTATTAAATGCTGGCCTCGCCAAATCATTTGAAAACTCACGGTATCCTACTTTGACAATATTCCCGACTTTCCCGCTATAAATAAGAGCTTGCTGAAAAGAATCGGAACTAGCTACTGAGTACTTTTTCTTTTCATAATCTGCTTTATTGACGGGTATCTCAAGACTATTAAGGGTTGTTACCCAAAAAAGCCGCCCGCTTTTCTTATCCAAACAAATTACTTGAAACGCATCGGAAGATAGAGCACTTTGTATTACTTGTCCCGAATCTGGTCCGCCTGAAGGATAATAAAATTCTGAATTTTCATCCTCCCCTTTTTTAAGATAATATCCACGAGTGAATTTATAATTGTACATGGGTGTATCTTGCCTCAGATAGAGAGCATCGTGTTCCGAATACTTGCCTTGCTGAAGCATAGTATCGCCAACTTGAGCAGTGCTAATAGTGCCCAATGGCGGATTGCTTATTTCCATTGTTACGGGTTTATAATTATATGTCGGCACTGTTGCACATCCGCTCAAAAATGAACAAGCAAGCAATATCGCAATCAAATATTTACTCATATCACCTCCTGAATTTGCTATTTTCTTAATTCCTCTATATCTTTCTTTATCAGCTCGTTATGCTCTTCGATCGACTTCTTTAATGCCGCCACATCACAACTATTTTTTTCTATTATATATAGAACTATGAGAAATATGCCAAGAAAGATAAACTGGATAAAGTATTGATGAACTACAAAGCTTAACCCAAATGCCGCTAAACCACCTATTAGATATGCATATTTCATCTCTTTGATACCTCCATCTCTCTGTGTTTTCTATCAATATAGTCCTGCACCGCTTCGCTGGTTATACGATACCCGCCACGGCGACCTTCCTTATAGGCTTTAAGCTTCCTCTGCCGGATGAGCTCTCTTACATACTCTTCATGCAGTCGAAGCAATTGTGCCACTTCTTTCGTTAATAGGATCTTTTTCATTTATGTGCCCATTCAGTTTAATAAAGTCTAATACAAGGTAGATATAGATAAAAAAACAACCCTTTTGAGGCTGTTTATCGATTCATTTATCTGTTATAGTGCCGCCACTTTTTCATAAATTTATGTATTGATTATAACAAGCCAATTGCCATGCTGTCAAACAAAAAAACAACCCCTTACTGCCTAACTTACTCCTTGAAAGATTTAATGGAGAGAAGTATTACGTAGTCATCATTGAAAGTATAATAGACTACGAGATTGGGGGGATTGCCACGAATAGAACTCATTGAACATATGTGAACGGGAGTTTGAGGAATCTGTTCTCCAGCTGAAGGATCTCGTGCCAACGCCCACTCTACTGCTCGTAGAAACTCATCCGCTCTTTTAAGATCGGGTTCGAGGGCTGCAAGCTCTTCTTCAAATCGCTTTTCACGGACAATAGTCCTAAGAGTCACCATATTCTTTATTCAAGCAAGATTTTGCAAAATTTTCTAACGATCTTCCGTATTTGATCATCTCTTCCGTAGGAGAGTCAAAGTCAAGCAAAGCAGTCTCATAGGGAATAATCTCGTTTTCGCTCGCTACCATGTAACCACTGAACATATGCGACAACTTGCTAACACTGCGCCCATCATGATCGCACAATTCATGAACAATTCTATTAACTAAATCGATTTCCTGTGGAGTAAAAAGACTAAGGTCGGGATCTCGTAACGCAACTGTTCTGTTCTGCACAAACCCATAATAGTTTGCGTTTTTTATGGCTAAAGCCTCTTCTTCTATCAATTTTTCTCGTATAGGAATGAGGTGTTTTGGGGCCGGTCCTTTTTCAATTGCTTGATATTCGTCCTCCGTAATAGCTTTTCCATAATTAAGATAGGACAAAAAATCGCAGTAGAATAGAATTTTATTCAACTTTGTAGCTCCAAACTTTCTATCCTTTTCGCAGAGCTGCGATACATAGAGAATAAGCTCGCCCAACTTCGCATTATTAAACATCATATCACCAATCTTTATTCTCATATTTGGAGTATAGCATTGCTTTTCTATGCTGTCAAGCTCATATCCCACACCATGCTGTCATAAAACAGCCTCTAACCCAACCTCATAGGGTGCGTTTGTGCCACAACAACGCCCTAACGTAATGTCTTCCGTGTTAATACCTGCGTGACTCATACGTGGGCGCTACTTTTGGCAACGGGGTGCTGTTTTTAAAAAACCTGAACATCCGACAGGCCGCTGCTAGTGCAAGGATATAAGCCTCATGCTTTTCTGGTTTTACTTCATTACCCTGCCTGTCAGCCATGCTAAATATGTCGGTTTTTTCATTGGGCAATAGCACTATATCGTTTTTACATTCCTTTAAATCTTCAAGCAGGCCTTCTATGTTATCTATCGAAATACCATATTCTTTACTACCTTCCTCCCGATAAAGACGACTTGAGAATTTCTTTTCAAATCTCTCTATTAAAGCCTTCCCACAGTTATTCAATATGACACCGACCTTAATTCTGCTTGCCACGTCTTTAAGGCGACTGACGAGTTCTTCTGTAACGAAAACGATATATCCCACATCCTCTCTACCGCGCCAATGGCCTTCTTTAATCAAAGACTCTTCTTCCTGCCGAAACACCATCACATAGCTATCATACTTATTGATTCCATAGGACGTGGGAGCAACTCCAATTAAAAAGCGCGGCTTTTCTAAATAACCACATCTTATACGAAAATCGTCTTTCTCTCTGTCTCTGAAATTCCATTCTCCTCTCATATTCTCATGTTGCATACTCCTCCTGCTGTCTTTTTTTAAGGCCCTCTATAAATTCATTCGAGAAAATCCTTATCCCATCGCCTTCATCCATAGCACCATAGCGGACAAGGTCCGGGAAGTCCTTGCTCATGTCCTTTGGTTTTTGCTTCACATCACGCGATTTATCTATAAACTCATCCCAGATATAATGGGTCATTCCGTAAATATGGTTAAAGCATGTCTTAAAGAAGTACAGTTTTGGCTTATTGGTATTACTTAATGGCTCGATCTTATCATACTTAAGATATTCTTTAACCTTGAGATGGCCCGATTGGATATCATCGTTAGCGTCGTCGAACTCAAGGCCGTATTTCTCGAGGTCTTGCTTAATCGTTGTTTTGGTATGGACATTTATTGCATTTCCGAAGTTCGGGTCTATAATCCTCTTTGATATAAACTGGTCATCTTCTTTTATTTTAATAATATCGGCATATTCTTTTATCGTCAGGTCGCAGCTTTTCCTCTTGTGAAACTCATAATCCGGCCATTCATCGTAGACATATATATCACCTGTCGGACTGATAGCCTGCCATCCAATAGCAAACGGCTTTCTATCATGAGGATCTACAATACATTTTCGTATCCAGTCTTCCGGTATATCAAACGGCTCTACAACATGGACATCCCTATCAAAAGACTTGTATATAAGACCCTGCAAGAATATAAACCTTCCGTGAGCGCGCGCTTCCTTCTCATCCTCATCGTAGCCTTTAAGCATTAGGTCAATAGCCTCTT
>Ga0209541_10007140_pt1 | contig 18843 bp, 19 predicted proteins | sample RifCSPlowO2_01_FD_184027 | JGI IMG/M metagenome (GOLD analysis project Ga0209541, IMG submission 184027) | Groundwater microbial communities from Rifle, Colorado - Rifle CSP2_plank lowO2_0.1 (SPAdes) (version 2) | ecosystem: Environmental > Aquatic > Deep subsurface > Groundwater | place... | reverse complement strand
CATTGGCATAGAAAATGATCTTATGAAAAATTCAGTTCGTTTTTTTGTTACAAAAGTCCCCGTGCCTGCTCCCCACTTTTTTGAAAGTCTCTATTCTGTCTATTCTTTTGTCAATACGGGCGATGATACAAACTTTTTCGGTCACCATTATACTTCCGAAGCTAAAGGGGTTTTTTATTTCCTAATCTTTTTCTTAAAAACGCCCCTCTCAATGCTTTTGCTATTGGTCCTTGCAGTTTTCTTTGCTAGAAAGTATTATATCCATGACGGATTGCGATTTGATGTCTTTTTTTTGATATTGCCTCTCTTTCTATACCCCCTTCAATTTCTTCTGACGAAAGTCTATGGCGGCATACTCTATCTTCTTCCCCTCTACCCTTTCCTATTTGTCCTCTTAGGTAACGTCATAAACTATACGCAAATGAAACGGAAATGGTTCAAATGGAGTGTTATCCTTTTAACCGCTACATACATCGTTGTATCTTTGCTCTCATTCCCTTTCTATCTCTCTTTCTTCAACAGCATTGCTGGAGGAACGGAAAATGGATACAATGTTTCTTTGCTTGATTTTGATTATTATCAGGATCTTTACAGATTTGAACAGTACCTTAATGAGAATAATATCTCTGAAATAAAAGTAAACTTTGCATACTATAGTAGCACCCTCAAGTATCAGGATTACAATTACCGTTTCATCAATGGAAGCGAACCTCAAACGGGTTTTATTGGGGTTAATGCCGGTGCGCTCATCGGTGTAAAAGAAAGAAATGCGAATGACTTTGCATGGCTTCGGCAGCTTACTCCTACTGCAAGAGTGGGGACATTTTTCATTTATAATGTGACCGAAGAGGACCTTGTGAATATTCAAGACATGGAGAATTAGGAGCCAAATAAGTAAAAAAACTAATAAAGCAGTAGCTCACTTTATATAAAAACAAAATAGAGGATTATCGGTGAAAAAAAACGTTTTATTTATTGTTGGAGCGCCTGGCAAACCACAGAATTATACTTCCATTATGCCTCCGATCGGCGTGCTTGGGCTTGCATCATACCTTGAATCTCGGGGCTATTCTTGTGATGTTATCGATTATAATGTTGAAAAAGATAGATCTCTTGACTTTAGAGAATATGGTTGGGTTTGTTTTAGTGTTCTTGCTTCGAACATAGAAAAGACTGTCAAACAAATTAATGATGTGAAACAGCAAAACCCTGCCGCACAAGTTATTATTGGTGGACCGTATGTTCGATCCAATCCGCAATTTTTTCTGAACATTCCAGAAGTAAACGTTCTTATTTCTGGAGAGGCTGAAGAAACGCTCCATGAATTTCTGAAAAAAGGGTGCGATCCAACAGTTCTTGGGCTTTACCTTCGCGATGCAAACGGAAAAGCACGTTTTACTGGCAAACGCCCAGTTATCATGGACCTTGATCGATTACCGTTTCCTGCTTTGGATAAAGTCGATATAAAAAAATACAACTGGCCTGTCAAGAGACGGCGACCTATTAGTACTATTGTTACGTCGCGCGGCTGTCCAGAGCAGTGTATCTTTTGTTCTCACTCGTTAGGATTTGAATGGCGTTTTCGAAGCGCGAAGCATGTTGTTGATGAGCTGGACTGGCAAGTGAATGAGCTAGGAGTACAGGAAGTTTGTTTTTTTGATGATAACTTTTCGTTGGATTTGAAAAGGGCAGAAAAAATTTGTGACTTGATAAAAGAACGCAAGCTCGATTTTACCTTTCAGTTTCCTAATGGGCTCCGAGCAGATCGTTTGAATCGTCATCTTCTCCAACAACTCAAAGATGCGGGCTGCTGGTACCTTGCCTTGGCTCCAGAAACCGGTAGCGACAGGGTACTTAAAACCATTAAAAAAAGGTTCACACTTGACAAAGTCCAAGAAATTGTTCGTGACTGCAAGGAGATTGGTATCCGAACTATGGGTCTCTACATGATTGGTTTCCCGTTTGAAACAAGGGAAGACATTGAAAAAACAATTACGTTCTCGCAAAAACTTGACACAGACTTAGCACAATTTGCAAAAGTGACTATCTTTGCAGACACGGAGCTTGCGATGATGTATGGGTATGAAGCAACCAATAACGAAGAAGACAAAGCACTAAAAACGGGTATTATCCAGCACGAGGTTCCTGGCATATCTAAAGAAGACGTGTACAAATACTCCCGCCAAGCATATCGTGGCTTTTATTTGCGTCCTAAGAAAATGTATAACTTGGTACACATGCTGCGGCCAACAGACCTTGTCCATCTTGCTCAATACGCAATCTCTAATAAGAACATGTGAAGAACGAAGTAGTGATATCCAATGAAATTCAGTGAAAAGTCTATTGTCTCTGATGCGTACGATTTTTTTTTCATTTGTTTTCCAATTTGGATTCCCCTAATGTTTTTCTTTACTTTCCGCTCATTTACTAATATCGCCGCGACTCTTTTTCTTTTTGCACTTTTCTTTTTGGCGGAAACTCATTTTGGTGCAACGTGGCTCTTTTTTATGGACCAGCAAAATTGGCACTACATGAAATCAAAGCCTCTAATTTTTTTTGTATATCCGCTTGTTGTTATTACTATCACTTTGCTTACTTTTTTCTTGATCTCCCCTGCTGCAGCGCTGGTGCTTGCAAGTGCAGCATCGGCATTCCACGTGACTAGACAAAGCATTGGTATCAATAAAATGTTTGGTATAAAAGGCCATCCGGGATTGAAGCTTTCGAACTTTGCCATTTATCTCATGTCGGCCTTCTTCATCCTTATTGGTTTTTTACGCTTTTTTGCAAACAGGAGTTTCACTGAAGAACAACTCGTTGCAATACAAGTTACGAGTACCATTCTGGTGCTTGCTTTTTTTGTACTCTTTTTCTCGAAGAAAGAAAACAGAGAGCTTTCCATAAAATTTCACCTCACAACGCTCACAGGAATTCTTATTTATGCTCCGTATACTTTTGTAGAACGACCTGAATTTGCCATTGCAATGGGTGTTGGTATGCATTGGCTCCAATACCTTGCGTTGACGATGCCATTGTACTTGCGGAAATCAGAGAGTTTTAGAAAAGAAACTAAAGTAAATCTTATTTCGACAGTTGGAAAAAATAAAGGAACGCTCGTTGCTTATCTGTTGCTGTATGCTGGTATCATGCTCATGTTGCGCCAATGGGGTATCGGGTTTCGTACCTTTGACTATTCTTTTCTTATCATCATCCCTGTCTCTTTCCAGATGCTTCATTTTTATTATGAAAGTTTTATCTGGAGATTTTCTGAGCCACACATACGAAAAGAAGTAGGGGCGTACCTCTTCACAAAAACAGAGCAAACGGTGTCTACTCCTTCTTCAATGGCCTAAAAATAAATACTGAAGCTTTTTATAGAGAAAAGAATCGCTGTCCGTGGCATGTGTGGGATTACTGGCTTTTTTGGTCCTGAGGATAAAATACTTCTTAGAAAAATGACTGGGTCTATTTCCCATCGGGGACCTGATCAATCAGGATATTACTCAGATTCTCTCTGTTCTTTAGGTCACAGAAGACTGAGCATCATCGACCTCAGCGAGAAAGGAAAACAGCCCATGGCAAACCAAGATGGGACTCTTTGGATTGTCTTCAATGGAGAAATTTATAATTACAAAGAACTCAAATCTCTCTTAGAAAACAAAGGGTACCATTTTTCTTCTGAAACGGACACTGAAGTTATTATCTATGCATATGAGGAGTTTGGAGCGAATTGTTTAGCGTACCTTAACGGTATCTTTGCATTTGCTATTTGGGATACCAGGAAAAAAGAACTTTTCATTGCGAGAGATAGGATTGGAGTAAAACCACTCTACTATTTTACCAGAGGAAATGTTCTCGTATTTGCTTCAGAAATAAAAGCTCTATGTCACTATCCAGAATTTAATAGAACGATACATAAACAAGCAATAGATGATTACTTGAATCTCAGGTTTGTTCCCGGACCAGATACGATTTTTTCCGAGGTAAAAAAACTTCAGCCAGGACATTACTTACTTAGAACACAGAGAGGGACAATCATCAAGCAGTATTGGTCTTTTGTCATGAACCCTGAAGAAAATAGTGTAGATTATTTTGCAAAAAAGGTGCGTGAGCAGCTTGAAAAGTCCGTAGCAATGCAGATGGTCAGTGACGTTCCAATTGGAGCATTTCTTTCTGGAGGCATTGATTCCAGTGCTGTTGTTGCGTGCATGGCGAAAGCAAGCGAAAAACCGATTCATACCTATTCGGTAACATTCTTAGAACAAGAAAGGGAGAGTGAGATGAAATATGCGCGGCTCGTTGCAGAAAAATTCAAAACGGAACATAAAGAGATCGAAGTATACATGGATACATTCAAAATTCTTCCGAAGATTTGCTGGCATATGGACGAACCGTTCGGAGATCCCGCTGCTCTTCCAACATATCTTTTAGCAGAAGAAACTAAAAAATACGCCACAGTTATTCTCACCGGCGACGGCCCTGACGAAATATTTGGGGGATATGAACAGTATAGGTTTATGAATATATTTTACACCTACCATAAAGTCCTTCCTTCTGTTATTGGAAATAACCTTATTCCTAAACTCGTTCAAGCTATGCCTAAGCCAGTTCTTGATAGCTTCTTCAAATATAGTTCTTCATTGGGGACAGAGGGAATGAAACGATTTTACAAGGTTATAAATTCTCTTGGGAACAATGCGCAAGCATACTATAACTTAATTTCTGTATTCACACAAGAAGAGAAAAAAGAACTTTTTATTAATGATAAGGATATCAATATTAAAAAAATACAACAGGAGCTAGAAACGTACCTTTCCCCTGCTAAAAATAAAGGCGAGCTTCTGAATCGCATGCTTTATTACGACACGAAAGTCACGCTCCCAGATGATTTTCTGATGAAAGTGGACAAGACAACAATGGCAAATTCAATTGAAGCACGTGTTCCTTACTTAGACCATACTATGGTTGAGCTCGCAGCACAAATACCAGCACGCTACAAAATGGATTACCTCAAAGAGAAATATATCTTAAAACGTGCAATGAAAGATGTCCTTCCCAGGGAAATTATCCAAAGAAAAAAAGAACGGTTCTTTGTGCCAATTGATGACTGGCTGAGCAAGGAACTCAAAGAGTATGCGGAAAATAGTATTCTTACCTCTCCGTTAATTAAAGAGAACATGCTAAACAAAGAGTACATTGAAAAGATATTCAGAAATCATTCCGATTCAAAACTCTACTACAGTAGGCAAATATGGAACCTTATGAACCTTGCTCTCTGGTACAAACTTTATATCGAAGAAGAGGATATGACAACAGAAAAAGTGAAGCAGATTGTTCTTGCTTAATCCGAAACCATTTCGCTGTTTGGTTTAAATTTTAACATATCTAGAGCGGCACTTGCACCCCTTTTGAATTCATCCAAAGAACGAACTCTTTTAACAGCTTTTGCAATATATGATGGTCTAAAATAAAAATTAACGTAAGCTTTCTTTACCCATTTCTGAATCTCCTCTTCGCTAATTGCACAATCAGGTCTTCCTATAAGACGTGCATTTTTTTCATCTTCGACATATTTCTTCCAATAATCTACTCCACCCATTTCTGGAACCATTAACGTATCGTACATTTCTGTTCCAGGGAGCGGGGTTACTTTAGAAAATTGCGCATAATGTAATGGCAGGGATCGTGCTAATGCAATCGTCTGCTTGATACTTTCTACAGTTTCTCCTGGATTTCCTATCATAAAATATCCAAGGGATTTAATGCCCACTTCATTTGTTGCCGTTACGGTTTTCTTTATTTGCTCAATGGTTACATTCTTTTTTAGTCTCATTAAAATATCTTGGTTTCCAGATTCGATTCCAAAATATATCCGAGAACACCCTGCTTTCTTTAATTCAACAAGCATTTCTCTGTCTAAAGTATCTACCCTTGAGCGGATTGCGAACTCAATGTCCAATTTTCTTTTTTGAATTGCCTCGCAAAGTTCTAACACTCGCTTTTTGTTTGTTGTAAATAATGGGTCAAATACATCTAATTCTCTTACTTTATAATCTGTATAACATTCCTCCATTTCATCACATACATTTTGAGAACTTCTGTACCTAAATTGCGTCTTTCCTTGTTCACAATAAATGCACTGAAACGGACAACCTCTGCTAGTCATCATTAAGCTAAAATTTCTTCTTTGCGAAATAAATTCAAAATAGCGATCATTTGGAAGCAATTCTCTTGCAGGAAACGAAACTTTATCCAAGTCTTTCACTTTTCTTCCATTCCCAGTCTTTACAATTTCTCCTTTTTTATCTCTAAAAATAATTGAATCCACTTTATGGAGATCTTTTCCTTTTTCTAACGCATCGATAAAATCCACGATCGTTTCTTCAGCTTCTCCAATGATCCCATAATCCACTTCAGGATGTTTAAATGTTTCAAACGGATACAAGTCTAAATGCTGTCCTCCAATCAAAACAGGGATATTTAAGTGACTCTTTAGGTAGCGAATCCAGCTTAGGTTCTGGTGAATTAGGTATGTGGTTACTGTCATAGCTATCAAATCAGGATTGTATCTCTTCACACGAGCTAGAACTTCTTCTTTTGATAAGTTCAAAGCATTTGCATCAACAAAACGAACAGAATGACCTGCTTGCAACAATGCTCCAGCAACATACGCTAGACTCAGGTTTGGAAAAACGCCGTAATTATTCTGAACAGCTTCGATTCCAGGCTGATTATCAACATGCCAGAATGGTGGATATACAATACAAATTTTCACAACTTTTCACTTAGGAGGTAATTTAGTAGAACCTTTTTAAGCTTTGTGTAGATATGATTTAAATCTTTATCGGATCTTCTAAAAAATCCGGATTTCGCCTACATCCTTCTTTTGATTTCCGCAATAGAAAGTACCACGTGCTTCCATTTGGAAAAAACGGTATCTTAAAACTATATGGCAAATAGAGAGTGAGTGCAAGGATTCCCTTAAGATTGCTTTCTGTAAACTGCTTCTCAACAACAAGGCTATTCATCTCAAAAAGATATTTCCACTTTCTGGTATCAAATAGGATCACATGTCCTTCTTCTGTTAGAATCGATGGTAGTTTTTTGTATTTTTTAAAAGAAAGATTTGGCACAGACACATACATAACTCCGCCATCTTTCAGCGCAGCATAAAACTGTTCGATAAGTTGGCGTGGTCGCTCTAAATGAGAGAGAACGTCAAAAATAATAATTGCGTCATAAATACAATCCTTAAGCCCGAATTCTCCCAGGGGGAAATCAAAAACTTTCTCGAAAGGAAAATTCTTAGGTACATTCTCTGTCCAAAGAACCGAGACTTTGCAATAATCCAAAGGGAGTTTTGAGACTAAATCTAAAGAACGATCTCCTACCAAGAGAAGATTTCCTCCTTGCGGTATAACCTGAACAAGTTTGCGAGCAAAAAATTTCCCTCGTTTCTCTTGTATATTCTGTTTAATGAACATTAAAAAGCAAGGAAAAATTCTCTGTTTAAATAAATTCCGAAAGAGTGGCTCGTGTGTAAGAATTCTTCTGTTTTCTACAAAACTGCTTTCTGGCACCAGTTCTTCCATGCTCTTTTTAAGTCAGAACAAATCCCAAACTTTTATATAACTCTGGAAAAATTATTCTGCAACCATGTATATCTCTGTTGTCGTCCCAGTGCTTAATGAAGAAGAAAACATCTCACTTCTCACAATAATAATTAAAGAAACATTAGAGAAACTTACTCCAGAATATGAGATTCTATTTATCGATGATGGAAGTACAGATGGAACATTTTCTAGACTTTTGACGTTAGCAAAATTGGATCCGAAAGTAAAAGTCATCAGGTTTACAAGGAATTTTGGACAATCTGCTGCGATGAACGCCGGATTTAAACACGCTACAGGCGATATTATTGTCACGATGGATGGGGACTTGCAAAACGATCCTTTTGATATCCCCCGGATGATTGATGTTTTAAACAGGGGCTATGATGTTGTCTGTGGTTGGAGATATAACCGCAGGGATCCCTCTCTCAGAAAAATTTTACCATCTCTTCTCGCTGGCTTTGTGAGAAAAGTCATTGCAAAAGATACAATCCATGACTCTGGTTGTACCTTAAAAGTGTATAAAAGCAAGGCCGTAAAAAATCTAAAACTTTTGGGCGAAACGCATCGATTTATTCCGTTGATGCTTCAATGGCAAGGCTTTAAAGTGGTTGAAGTCAAAGTGCGACACCACATAAGAAAACATGGGCAAACAAAGTATGGAGTCAAACGCCTATGGAGGGGTTTCTTTGACCTTATTGGACTTTTGTTTTGGGAAAAATATGCAACAAAGCCTCTGCATATGTTTGGAGCAATCGGTTTAATTTCTATCCTTCTTTCATTTCTTGTTCTCTTATTTGTGTTTTTAATGGCAATTATAAAAGAGATTCCGCTTCTTGTCGGGCCGCTTCTTCTTTTTTCAGTCGTCCTTTTCTTAGGCGGGCTTCAGATCTTTCTCATCGGTGTCATTGCTGAAATGCAAACTAAAGCATATTATACAAATAAAGACCCGTATGAGATTGAACAAATTGTAAGCAGTGCCGCTTCTGTGCAATCGCGATATAAGTCCCGCCGAAAAATTTAATAAGCGGCGTTTTCTCAACTATTTTTTCTATCCATGTAAGAAACCCCAAACTCCAACGTGGTGCAGCCGGAGGAATAAAAGTACCATATTTTTGTCTTTGCACCCGAAACCCATTATTATTTAACATCTTTTTTAATTGAGAAACAAGAATTGCACCTTCGCCTCTTTCCTTGTAGACTTTTGAAACTCTTTTCATGATTTGTCTATAAGGATTTATGCCATTAGATTCTATAATAACAATCGTTTTTGCTAATCTGGAACATTCTTTTATTGCCTTCTCTGGCTCGTCTAAATGATGCAACATATTCCTACATACAACAATGTCAAAAGAATCATCAGGAAATGGCATCTCATAAGCTGAACTTACGATAAATTTTATGTTGCCAAGTGGCATTTTTGTTTTTGCTAAAATAATTGATGCTTCGGCTGGATCTATCCCAACTACTTCACTTGCATGAAGAATCAGAATTAAAGAGAAATCCCCAGTACCGCACCCTACATCTAAAACTTTTTTTCCTTTGAATTCTTCATAGGGAAATATCTTTTGCAAGAGATCGTTAAGATGATCATCAACGGCCTTCTCTACAGGATCCAACCTATAATGATAACCGCCTTCTGCCGCTTGCTGGTTCCACGTTTGAATATTCTTTTCCATAAGCTTAACTCACTCTAACAAACCTTCATCTCTTAATGGATGATCATTTACCTTTAGAGGAGGTTTTTCTCCAATAGGAAAAAGATAGTCTTTCACAAATTTCTTTGACTCACCAGCAAGGCAATACTGTGCATGTTTTTTGAAGACTGGTGCGCTAGACATCCTCGCATAAATTTTATCTAACGGTTCCTGTCGCAAGTTTCCATAGGAGATTTGGATAAAAGGGCAAGGTAACACTTCCCCATACGCCGTTACATATGCACAAACGTCACCAGCTGGACAGGAGTATCCATCATAATTGTTTTGTAAGTCCAGGGAAACATACGGGTTCGTTGCACAAAGGTTTCGGACATACTTTATCTCTGATGAAGTTAGCATAAGGTCCAAATCTCCTTGTGTTTTTCCTGAAGGAGCTGGGTAGTCCAGCGTCATAGGTATTTTTTCTTTTGTTAACAAATTAACGAGGCGTTCAAACTCTCCGCTTTTAATACTCTCATGCGTAGGGGTTAGACATCCTTGCGGTGCTAAACCAATTTCTTTTGCAATGAACAGCGCGTTTAACGCTTTTTCGTATGCGCCAGGGACACCAACAATTTCGTCATGCTGTTTGCCATGTGCATGGAGGCTGACGCAGAAGACACAGAGACCTGCCTCTTTCAAGCGTACCAATCTTTCTTTGCTTGCAAGAATACCATTCGTCACTACCAGCGGAAGAATCTTGTGCTTTCGAATGATCCGAACACTTTCTTCAAGAAGCGGGCTCAGGAACGGTTCTCCGCCAGCTATTCCAATCATAATTGTATTACATTTTTTTGCACTGACTACCACAGATTCGATTTCTTCTAAAGTGAAGGATTTCCCTTGGACATCGTCCCTTTCCCTGAACTTCGTGCGGCTACAGGAACAAAAAAAACAATCTGCGTTACAGTTGTAATTCAAAGCGACTTCAAGATACCGTAGTGATTGTTGTCTTAGAACGTACCGCCTAAAATAATTGTCTATAATTCTAGGAATAGCATATGTGTGACCACGAAAAAAGTTCACCATTCGTGCCATGCGTATAGGCTTTGCTATTTCCATTGGTTTCACCTTTTTTGTATTTTGTAATTATTGTTTTGACAGTGGTTTATATAAATATTGTATCTCATTTTCAATAAATTCTGGCAAAATATATAAAAAGCAGATACCTTTCTTTTTTCTTATGACTGCGGAGCATATTGGACAGCTTTTTGAGGAATTTACTTATAGGTACCAGTGGAATGAACCGTACTGCCACTTTGTCGATAGCGTGACTATTTTGGATGAAGACTTGGAAAAATGGATACGGGAACAAGAGGAAGAATCTTCTCCTGCCTTTTTACAAGGGATCTTACAAACGTTGCATGATTCCGTTGTAGGAAACTTAGAAAATGGTGTGGCTGTTTCTAGTAAGCTTTACTTTTATGTGACACTCCGTGCACCGTTGCCTGTGTGGCTGAAAATTCCTGAAACGTACAAAGGCATAAATGTCCAGACGCAGGTTACAGGAGAGATTGTCTCTTTAAAATTTCATTGATGGGCTTTTCTTTACAATAGAAAACTATAAAAGATTACTGACTATAGAAAAATAAGTGGCACAAAAAAGTATTGAAGAGCTTCTAAAAGATTTTACTAAGGAATATATGAAGCAAGAGCCTTATTGTTCCTATGTGAATTTTATTGGGATTTCTGATGCTGGTCTAATTGAAAGAATGAGAAATAAAAAGATTAAGATGTCAAACATTTCTGGTGAACGTTGCTTTTATGTTTCATTACGAGAAGATCTGCCGGTGGGTTTGGAAATCCCTAACACGTATCATGGCGTGAAAGTATATACTCGTGTTGTGGGAGATATCCGGGCATTATAGGAACTTACGGACAGGAATAGAAAGGTTTAAAAAGAAAGAATAAAACCGCATAGCTCTATGGAAGTAAACGTTCTCGAGCATGACAAGAACCGATTGAAGTTTGAGCTTGTCGGGGAAACACATACCTTTGCAAACTTGATTACCAAAGAGCTCTGGAAGGATCCTTCTGTTGTGGTTTCCGGTTATAACCAAAAACATCCTCAGACGGAAAAAGTTACTGTTTTTCTTGAGACTGAAAAAAAAGATGCGAAGAAAGTTCTTTTAGATACCATAGAATCTCTGAAAAAAGATGCAACTGAGTTCAAGACGAAGTTTAAGAAAGCTTTGAAGTAAAAATTTTATTACCTGAATCTTCTTTGTCCAGAATTTCCGTGCCCAGAAAATCTTCTCTGGAAAGGTCGTTGGTGCTGTTGCTGTGGTCTAATGAATTCCACGCGTTCAAATTCTGGCGTGTCCATTTTATGGATCAAGAGAGATCTGTCCTCAAGAATTCTTCTGAAATTATCGTGGTCCTCTGAAGATAATAATGATATGACTTTCCCATCGCATCCTGCTCGTGCTGTTCGTCCAATCCTATGGACGTAATCTTCGGATGTCTTAGGCAAATCGTAATTTACGATAAGCATCACGTTTTTGACGTCAATTCCTCGCCCAGCGACATCACTTGCAACTAATACGTCCAGTTTTTTTCCATGGAACATGTCCATTACTTGTTTCCGTCTGTTCTGTGTCATCCCTCCGTGCAGTGCATGTGCTTTTATGCCCTGCTGGTTTAGGTTTCTCGTAATCATATCGACGCCGTGTCGTGTGCCACAAAACACAATCGTTAACCCGTTATGCCCATCTTTCTTGAGGATGTGCGACAGCAACGAAAATTTATTGCCGCGGTTCACGTTGTAATAATGCTGGATCAGCTTGCTTCTGTCGACATACGACTGCATCTTTACTTTTTCAGGATTATTCATGTATCTCTTCGCTATGTCCATGATTGCAGACGGCATCGTTGCGCCGAAAAATAACTTCTGGCCATTCTTGGGAATCCGTGACATGATTTTCAGGATATCTTCAATAAAGCCCATCTCGAACATTTTGTCTGCTTCATCAAGAACAAGGATTTTTATGTGGCCGAGGTTTATCGTTCCCCGTGAGAGGTGGTCGAGCAGTCTTCCCGGTGTGCCGACGACTACGTCTGCGTGCCTGAGATGGTCTATTTGCGGGATAATAGAAACGCCGCCATAGACTTCGACGATGAACGTTTTTCGGTACTTAGCGAACTTTCGAAACTCTTTTGCGACCTGGTTACAGAGTTCTCTAGTCGGGACAATGACAAGCAATTGGAGTCCTTTTCCCAGTGTTACTTTTTCCAGTGCCGGAAATCCGAACGCAGCTGTTTTGCCTGACCCAGTGAATGATAACCCGATGACATCTTTTCCATCCTGGATTATTGGGATGCATTTTTCCTGGATTTCCGTAAATTCCGAGAAACCTAGGTCTAATATCGCTTTCTCAAAGTCAGGTTGTAGTTTAATTCCTTTGGTATTCATTTTTATATAGTATTTAAGAAAAACGGTGCCTTTTAAAGGTTTGCTTTTAAATTATTCGTTTTTTTTAAGAAAAATTAGTTATTTTGAGAATGTTCCTTCTCTTGCGTTCACGGTCTCGAACACATCCTTCATCCATATAGTTTTAACTTTTACAGAATGTGTTCTGAGGCCAATGTTAAAGGCACTTTCTTGATTTTCGTATACTCTAGTATCGACTAAAATCGGCAGTGTTTCTTTGTGACCAAAAGGTGGAACTGCACCAACTTCACAATTTGTTTTTTCTAAGACTTCCTCTGGCGTTGCCATTCTTATTTTTCCTTTTGACCAACCTAGTTGTTCCGCAACTTTTTTTGTATCTACTTTTTTATCTGCAGGGACATCGACAACAACCCATTCCTTAGTATCATTCGTAAACAAGATTGCTTTGATTCCTTGTTTTAATGCGAAGCCTCTTGTTCTTGCTGCCTCTTCGCTGGTAATAACTGCTTCATGTACCAGATACGTCGGTTCTATTTTGAGATCTGCAAAAATTGCTTTTATCCGACGCACTTCTTCTTGACCCATGCCGAAGAATTTTTTTAGATTCTTTAAATACATTTCTTATTCGGTTCTCTTCAAAATAGATAGCTATTTAAATATTCCTCCCTTTTTCGTCGAATAATGCGCTGGAAAACCTCCGCAAAAAAAGTGTACCATTTTATTTTTGTTGAGGACTCGTTCCTTTCATGGGTGGTGAACTTTGCTCTTGCGTTTCTATTTGTGAAATTTGTTCTTTTTCCAGTACTGGCTCTTGCATTGGGAACGCAGCTGCCTCTCGTTGCGGTAATCTCCGGAAGCATGGAGCATGAAGGGATGGCATTTGACCAATGGTGGGACACGCGTGGGGAATGGTACCTTGATAAGAATATCAGCAATCAAACATTTCGTTCTTATTCGTTTTTCAATGGGTTTGATAAGGGAGATGTGATGGTTTTAATTAATGGGGAAAACCTTGTCGTTGGTGACGTGCTTGTCTATTCTACATCGTCGTACCCATATCCGATTATTCACCGTGTTGTCGCGATATCCGAGGAAGGCTATGAAGTCAAAGGCGACCATAATTCAGATTCAGATCCTGTGATAGTTTCTCGAGATAAGGTAGTAGGTAAAGCTTTATATAGAATCCCGAAGTTAGGGTGGGTGAAAATTTGGGCTGTTGCCATCTGGGAGCAGTTCAAAGGAGGAACCAATGCTCTTTTGTCCTGAATGTGGAAGTATCATGACCCCGAAAGCTGAAGGGAAAAAAACATTACTTATTTGTACGTGTGGCTATTCGCACCAAGAAAAGGAGGAAATCTTGATGAGGGAAAACTTGCGCGTCAATAAAAAGGTAGAGATTGCTGAAGATGTTGCACAAAAATCAATGCCCAAGGTCAATGTCGAGTGCCCGAAGTGTAGCCATAAAGAAGCGTTCTTCTGGACGCAACAAACACGGGCAAGTGATGAGCCAGAAACTCAGTTCTTCCAGTGCGTGAAATGTGAACATAGGTGGAGAAATTATGCTTAGGGGAACAAAAGAGGTGATCCAAGAAAAAACGTTTAGGGGATTTCAGTTTCTCTTCGGCGTTGCCGTGCTGATTTATAGCATCCTTATTCTTGTCAGCGACCTGCAGGGAAAAACGTTTTCGTTTTCTTCTCCATTTGTTCTAGAAATCCTGGTGCTGCTACTGGGACTCTTTTTTATCCAAGACGGGTTGTTTGCTAGAAAAAAGCATTTAGTTTCTTTCTTGGTGGGTTTTTTTCTTTCGCTTTTAGGACTATTTCCGATTCTTGTCGATGCAGGTCTTTTGGATTTTTTGCCTGTACATGTGGAGCTCATTGTAAGCCCGCTTCTTCTGGGTCTTCTGCTGTTTTTCTCGAGCGCGTACTTTTTAGTTGACCGGTGCTCACATATGTTTGAAAAATAGTAACTACTCAGTGTGTTCTATTGTATAATGGATACCCTATTCTCAAGCATAACAAAGTATAAAAATGAACGGTTCGTCCCAGAGGGAATGTATCTCGTCCTCGCAGAACCAAGACTTTTGAAAGAAAGCGTTAATGTGATTGCAGACCTTGTCACGGAAGTTACCATAAAAGTAGATAAAGATAAGATAGCGATTGTTGCGATTGATCCTTCTCTGGTTGCCATGGTGGACTTCAAGCTGCTCTCTTCTGCGTTTGTGGAGTATCAAGTTGCAAAGCCGGAAGAATTGGCAATTAATCTCGATCATTTGCGCCAAGTACTGAAGCGGGCAAAGCCTATTGATACTGTCACATTATCTTTAGACGGAGAACGATTGCAGGTGCTCCTGAAAGGCGAACATACGAGAGCATTTACCATTCCCCTCATTACTATCGAAGAAAATGAACAAATGATTCCCAAGCTTTCTTTTACTACGAGTGTTACATTGCCTTCTGAAAAGTTTGATGAAGTCATTGAAGACATGGGGGTCATTGCGGAAAGCTTGACTTTTCAGCGTAATGCACTAGCGTTTGTCGTGAAGTCGACTGCGAACTTGAAAGAAGCAAAAGTAGAAATACCATTGACTGCGGACATGGGTATTGCCATGGATGGCGAAGATCATGCGTCAAAATATTCTATCGAGTACTTAAAAAAAATCTCGAAGGCAAGCAAACTTGCAGACCAAGTGACATTGGAGTTTGGTACTGACTATCCGTTACATGTCGAGTATACTCTGCTCGATAAACTGCGCTTGAGTTTTATTCTCGCGCCGCGCGTAAGTACGGATTAGTGTTATCTAAAATTCTGATATGAAACGCCTATATCAAGAAAAAAAATTCCCGTATTTTAAAATCGTTTTCTTCGTGGTCGCCACTTAAACCAATATATGTAGAGGAAGAGAATAATCATAACGGCTGCGCCATACAAATACCATTGAATGTTTATCCCTTCTTGTTCAGGGGCTGCTTGTACGGGTGCTTGGCTTGTCACTTCGCACTCGCCTTCAGTACAATCGTTGACACACGGAAGAATAGTATAGGATGCAACACCATCTACTCCACAGAAATATTCTTTGATATCTGTACCTTCACATTCATCTTGGTAGGTGTTGCCATTATCTGTGACCCCGCCAAAATCATATTTATTTTTTCCCCCGTCAGAATCAAAGCATTCAGCACTTACCAAACTGAAAGAAAGGAGCATGACCCACGCAAGGATAAACCAGCGCATATACAAAAAAAGACGCTCAAACTATATAAATTTATTTCTTTTTCCTTGAAATTTTTCTGATGACTCTTTTTGGGACACCCATGACATCTTTTTCTATATTTACGATCTCTTGTTCAATTTTTTTAACTTGTTTTTTTCCTGATGGTCTCTCGTAGAATGCAACTGCTTTAACTAAGCGGGGGCTGTTCTCGAGAGAACGGAACATGTGCAAAATTGTTTTGACGCGGCTAATCTTTCCCGCAGCTTCTGCTTCCTTGATAATTTCTGAGGTGCCTTTGGAAATTTCAACGCTTTCATGCAATATTAGTTGCACGTTTCTGACTTCTTTTTGGAGTTCTGTAAAAATAAGCAGCGTTTCAAAGACGCGAAAGAAAAGGAAGAAAGGAAACACAGCGATGATGTCTAACCACGACGTGCGGATAAACTTTGGAATGTTTCTGACGCGGAAGTACTTGAAGATTAAGTCTCCAATGAAAATCGTCATGATAGTGTAATCTGCAATGGTGAGCCAGAGATGATACTGTTCTGCGAATTCAACGAAGAAAAGTTCTGCGACGATGATGAAAAAAAGAACGATGACTGCAGGGAGAACCAAGTGATCCGTTAGTACTTCAAGCTTATGTTGCCATTCTTTCATATCTTTTGTTAATAGACGAGGCGATTTATTAATATTACCACAATATTTAAAAGTCTCAAGGCATTGGTGTAGCTCATATGGAGAAAAAAGAGGGACAATTTCTTAGGTTGAAAGCTATCTTTATGATTTCTGTTCTTATTGTTGCGCTGTTCAGCGTGTCTAACCTCGAACTTGTTAGCGCGGCTGAAGACAATTCTGTGTGCTGTGAAATGACGTCGAGCGGTGAGTCCTGCCTTTATACATCTGAAGACAACTGTGAAAGCCCAGAATCTCCTGCGGCGTCGACGTGCGAGCAAACTTCGTACTGTGCGACAGGCGTGTGTGTTTCTGATATAGGACAGTGTTCTGATGGGGTTGCGCGTGCAACGTGTGAAAGTAATGATGGATATTCTTGGTATGATGCGGCAAGTGCTGAACTTCTCCAGTGCCAGAAAGAATGTTGCGTTGTTGCCGGCGGTGCGCAGTGTTCGTATACAACGGAAACAAACTGCGAAAATCTCGTGCAGGGCCTTGAAGGTGTTTCATACGAGTTTCAAGATGTTGGCTCTGAGGCAGAGTGCACGGATCTCTGTACTGTTGCAGACAAAGGATGCTGCGTAAGCGAAGACAGCTGTATGTACACGACGCAAGCAGATTGTTCCGACTCTACGGTTGACATTTCTGCTGGCACGGGTTTTTATTCCGGAACGTATTGTTCTGACTTGAAACTGGATTGTCCGTGTGACGCACATTCGTACAAGCAATGTGACGGAGAAGATGTGTACTGGTTTGACTCATGCGGCAATCAAGAAGAAGTTGTTCAGGCGGGAGATGAAGATGCAGAAGGGAATAAAGTGAGCGAGCCTGGGAACTGTGACTATCTTGATGAAGGAACTTTATGTGGGTATAGTGAAACTGATGAGGATTACGTGTGCCGAAGCGTTGACTGCACGGAGACGTTTGACGGGGAATATTTCGATGGGAATCGGGATCAGCATGACAGCAAGATTGGAGAACCACGCTCAAATGGGGAATCGTGGTGCTTGTATGAATCGCCCGCAGGCGGATGGTTTGATAGACCAGGATCGCAACATTACCGTGCACTGTGCATCAACGGCGAAGAGCAGTTGGAATCGTGCGGGGATCGACGGGAAAAAGTTTGCCTGCAGTATCCATACACCAGTGGTTTTTCTTCGACCATTTTGAATGAGACGAACGAATGGGATGCTTCTGAATCTGGAGCGTATGATATTTTTCCTGACGCTGGTTCGAAGTGCATGGACAACGGCGAGTATCCAGAAAGTTTGGTTGATGCGAATGTGACGACTGTTCCTCCTGGTGACGGTGATTCATGTGATGCGGGAAATCTTGAATGTCAAGTTGTTTTTGGGAAGACGACTGCGACGGGAATCTGGCGTTGCCTTGAGAACTGCGGATGTCTCACTCCGGGATGGGCGGAAGATGCTGCGTCGTGGTGCGCGGTGCAGGGAGATTGTGGTGCAAAGTATAATCTTGCTGGGGAATATTCTGGGGATGGATTTGACATACAACGAGATTCGGAATACGCTGGCGGGAATGCGGGAGAAAATGAAAATATTTATGTTGGCTATGATGAAGGTTGTGACTATCAGGACTTTATTGATGGAACGTGTAAATCTAAGGGAACATGTAACGAAGATCCTACTCCGAATGAAAGGTGTGAATTTATCGATACCGTTGATAAAAGTGGAGACTGGGTTGGAAAGCAAGAAGATAATTATGGTGTGTATGGTGGCCTTGTTGGATTTTCTCAGGCCATCGGAGAGACGCTTGCAAGCGAAGAGACGTATGGGTTAACTGAAGGGCAGGCTGCATTACTCGGCTCAGGTTTCTTTGTAGGTGGTATTGTTATCGTATCGGCGATTGCTTCAGTGGTGACTACTACTGGATTTTTTACGACGTTAGCAGCAATTGGAACCTTTGGTCTTGCCGTTCCAGGTTTCGGTTGGGTTCTTTCTGGCGTTGTTGTTGTTGTTGCATTCGTTGCGTATATTATTAGTGCAGGCGGAAAAACAATGACCGTGACTGTTTCTTCTGCCTGTGAACCATGGGTTGCTCCGCCAGGTGGTGACAATTGCGACCTTTGTCAAATTCCTGTTTCAGAAGGAGGACTTGCAATTGATGACGGCAACGAAAATATTTTGCCTGGATATGAGTGCAATGAATACAAATGCACATCTCTCGGAAGCCAGTGCGAATTTGTCGGGGAAGGAACGTCCAATCCGTTGTGCATTGCAAAGGCAGCGACTGACACG
>Ga0209541_10007137_pt1 | contig 18852 bp, 26 predicted proteins | sample RifCSPlowO2_01_FD_184027 | JGI IMG/M metagenome (GOLD analysis project Ga0209541, IMG submission 184027) | Groundwater microbial communities from Rifle, Colorado - Rifle CSP2_plank lowO2_0.1 (SPAdes) (version 2) | ecosystem: Environmental > Aquatic > Deep subsurface > Groundwater | place... | reverse complement strand
CCGAGGCCATCTTGCCAAAGGAAGAATTGAGCGTTACCTTTTCCAGGCGCGGAACCGCCATTTTATTTTTATACCCGAATTTCTCTCGCATAGCAGGGATTACATTCTTTATATATTTGTCCTTTAATCCGCTCATAAAAATTCTCAATTTCCAAACTGATTGAAAATTAGACCTCGGCTCCGCATTTTTTGCATACCCTGACCTTGCGTTTTTCTTCCAGTTTGTAGCCCAGGCGCACTGCCTTGCCGCACGCAGGGCACACAAAGCCAACCTTGCCTGACGCAATGGGATTCTGCTTTTCTATCACCTGTCCCTTTTCTCCTGACTTGGTCGGCCTGCGGTGCTTTTTCTTGATATTCACTCCCTCCACCACAACCGTGAGGCCGGCTGGATGCACGCGCACAATCTTTCCTTTCTTTCCCTTTTCCTTGCCCGAGAGCACGACAACGGTATCTCCTTTCTTGAGCTTCATAGGAGTTCCGGGGCTAGTGCTGCTATCTTAACATATCCCCTGTCCCGAATCTCCCGGGGGAAAGGCCCAAACATTCTTCCGCCCTTGGGTTCCTTGCCGCTTTCCAGAATCACGGCGGCGTTCTCGTCAAAGCGAATATACGAACCGTCTTTCCTGCGAAAGGGTTTGGTTTGTCTCACGACCACGGCCCGCACCACCTCGTGGGTCTTTACCTGATGCCTGGGCTCGGCCGCCTTTACTGAAGCGACGATGACATCGCCTATCTGGGCATACCTCCTTCTTGTTCCACCCAGCACGCGAAAACACTGGATGAGTTTTGCTCCCGTGTTGTCTGCCACCTTGAGATTGGTTTTAGGCTGAATCATGGCTTTGTATTTGGTAGTTTGTATCTTGGTATCTTGTATTTAGTATCTATCTCATACAAGATACAAAATACTAGATGCGTTTCATAATCCTCCATCTCTTATCTTTGCTCAACGGCCGTGTTTCTTCAATCGTAACTTTATCGCCAGTATGGTACTGATTCTCCTCGTCATGCGCCTTGTAGCGCCGGTGAGAACGATACCTTCTCTGGTACTTTGGATGGGCTTTTACGGTCTCAACCTCAACAACGCGGGTCTTTTGCATTTTGTCTGAAACCACCCTTCCGCTTAATTGTTTTTTTGGCATGTTATTGTTTTTTCTCTTGCAATACGGTTAAAACCTGGGCGATATTCTTTCTGGTGAGACGAATCTCCCGTACGTTCTTCACCCTGCCTGCTGCCAGCTGGAAGCGAAGCTCCTGCCCCTTTTCTCTTAGGCCTTTTGCCATATCCTCCAGCTCCTTTGCGCTTTTTTGTCTAAGTTCCTGCAGCTTCATGATTCCCTCCTCTGAACAATGCTCGTTTTTACCCCAAGCTTTGCGGCGGCCTTTCTCAAGGCCTCCCTTGCCATGTCGTCTTTAATCCCTTCAATCTCAAAGATAATCCTCCCTGGCTTTATGGCGAAAGCGTAATGGTCTACCCCCCCCTTGCCTCCTCCCATGGGCGTCTCGGCTCCCTTTTTCGTCACGGGCTTGTCCGGGAAGATGCGAATCCACATTTTTCCGCCTTTTCTTAGATAGCGGATGATAGCTCTTCTGGCGGCTTCAAGTTGGCGCGACGGCACCCACTGAGTTCCCAGGGATTTTAGGCCCCAACTCCCAAAGCAAAGCTCGGTCCCCCTGTTTTCCAGGCCCTTGCTCCGTCCCTTCATCCATTTTCTGTGTTTTACCTTCTTTGGTATTAGCATACAATATCCTGCGTAAAACACAGAAAATCAGAAAGGGGGTCGGGGAAACTGGGTGTTTCCCCGTGTTGGAAATTATTCAAAACCGAGGGTTTTGAAGGAGCCCCTTGGGCGACTTTTCTATGTTTTACTTTTCTAGGAGTAAGCATACATTCCGTCAATAGTCAATAGTCAATAGTCAATAGTCAATAGTCAATTGTCAATCGTCAAAGGTTTCTCCCTTATACAGCCACACTTTTACTCCAATGGTGCCGTATGTTGTCTTTGCCTCCATCAAGGAGTAATCCACCTTGGCCCGCTGCGTCTGCAGAGGGAGGCGCCCTTCTTTCAATCCTTCTCTTCTCGCAATGTCGGCTCCACCAAGGCGTCCCGCAACCTCTACCCTGGCGCCCTGAATGTTTCTGTTTGCCATAATCTTTTGCATGGTCTGCTTTAACACCCTGCGGTGGGGCATTCTTTTTTCCAGCTGCTGGGCAACGTTCTGAGCAATGAGGGCAGCTGATTCATACTGATTCTTGATTTCCCGGATTTCCAAGCGAATATCCTGCACCCCGACAAGCTTGTGCAGGGCCTTTTTCACCAGCTCAATGCCAGAACCTCCTCTTCCGATAATCAGGCCGGGGCGCCCGGCGCTGATAATAACCGTGAGGCGGCCCGCAAAGCGTTCAATCTCAATGGAGTCCAGCAAAGCGTCTTTCAGCTTTTTTTGCAGGAACTCGCGAATCCGAAAATCCTGCTCCAGGTTCGCAGCAAAGCGCTTCTTGTCCACCCAGCGGGAAACCCAATCTTTGGTTTCCCTGATACGGAATATCTTGGGATGTACCTTATGAGACATATGCAACAATAATTTCTGGCATTATATTGACTTCCGTCGAAATATTCTCTGGGCAATGCCTTGCTGTTCCCTTAATCTTATCTCTCTTCGTTCTGGCCTGAAGCGCGGTTTGACAGCTCCAGTTGACGCCTTTGCAGAGGCAGGGGTTAAAGGAGCTTTCTGTGCAGGCGCTTTCTTTGCCTTGGCCCTCTTCTGTTCCAGCTCATCTACTTCAATGGTGATGTAAGAGGTTTTTTTCTGAATCTCATAGGCCATGCCCCGCGCTCTGGGCCGGTATCGCTTTAATTTGGGGCCTTCGTTGACCGCAATACGCGAAATATAGAGATTGGCCTCGTCTGCAGCAAAGTTGTTCTTTGCTGAAGCCACAGCCGAATTCAGGGTTTTCAGAACGGGCAGGGCAGAATGCTTTACCGCAAAAGAGAGCAGTATCCTTGCTTCTGCAACCTTTTTCCCCCTAATGAGGTCTGCTGCCATGCGGACCTTGCGGGGCGTCATTCTCAAATATCTTAGTTTTGCCGTTGCCTTCATGGTATTTCCTATTTTTTCCCGACCGGGGCCGGGGCGGCTCCTGCCGTCAAGTCAGACTTGGCCGCCGCCTCCTTTTGTTCCATCTCTTTTTGCATCTTGCCCCCGTGCCGGAAAAACTTCGTGGTGGCGGCAAACTCGCCCAGCTTGTGGCCTACCATGTCTTCTGCCACGGAAACCTGCACGAAATCCTTGCCGTTGTGCACGCCAAAAGTAAACCCAATCATCTCGGGAGTAATGGTGGCTCTCCTTGACCAGGTCTTCACGACCGTCTTGTCTCCCTGTTTTCTTCCTCGAAGCTGGTCTAAGAGCCGCTGGTCAACGTATGGGCCTTTTTTCAAGCTTCTTGCCATAAATGTGAAAAATTCAAAATCCAAATTTCAAAATCCAAAATAAGTTCAAATTTCCAATTTTAATTTTAAAATCATTTTGGATTTTGTGCTTTGTGCTTTGGATTTTATTTACGTTTCTTTTTCTTGCGTCTTTGTAAAATCAGCTTATCGCTCCATTTCTTCCTGCGTGTTTTCACTCCCAGGGCCGGTTTCCCCCACGGGGTCTTTGGATGCTTCATTCCCCTTCCGGTTCTCCCCTCTCCTCCTCCGTGGGGATGGTCTACCGGGTTCATGGCGGTTCCCCGCACCTTGGGTCGCCTCCCCTTCAAACGCGTGGACCCTGCCTTTCTGACTCTTTGGTAGCGGTGTTCCTGATTGGAAATCATGCCCACGGAAGCAAAGCTCTGGGAAGGAACCTTGCGCACCTGCGTGGAAGGAAGGGCGAGGTGCGTGTACCCTGCCTCATGCGCCAGCACCTGAACCGTGGCCCCTGCCCCCCGGGCAATCTTTCCTCCGCGGCCCGGAACCAGCTCAACGTTGTAGACCATGGTTCCAACCGGAATGTTCGCCAAACGCATCCTGTTGCCCGTCTTGAGTTCCGCCTTATCTTGTGTCACAATCTCGTCTCCTTCTTTTAACTCATGGGGAGCTAGGACATATGCTTTCCGGCCGTTCCCGTATTCCACCAGGGCAAGGAAGGAGGAGCGGTTGGGGTCGTATTCTAAAGCAAGCACCTTCCCTGGCACTCCCATGGTGCCCTGGCCAAAATCAACCTGGCGATAGAGACGCCTTGACCCTCCTCCGCGATGCCTCACGGTAATCCTGCCTGTGTTTCCCCTTCCTCCGGTCTTCTTTATGGAGGAAAGCAGCGTCTTTTCCGGCTGTTTCTTGAAAGTATTCTCCATGTTTTACCTGGAAATCGTTTCTATGGTCTGCCCCGCTTTGAGCTGAACCACCGCCTTTTTTAATCCTGGCTTCACCCTTTGCCTTCTGCCAATACGAACCCTCTTTGCGGGCTTCCTTGTCAGGTGCACGCTCTGCACCTGAACCCCGTACAAGGATTCCACTGCCTGCCGAACCAGGCCTTTGTTCGCCTGGGGATGAACCCTAAAGACATAATTCCCTTTCCCTGCCCCCAAGCCCGCCTTTTCTGTCACGTGAGGATTCCTTAAGACGCCGGGCAAGAAGACCTTGACCCTTGCCTTTTTTTCCTCTCTTGCCTCAAGCTTCTGCCCTGTCTCCCGCTTTGCGTCCTCCTTTTTCTTTCTTCTAAAAAGATTGAATGGCATGTCAGTGCACAAACGTTTTTTCCAATACCTGAAGGGACTCCTTGGGAAGCACAAGGAAGGTTGCGGCCGCCACGTCCAGCACGCTTACCTCCCGCGCCTGCACAGTCCTAAGATACGGGATGTTGCGGGAGGCGCGAATCACGTCCTTTCTCATGTCGGGCAGCAAGAGCAGGGTATTCTTCCTGCCTGAAGGAAGATTGCCGAGAATCTGCGCAAGTTCTTTGGTTTTAGCTTCCGCAATCTGCAAAGAATCAACAACCACCACCTGGTTTTGCCTGAACTTTTCAGACAAGGCAGAAAACAATGCTTTTTTTCGCATCTTGTCGTTGATCTTTCCCTTGTAGCTGCGCTCGGCGGTAGGCCCGTGCGTCACGCCTCCTCCCTTCCACAAGGGCGAGCGAATGGAGCCGTGCCGCGCCCTGCCCGTCCCCTTCTGGCGCCAGGGCTTTTTTCCTCCGCCCCGCACCTCGCCGCGGCCTTTCACGCAAGCTGAAATCTGCCTTTGGTTTCCCTGCTGGATGACAACTGCCTGATGCACCAGGTCCGGGTTCCAAGGCACGTCAAAGATTGCATTCGACAATTCTATAGTTCCAGCTTTCTCTCCCGTTTGTTTGTATGTTTCCATTTTCATCGCTTCTTTGTATTTAGTATCTAGTATTTAGTATCTAGAAAATCCATCTAAATAACACATACAAGATACTAGATACTTGTTATGAAAAGGAGCGTGCCCGGCCTTCCGGGAACAGCCCCGCTCAATGAAATCAGGTTTTTTTCTTTGTCCACCTGCATCACTTTCAGATTCTTGGTTGTCACTCTTGTTCCCCCCATGCGCCCCGGCATCTTTCTTCCCTTTACCACGCGCTGGGGGAATCTCATGCCGGTAGATCCAATAGTTCTTTCTTCATGCTTTACTCCGTGGGTAGCATTTCTTCCGGACATCCCGTGTCGTTTCACTCCTCCTTGAAATCCCTTTCCTTTGGAAATCCCAGAAACCTTCACCTTGTCCCCTTCTTTGAATATATCGACAGTAATTTGCTCTCCCGGCTCTTTTTCTCCCTGTCCGCGAAATTCTCTTATATACTTATATCTTTTTGATTTTTGATTTTTGATTTTTGATTTTTCTTCATACCCAACCTGCACTGCCTCATACCCATCTTTCTCCTTGGTTAATCTCCTCAAAACAGAAATGGGGCCGGCTTCAATAACGGTCACCGGAATGACTTTATCTTCTTTGAAGAGCTGGGTCATGCCCAGTTTTCTGCCTAACATTGCTTTCATGATTTCTTCTTTCAATGAACCACGGGCTGCCTTTCAAACAAAACCGAGGTTTGTAACCTCGGTAGTATGGCTACAACCTCTACGCCGTTCACAAGGCTAGCTTGGCGTTCATACAAAGGAGTATACAAAAAGCCCAAAGAAATGTCAACAGGAAAAAATAACCGTCCCCTGAATCCGCTTCCAGCCGTATGCCGCATTGAGCCCCAAACTCTCATGTTACGTAGCATGAGACTTTAGTCCGAGCATGTTAGACCTCCGAGGTCTAACACTACTAACACTATAATCTAACCTCAATCTAAACTCAAAATCGCCATCTCTGGACTCAAAATCGCCATCTCTGGCGGCTCCGGCTAAAAACTGGCGGCCACCAATCTATAGCCGTCCACAGTTTTAGTCCCATGGTTTTGACTATAGGGCTGTTCTATTTTGCGCGATAGCTTAAAATAACTCCGCTTTGCAAAACCAAAAACCGTCCTGTCGAGGACGATTCTTTGGGTCCCCCGACGTAACGTCGGGGGGTATGGATAACTTAATCGGATTAAGTTTGGCTACATCTTAATCTCAATATCCACCCCGGCGGGAAGGTTGAGGTTGGTTAGGGCCTCAATCACCTTCTGGCTTGGATTGACAATGTCAATGATTCTCTTGTGCACTCGCATCTCGTACTGCTCCCTGGCATCCTTGTGTACAAAAGAAGACCGGTTCACCGTGTACTTTTTAATCTCCGTGGGCAAAGGGACAGGACCTACCGCCTCGCAGCCGTATCGCAGCACCGTGTCAATAATCTGCTTTGAAGAAGCGTCAATGACCTTGTGGTCATAGGCGGAAATCTTAATGCGCAGCTTTGGGCTTGCAACCTCTTGTTTTTCTTTTTTTCCTTGTGTTGCGGTTCTTGCCATCTGTACCACTACGTGTCAATTGTCAAAGGTCAAGGGTCAATTGTTAGTTCAGAATCTTGATCACTACTCCGGCTCCCACGGTCTTTCCTCCCTCCCTGATGGCAAACCTCTGCTGTTCTTCCATGGCAATGGGCACCAGGAGCCGCACCTTGAAGTTCACCGTGTCTCCGGGCATAACCATCTCGGTCCCTTCCGGAAGCTCAACGTCTCCGGTAACATCCGTCGTTCTAAAATAGAATTGGGGCTTGTATCCTTTAAAGAACGGGGTGTGTCTTCCGCCTTCCTCTTTTGCCAGAACGTACACCTCTGCCTCAAACTCCGTGTGCGGGGTAAGGGAGCCCGGCTTTGCCAATACCTGGCCCCGCTCAATCTCCTCTTTTTTGGTTCCCCGCAAGAGGATGCCCACGTTATCTCCTGCCCGTCCCTCATCTAAGGACTTATTGAACATTTCAACCGACACCACCACGGTCTTTGAGGTGGGCTTTATCCCGACAAGCTCAACTTCTTCGTTGGACTTTACGATTCCCCGCTCAATTCGTCCCGTGGCGACCGTGCCCCGTCCTTCAATGGAGAATACGTCTTCCACTGCCATTAAAAATGGTTTTTCTATCTCGCGGACGGGCTCTGGCACAAACTCATCCACCTTGTTCATAAGTTCTAAAATGGGCTTTACCGCTTCATCCTCAATTGAGCTTGCTTGGAGCGCCTTCAAGGCAGACCCTCGAATCACCGGAACCTCGTCTCCGGGGAAGTTGTACTTTTTCAAAAGCTCCCTGACCTCTGACTCCACCAGGTCTGCAATTTCTGGGTCGTCCACCATGTCAATCTTGTTGAGAAAAACCAGTACGGAAGGAAGCCCCACCTGCCTTGCCAGAAGAATGTGTTCTCTGGTCTGGGGCATGGGGCCATCGGGGGCAGATACCACCAAGATGGCGCCATCCATTTGAGCGGCCCCCGTAATCATGTTCTTGATGTAGTCGGCGTGCCCGGGAGCATCAATGTGGGCGTAGTGGCGCTTGTCAGTCTCATATTCCAAATGCGTAATGTTTATGGTAATACCCCTCTCCTTTTCTTCCGGGGCCGCATCAATCTGGTCTACGGATTTCTCGGTCACGGTCTTGCCCGCAAGCTTTAAAACATGCAGGATGGCCGCAGACAGCGTGGTCTTGCCGTGGTCAACGTGGCCAATGGTTCCAATGTTGACGTGCGGTTTTGTTCTCTTAAATTTTTCTGCCATATGATTTAACTTATGACTGATAGCTTATAACTTATGACGACAAAATACATTGTACAGAGAAAGAAACAAAAGTCAAGGAAGACACCACGCAACAATCAGTAATCGGTGATAAGTGATCAATAATGAGTTATTAGTTAGTCAAACTAAAGCGGCAAATCGTCAATTGTCAATTCCCCGAGTTCGGGCTCCAGCCCTTTTGGTTCTTCAAAGACCTCTGGGGGCTCCCCTGACAGGCCTTCCTCCTCTGTAGGATTCTCATAGGGAAGAATAATCATTAAGGGCTTTCCGTTCTCCACGATAATGATTTTCCCCTTGTCCTTTTGCAGAATGCGTTTTAGCTCCTCCAAATCCATGATGCTTTACCTTCGTTTTCCTTCTATGATTTCTTGGGCAATGTTTCCCGGCACCTCCTCATACACGTTAAACTCCATGTTAAAGTCGCTTCGCTCCTTCAAAACCCTCAGTTTTGAATAATTTCCGACACGGGGAGATACCCAATCTCCCCGACCCCCTCTGTGTTTACCATGGAGTTTTTCATTCTTATCTGCGTTTACCCTCAACAATCTCTTGACTGATGTTTCCCGGCACCTCCTCATACATGTTAAACTCCATGGTAAAGGTTCCTCTGCCTTCCGTCAAGGACCTTAAACTGGTGGCGTACCCAAACATTTCAGCCAAAGGAATTTTAGCGTCAACAACCTTAAGGTTTCCCCGATCCTGCGTTTCCTCTATTTTCCCCCTCCGTGCCGACAAATCCCCAATAACATCTCCCAGAAAGTCGGGAGGTATTACCACTTCAAGCTTCATTACGGGTTCCAGCAGCACTGCATGGGCCTTCTTTGCGGCTGTCTGAAAAGCCATGGATGCGGCTATCTTAAAAGCAAACTCGGAAGAGTCCACCTCGTGAAAGGAACCGTCAAATAAGGTGGCTTTCAGGTCAATGACGGGGTATCCGGCCACCACCCCTTTGTCCATGGCTTCCTTCACTCCTTTTTCCACTGCCGGAATATATTCCTGGGGAATGGCGCCGCCCCTAATCTCGTTGACAAACTCAAAGCCCTCGCCCCGCTCCTTTGCGGCCACGCGGAGCAACACGTGCCCGTACTGCCCCCTTCCGCCGGACTGGCGCACGTATTTTTCTTCCGCTTCAGCTTGGCCTTTAATAGTCTCCTTGTAGGCAACCTGGGGACGCCCCACATTGGCTGTCACGCTAAACTCCCGCTTCATCCGGTCTACAATAATCTCTAAATGCAATTCTCCCATGCCAGAGATAATGGTTTCCCCGGTCTCCTGGTCCGAACTCACCTTAAAGGTGGGGTCCTCTTCTGACAAGCGTTTCAGGGCCATGCCCATTTTTTCCTGGTCTTGCTTTGTCGCAGGTTCAATGCGGACCGAGATAACGGGTTCAGGAAAGGTGATTTGCTCCAATAGAATGGGGGCGGCTTCGTCAGCTAACGTGTGTCCGGTGGAGGTGTTTTTCAGGCCCACGGTGGCAGCAATGTCCCCGGCGTACAATTCCTTCACCTCTTCCCGGTTGTTGGCGTGCATTCTAAGTATGCGGGAAATCCTTTCTTTTTCTCCCGTGCTCACATTCAAAACATACGAGCCCTTTTTTAAGGTCCCTGAATACACGCGAAAATAGGTCAAGGAGCCCACGAAAGGATCAGTTGCAACCTTAAAGGCCAAGGCAGAAAAGGGCTCTGTGTCTGCCGCATGCCGCTCAATCTCTTGACCGCTCTTTGGGTCAACTCCCTTAATGGAAGGAACGTCCGCCGGGGAGGGCAAATAGTCCACCACGCCGTCCAGCATCAATTGAACCCCCTTGTTCTTTAGGGAAGAGCCCACAAACACGGGCACCAGCTTGTTTTGCAACGTTGCTCGGCGCAGCACCTTCTTTACCTCTGAAACATCCAGCTCTTCTCCTGCCACATACCGATTCATCAAGGCCTCGTCCTCCCCTGCCACCTTCTCTAAGAGTTTTTCGCGCCACTCTTTTGCCTTTTCTCGCATGTCCTCGGGGATTTCCTCTTCTGTAACGTTCTCTCCAAAATCACCATGGAATGAATACGCTTTCATGCCCAGAAGGTCTATGACCTTGGTGAACCGGTCTTCCTCTCCCACAGGAAGCTGCACTGCTAGCGCATGGGGAGTAAGTTTCTCTCCGATAGACCCAAAGCTCTTTTCAAAGGAAGCCCCCATTCTGTCTAACTTGTTGATAAAACACACGCGGGGAACCAGGAACTTGTCTGCCTGGCGCCATACTGTTTCTGACTGGGGTTCAACTCCCGCCACTCCGTCAAATACGACCACGGCGCCGTCCAGCACGCGCAGGGAACGCTGAACTTCCACGGTAAAGTCAATGTGGCCGGGTGTGTCAATGATATTGATGCGCACCTCCTTTTCTTTGTCCTTGTCTTTTACATAGGTTGGAGTCCAAAAACATGTGGTGGCAGCGGACGTTATGGTAATGCCCCGCTCCCTCTCTTGCTCCATCCAGTCCATGATGGTTGTCCCCTCGTGCACCTCTCCTATCTTATGAGAAATTCCAGTGTAAAACAAAATACGCTCGGTCGTGGTGGTCTTGCCGGCATCTATATGTGCAATGATACCTATATCTCGGACTCGCTCTATTGGATATTTTCTCGGCATGCTCCTGCAAATTACGAATGTGTACGAATATACAAATAAGTTGAAAGCGAGGAATGCCGCTCTCCGGGAAGCTCTCGGAGGCGTTTTGGCATGGTTCTGCCAAAGGCGGACAAAACGCCGAGAGCGCAGACCCCAAAATCTCGCTGGGATTTTGAGGGTCGGTTCCCGGGAGCGGCATTCCGAGTGGTCACCACGCAAAATGAGCGAACGCCCTGTTGGCTTCCGCCATTCTGTGCGTGTCTTCTTTTTTCTTGAAGGCGGCTCCTTCCCGATTATAGGCGGCTAGTAACTCTTCGGCCAATTTCTCTGCCATGGGCTTTCCCTTCTTGTTTCTCGCAGCTCCAATAATCCAGCGCGCGGCCAAAGATTCTTTGCGATGCTCTTTAACCTGAATCGGGACCTGGTAGGTTGCTCCTCCCACGCGCTTTGAGCGTACCTCTACCATGGGAGCTACATTTTCCAAAGCGCGCTCAAACACCTCCAACGGCTCTTTTTTGGTCTTCTCTTTGATGGTCTCCAGCGCCTTGTACACGATCTTCCTTGCGGCCGCCTTTTTCCCCTTAACCATGAGGTGGTTCACAAACTTTGCAACCTGAACGTTGCCGTACCTCATGTCGGGATTAAGAACTCTTTTTTGAAACTTGTATCGCGGCATACTATGTTGCTCGCTTGGTTCCGTACTTGCTTCTCTTCTGCTTTCTTCCTTCAACCCCTCCAGCGTCAAGAACCCCCCTGACGATATGATAGCGCACTCCGGGAAGGTCCTTGACCCTCCCCCCTCGCAGCAGAACCACGGAGTGCTCCTGGAGGTTGTGTCCAACGCCGGGAATGTAGGCGGTCACTTCCATGCCGTTGGAAAGGCGCACCCGGGCAACCTTTCTCAATGCGGAATTTGGCTTTTTGGGGGTAGTGGTAAAAACCCTCAAGCACACCCCGCGCTTGTGCGGGGCTGCATATTCCACTGGCTGGTTCTTCTTTGTATTAAAACCGAACGTCAGGGCAGGCGTCTTGTCCTTTTTCTTTCCCTTCTTTCTTGGGTTTTTCAACAGTTGGCGAATCGTTGGCATATCAAGAAAAGATGTAGCAAAAAATCCTCAAGGTGTCAACCTCAAAAAAATGGGGAGCCCACGATGAGGCGGAAAAGGAAGTCCACGATGGACGACACAAAGGAGAAGAAAAAGAAAATGATGAACAGCAAGACGAAGATGCCATACTGGGAAAGAAAAATCTTGAGGGAATCAAGCGAGCGAGGCAGGAAAGTAAACAGGGTGTGCGAGCCGTCCAAAGGAGGAATGGGCAGCAGGTTGAACACGGCAAGAAGGATATTCAAAAAAACAATGTAAGAGAAGATGGGGGCCAGGGCGTCATTCAGCTCAGCTACGGGGAGAAACCGCAGAGCCAAGCCAAAGGTAAAAGCCAAAGCAAGGTTGGAAAGGGGGCCGGCCAAACTCACCAGGGCCGAGGCGTGCCTGCCCCGCAGGTTCATGGGATTGACGGGAACCGGCTTTGCCCAACCAAAGATAATTCCCCCGCCTGTAAGCTGGGACATGAAAATCAAGAAGCCAGGCAGCAAGATGGAGCCAATGGGGTCCAAATGAGGAATGGGGTTAAGCGTGAGTCGCCCTGCGTTTTTTGCCGTGGGGTCTCCTAAAGCATTGGCGACAATGCCGTGAAATACTTCGTGCAAAACTACGGAGAAGATAAGGATTACAATCAAAAATAAAAATTCCATACATGTTAGCTTACCATAAATAATGCCAAATGACAAAGCTCAAATGCAAAAACGTTTTGACATTAAGTTATTTGACATTAGTTTGACATTTGGATTTTGACATTTGAAATTCAAAATGGTACATTTTAACCATATGGCACAGATATGCGAGAAATGCGGCAAAGGCAGGAATGTGGCCTGGCGCTTGGTAAAGCTCCGCGGAAAATACAACCCTACGGTAAAAAGAATCCAGAAACCCAACCTTCAGTGGGCCAAGCTGGCTTCAGGAGAACGCGTGAAACTCTGCGCCAAATGCAAGAAGGCATTGGCTAAAAGCTAGTTTTCCTTGACCGAGTCAAGGACGAACGGGCCATCGTATAACGGCAGTACGCATCCTTGGGGTGGATGCAACGGAGGTTCAATTCCTCCTGGCCCGACCAGAAGAAATGTAACGGATTTTGCTTTGAATAAATCCATTCTTACAATGGTAATTGCTCAACACTTACTGGTTTTTGCTTTGGGACGACCTTTCCTCAAAGATTCGTTCCGGAATTAAAATACCCAGACTTTCATTGCAGAAATATAAAAAATGACGATGCGGAAAAAAACCATAAAAGATTCCGATTATTGGCTGAAGACCATAAACGCTATTTCAACTTCTTTCAATCTCGCCTCGCGTGATATTGATATCATTCTTAGGGCCTTGGCAAAAAAACTGGTCAAGGAATTAGGCGCTTCCGCACTGGCAATCTGGACCGTAGAAGAAAAAACTCATTTCATGAGAATAGAAGAGTCGGTGAATCTAAGCAAAGAATATATCAGGTACTTTAATCAAACCGACCGCATAAAAGTAGGGCAGAGCTTGGTAGGAAAAGTCATGTCCGGCAGAAAAACGCTTTACGCTCTAGATGTAAAAAGCGAGAAGGTCATTACCATTGCCCGCTGGCGCGATATGATTATGAACGAAGGATTTAAATCAACTATTTCCGTGCCTATGTTTGTGGGTAAAAAAATCGTTGGAGCGTTCAGCGTTTATTACAAAACCAAGGTAGATTCTATTGATACCTATCAAGTCCAATTCATAGAAATCATTGCAAACCAAATTGCTATAACTATTGAAAACATAAAGGCGTACGGAACTATTGAACAATACGGCAGCAACCTGCTTGGCCAGGTAGAGAAACTGCTGTATCTTCAGAAAGTTACGGAGTCATTCAGCCTGGATTTTTATAAATCAATGGGGAAATCATTAGAATCCTACGCTGATTATATTATAAAACGATTTAATGCCAGCGGGATAAGCGTCTTCCGCTTGGAAAAAGATAGCAACATACTAAAATTAATCGCTTCCTACGGATTATCAAAAAAGCACAAAACCTACCTTGAAAAACATTCTGCGTCTTTAGAATCAGGCACGCTGGTAGGATTGGCTTTCAAGCAGAAAAAGATAGAAACGTCATCTAAGGTATTTGTTGATGAACGCATTGATAAACCATGGAGAACGCTTCTGTCTATTGAGGGAAAATCAGCTATGGCCGCCTTTCCCTTGGTTGTACAAGACGAAAAAATCGGCGCTATTATTGTATATTATAAAAAACCGCATATTTTTTCCAAAGAAGAAATCGGAACTCTTTCCCTGCTTGCTCAATATATGGGGATATCCCTCTTGAATATAAGGGTTTTTGACTCTTTAAGGTTAGAACAGCAAAAAATGGTTTCCATGATCAATAGTTTACATGAAGGACTTATCTTCTACGACCTCAAAGGAAAAATAACTGCTTTTAATCTTCGTTCCGAAGAACTCCTGTGGCTTAACGGCAAAGAAATAATCGGAAAATACATCAGCCAAAAGACAAGAAAAGAAAGTGTGTATTGGGAGAACCTTTATAACATAAAAAACCTGGTTCAACGGGAGTTTGGAATCAAAGAATATACGACCAAAGGACCGCATAAGGTAATCCTGGAAATCACGTACGTGCCGGTACGCGATGGGTATAAAAAAATTGGAGCAATGCATGTTTTGCGCGATATCACAAGAGAAAAAGAAATAGAGCTGTTAAAATCCAAATTTATTTCAACTGCGTCGCACCAGATGAGAACGCCTCTCTCTGGCATGAAATGGGCTATTGATATATTACGGAAAGGAGATGCGGGGGATTTGAATACAGAACAAAAAGAATTAACTGATAAGTTATTCTTGACCACCGACAACCTGATCCGGTTAATAAATGATATGCTTGATGTTACCAGAATTGAAGAAGGGAAAACTGGATATAATTTTGTTTTAGGCGATTTGGAGAAATTAGTGGAAAAGGTGATTGATGATTTGAATATGAACATCAGGAAAAAAGAAATCGCGCTGACATTTAAAAAACAAAAGCAACCTCTTCCTAAAATTGCGTTTGATTCCGATAAATTAGATATTGCCGTTAAAAATGTGATTGATAATGCTATCAAATACACAAGGCCAAATGGAAATGTTGCTATTGAACTTCAAGCTGGAAAGAATTCATTGCTTCTGACAATAAAAGACGATGGTATAGGAATACCAAAAAAGGACCAGAAGTTTATTTTCGTAAAATTCTTCAGGGCGGAAAATGCTATTAAATTCCAAACAGAGGGATCTGGACTGGGTTTATACATTGCCAAAAGTATCATGGACAAGCATAATAGCATCATTACTTTTGAATCAGAAGAAAATAAGGGAGCAATCTTTACTTTGCAATTTCCCATAGATCCGAAAAAAATGCTGAAATTCGCCAAAAACACAGAGGATTCCGTCAATGAGGCAACATGATGACTGATAAGACAAAAAAAATAATAAAATTAGGATTTGTTTCTGGATTATCAGGAGTTCTTGAACGGCTGGCAAACAATCAATTAAAAGGATTGAAACTGGCGGTTGATGAAATGAATCAACGGGACGGCATCCTTGGAAGGCAGATAAAAATTATCGTCAAAGACGATAAAAGCGATCCTCGACTCACGACAAAATTGTATCAAGAATCAATCTACCAAGATAAAGTGGATTTCTTTGTCGGGCAATTATCCGCGGGAACGCAGTTAGCGGCAAACAAAGAAACAAAAAAGGCAAAGAAAATTCTGATAAGTCTTGGCAACACAAACGAATTGACAATGGCTCGGTATTTTAGCCCGTATACGTTTCATCAGGCAATTACCTTATATATGATAGCCCAGTCAATAAGCAAATGGACGTACCAGAATTTAGGCAGGAAATGGTTCATTGTAGCGGCTGATTATGAGTGGGGTTGGCACATCATAGAGGGTTATAAGGCATTTGCGAAAAGAATGAACGCAAAAATTGTCGGCATTGCAAAAGTGCCGTTTCCAGCCAGTAAGGACGATGACTATACAAAACACTTTCCAGAAATTCTCAAGAAAAAACCAGAGGTGCTGATTGGCGGTATGAACGGAAGTGACCAGCTTAAATTTATCAGAGAAGTAAGCAAAGCTGGCTTGAAAAGAAAGATGAGCATTATGAATTCACTTTCCGAGCTGGGCATCATTGAACAACTTGATCCGGAAGATGCTGTTGGCATGTATTGGGGAGCCAGTTTCTACTGGAAATTACAGGATATACTGCCAATTGCAAAAAAGTTCGTTTCTCGCTATAGCGAGAAATTTAAAGAAGTGCCTTCTGCGTATTCTGCTTATGGTTACAGCGGAGCCATGGAGGCACTCAACGTAATAGATAAAGTCGGAAAATATCCAGTTGATTCAAACAAAGTAGCTCAAGGGCTTGAGGGCCGGATATTCGCCCACTATAAACATCCTGAATGGTGGCGCCCGTGCGACCATCAGGCATTTCAGGATTTTTATATCCTCAAATTAAAAGGGCCTGAAGAACGCAAATACAAAGATGACAGTTCAGAAATTATTGGAACAGCGTCATGGGATCTTGACATTGAAAGAACATGCAAAAATCTTGGCCATGCAAGGAATATGTGGGGGCATTTTGCCTGACTTTTTGCTTATCTTCAATTGCGGCATGAAACTCATTATTTCCCTGGGCAACGACACCCTTTCCTCCAAAATGAGGTGTCTTGGATATGCTCCGGAAGGCCGGGGTGAGAGAACCGGCGAATTCAAGTTCTGGAGGTCTGTGAGCGGAAGGCGTTTCCCCCGCTTTCATGTGTACGCGAGCCAGCAAGAAAAAGACAGGGCGCTCCTCAACCTTCACCTTGATCAAAAAGCGCCCGTGTATCGGGGCGTCTCTGCTCACAGCGGAGAATACGAAGGGCAGCTTGTAGAACGGGAGGTTCAACGCATCCTAGGTTCGCTCTAGCCATCTCTGCACGTTTACCAAACAAATGCTCAGGGCGCAAAAAACACCCTAAAGGGTGCCTTTTGCGCCCTGTCCTCTCATAAATATTTCCGACAAGAATTCAGGTGGGTGCCCAAGGCCGGGCCCGAGGGCCTAGCTCATTTCAGGCTCCCTAAAAAAGATATAGCGGAAAATTTACAGAAAGAACGGGGCTTTCTCTATCATACCACAAGGTCAAGAGGCCTCGTCAAATTGCGCCGCGGCTCATCTCATCGGCACATCCATTCTGCGCTCCTTGTCAAAGATGGTCTTTTGCTGCTCTGCGGGGACCTTCAAGGTGTTTAAGATGAAACTCCGTATCAACCCGGTTGCTATTCCAAAACCGGTTCCTATGACCAAAAGAATCCAAAAATTAACAATCATGGGTACGGTCATCTCTGTTCCCGCAAATCCTCCAAAGAGATATGCAAAAAACCCGGCAAAGCTGTAAAAGTACGCGGGAGCCAATTCAAACCAATCGGTAAGCTCAAGCATCACAATGAGGAAAGCGGCGCAGAACACAAGCAAAGGCAAGGCCCAGGTTCCTCCCACCGCCGAGGTGACAGCCGGCAGTAAGGCGACAAGAACCGCTGCAACCACCGTTCCTCCGGTAAGGCCAATAATTTCCTTGGGCACCCTGCTAAACTTTCCAGCACCAGCCCCAAAGAATAATGCCCAGCTGAGAAACGGCACCCAAAGAACCAATCCGTATGCAGAACCAACCACAACCCAGATTGCCGCCAAAACTCCCACGGCAGCCGCTACTGGCAAAAACTTAGAAACAGACATATAATGAATGAGTGAAAAAAATTATATACGACCTTTCTCTTGTATTAAGATAGTATACCGCATCCCTAGAGTTCCGAGAAACCATTTATCCACAGCATGGCAAAAACATCCCCGCAACAAAAGCGCAAATTTTCCAAAGCCGGGGAAACCACATCGCTCACCTTAAGACCAAAAGGAGCACCTTTTATTGAGGCAGAACAAAAACATCAAAAACAGCAGGAATTGCTCTTGGCTTTAGAGCAGGTGTCTCGCGTCCTTACCGTTGAGGTGGAGCTGGAAAAAATCCTGCAGGACATGGCAACCATTGTAGCGAAAGCCCTTGGGGCAAAATGGGTGAACTTCTGGCAGCTCACTCCCGACAAAAAGTCCGTATATATTACAGCTTCCTACGGCATGAAGCCCGCCTACAAAGAGCATTCTCAACGCTATCCCATTCGCCTGGGCACAGCGTGGATTGGAAGAGCGGTGCAGACGGGAAAGGCGTGGGGAACCAGCGACATCTTGACTGACCCCAAGCTTCTCCAAGAACTTGGTCCTGCCTGGGAAAAGGCAATCAAGAAGCAGGACTACCGGGCCCTGCTCTGTGTTCCTACCATCAGCAGGAAAGGACCCGTAGGAGGGGTGTGTGTATATTACCCAGACGCCCACGAGTTCACCGACTTTGAAATGCGCCTGGTGACCGTGGCCGCAAACCAGGCCGCAACTTCCATCACCAACGCCCAAATCTTTGCGGAGCTCACGGCCGAACGCAATAAGACCCTTGCAATGATCAATAGTCTTTCTGACGGCATCATTATGTACGACCTGGAAGGAACAATTATTCTTTTTAATCCCAAGGCGGAAGAAATTTTCTGGGTTAAGAGAAGCGAGGTCATGGGAAAAAAAGCATCCGAGTTCAAGGTTAGACGCAACCCTCTTTTCGCGAACATCAAAAACATTGCCTCCCTCGCCCTCTCGGACTTTGAATCAAAAGAGATAAAGATTGCCGATCCCCAACGCATGACCCTGCAGATTATCAATTTGCCCGTGCGGGACCCTGAAGACCGGAAGATCGGCTCCATGCGGGTCATTCACGATATCACCAAAGAAAAAGAGGCCGAAGAGATAAAATCAAGCTTTATCTCAATTGCCTCCCATCAGCTGCGCACTCCCCTCTCCGGAATCAAGTGGGCTCTCGCCATGCTCTTGGGCAAAGATCTGGGAAACCTTAACAAAGAGCAGTATGAATTGATGTCCAAGGTCACA
>Ga0209541_10007136_pt1 | contig 18853 bp, 15 predicted proteins | sample RifCSPlowO2_01_FD_184027 | JGI IMG/M metagenome (GOLD analysis project Ga0209541, IMG submission 184027) | Groundwater microbial communities from Rifle, Colorado - Rifle CSP2_plank lowO2_0.1 (SPAdes) (version 2) | ecosystem: Environmental > Aquatic > Deep subsurface > Groundwater | place... | reverse complement strand
CAATCTGCGGAGAGGGTGGGATTTGAACCCACGATACCCTTTCGGGCATGCCGTCTTTCCAAGGCGGTGCACTAAACCACTATGCGACCTCTCCAAAAATACTAAAAAACTATTATTTGTCTAATGGACTCGAGTTTATTTAATTTGCATTCCTCGTAGAATCTTGATTCTTTCCTCCAGCGGCGGATGGGTCAAGAAAAGTTTAGCGAACCAGTTGATAGCTTCCTTGCCCTTGAACGGGTTGGCAATAAACAAGTGGGCAGTGCCATTATGGGCAAATCGAGCCGGAACTTGATCTTGGCCGATTTTTTCAAGGGCATTGGCAAGACCATCGGGATATCTGGTAAGCAAGGCGCCTGAAGCATCAGCAAGAAATTCCCTTTTGCGGGAAACGGCCAACTGAATAAGCATCGCCGCGATCGGGGCAAGAATAGCGGCAAAAAGACCGAGAAGTAAAACTATTCCCCCACCTCCGCCGCGATTATCACGATCACCGCCAAATGAACCATGAAAAGTTGCCCGCAAAATAATATCAGAAAGAATTGATATGAGTCCGACCATAACCACGACGACTGTTGAAAGAAGAATGTCCCGATTGCCAATATGAGAAAACTCATGAGCGAGTACTCCTTCCAGCTCTTCATTCTGAAGTTTCTGTATTGCGCCGGTAGTTATAGCCACGGCGGCATGTTTAGGATCCCTTCCGGTGGCAAAGGCGTTAATCTGTGGAGAATTGATCAAGTAAATTCTAGGCGCGGGCAGACCGGCAGTAATAGATAGATTCTCTATTATTCGATAAACATACTCGTTCCCTTCACGAACTATTGGTTTAGCGCGAGACATAGCTAAAGCAATACTATCCGACTTCCAATAAGCAACTAGGTTCATCCCGATACTCAAAAAAACGGCAAAATATAAAATTTCCGGCGCCCGCCAAACATAAGAAATAATCCAGCCGAAAGCTATAATAAACAGAAAAAACCCGCTCAACAACAACCATGTCTTCCGAATGTTCGAATCTTTTTGTTGGTATAAATTAGTCATAAAATTATTTATAAACCTCGTCTCTTTATTTATTCTCCTTTAATTTCTTGGCGAATCTTAATATATCAGCTGATAATGTAAAGAAGCGCATCTTGTTGGCGATACGCTTCTGAACGTCCTGTGGTAACTTTCTTAAGTCGTTTCGGGCGGATGGCTTAAAAAGTATTTTCCATTTATAATCCGAGTTCATGTAAAACTTTTTCTAAAGGAATTGCTCTTTTTTGGCTCCTTGCAATTTTAATATCATTGGCATATTGAAGCTGTTTTCCGAGCAATATAAACCTCTGGTCTATCTTGTCCACTATTTTTTTTAACTTTTCCCTTTCTCTGGCTATATATTTATATTGCCCGCTAATATTTAATTGCATATCTCTATATTATCAGCAATAAATCGTTAAATCAACCAGTTTGTACACTCAACATGATGAAAAATATAACCTGGATAATGATTCTTGGTTATTACAACAGAAAATCCTAATGTTGCGAAGGATTGAAAAATGGGAATGGCGAGGGCAAAACAACTTAAAATTTTACCGCAACGGGTTCTCGGGCGATTTCTTCGTTAAGTTGGAAAAATTCTGCTTTCTGGAAACCAAACTGGCTGGCAATAAGATTAGTTGGGAAAGATTCTATGGCAGTATTGAGAGCCATAACATTGGTATTGTAGAACCGACGGGCGGCTTGGATTTTGTTTTCGGTATCGGACAATTCATCCTGTAATTTAGTGAATGATTCAACGGCCCTTAATTGCGGATAGGCTTCGGACAAGGCAAACAAACTTTTCAAAGCACCGGAAAGCATATTCTCGGCTTGGGCATGCTCGGCTATAGTTGTAGCGCCCATAGCCTTGGCTCTGGCCTGAATAACCATGTCAAGGGTAGATTTCTCGTGTTCGGCATAACCCTTAACCGTCTCGACTAAATTAGGGATTAAGTCGTATCGCCTTTTTAATTGAATATCAATATCTGACCAGGATTCTTTGACCCTATTTCTCGACCTGATTAGCATATTATAGACTCCGACCAACCACGCACCGACAACTGCTAAAACTATAACCGAAATTAAAAATGGTGACATCTTAATTTAATAATTACCGAAATTAACCATCCGGCAACTAATTAACGGCCGAGGATATTATAACACGGAAGAGGACTGGCAAACAACCGATATGAAGAAAAACAGGGAAGAAAGCTAATCTCCTTAACTTATTAGACAACATTTAAATCTTTTTTGCAAGTGAAGTTGGTAGATTTGATCTGAATCGCAGCAACTCTTAGTGGATTGGTTTTTCTAGTGATGTATAATTAAAGCTATATGAACCAAACTTATTGGTGGAAAGACGCGGTAATTTACGAGGTCTATGTTGATAAGTTTGCTAAAAATTTTAAAGGCATGGCTGAAAAATTGCCGTATCTTAAAAACCTCGGCATTAATTGTATCTGGCTACTTCCTCACTATCCGTCGCCTATGATAGACGGCGGTTATGATGTCTCGGATTATATGAATGTCAGGCCAGAGCTAGGCACACTCGATAATTTTAAGGATTTTGTTAAAAAAGCCCACTTAGTGAATATCCGCATTATCGTGGATTTTGTTTTAAATCATGTTTCTATCGAACATCCCTGGTTTAAGGAGGCTTCATCTTCTCGTAATAATTCTAAGCGTGATTATTTTCTCTGGTCCGAGACGGGGAAGGAATTCAGCTTAGCTTATAATCCATTTTCTCATATGACTGAAGGCAATTGGGCTTGGAATGAAAAAACCGGTGATTATTATTATGCCACATTCTTTAAAGAGCAGGCTGATTTAAACTGGAATAATCCTGCAGTATTCAATGAAGCATTAAAAATAATAGATTTTTGGTCAAAACCTGGAGTTGATGGTTTTCGTCTTGATGCCGTCGGCCACCTGATAAAAAGAGAAGGAACTGACTGTCGTCATTTACTGGAAGATCATCAGATATTAAAAAAGTTACGATTACATCTGGACAAAAATTGGCCCGGCGTTATTTTTTTGGCTGAAGCCGGGGGATTTTTTAGGGAGACGATAAAATATTTTGGTAACGGAGATGAATGTCAGATGGCCTTTAATTTCGGATTGATGTCCTATGCCTATCTGTCTATCAAAAGAAATGACTTTTCAATAATCAATAGTTTTGTGAAAGAATTTTCAGATATTCCAAATAACTGCCAGTGGGCAACATTTATAAGCAATCATGATGAGATAACTTTTACACCCATAGAGAAAGAAGGGGAGCGGGCAGAATTGCTTAATTGGCTTGATCCCGAAGGAAAGTACTCTTTTAGGGGAGGAAGGGGTGTTTCGATGAGGTTGGCTACGATATTTGGCGGCGATAAGGAGAAAATATTAAATATTTTTAAAATTTTATTTGATTTACCCGGTTCACCGGTTATTTATTACGGTTCAGAAATAGGAATGAAGAACTTGGAATTGGCCGCACCCCCGCTTGATACTCGGCTATACGTTCGGGGAAATTTTGACTGGCCGGAGGCGGAAAAGCAGATGAGAGATAAAGATTCTCTCCTCGGTCAGATCTCAAAGATGCTAAAAAATCGAAGGAAAAAAGTGTCAGATACCTGACGCCCTTTTCACCTATTAACTACTAAACTACTGACTTGCCGCCCTAACTAACCCAACAAATAATGGATGGGGGTTTAATGGCCGTGATTTAAATTCAGGATGAAACTGGGTAGCAACAAAAAACTTATACTTTGACAATTCAATAATCTCCACTAAATCTTTTTGAGGATTCAGGCCGGCAATCAAAAGACCGTTTTTTTCTAAAATGCTCCGGTATTGGTTATTTACTTCATATCTGTGGCGATGTCGTTCATTTATAATGGTCAGACCACTATATAGCTTAGAACTTAGAGATCTGGGGTTAAGACGACATTTATAAGCCCCCAACCTCATTGATCCGCCCATTTTCTTTTCTTTGATATTTACCGCCTGCTCGGGCATGGTGCAAATAACCGGCCGGGGCGTGTTTTTATCAATTTCGGTAGTGTGGGCATTTTTTAAACCGCAGATATTTCTGGCAAACTCAATCACCGCTAGCTGAAGCCCGTAACACAGACCCAAAAAGGGAATATTGTTGTTCCTAGCATAATTGATAGCCAGTATTTTGCCTTCAACGCCGCGCCGGCCAAAGCCTCCCGGAACAATCAGTCCGTCAAGCTCTTTGAGTTCTTTCATAGCAATGGGAGTTTTTTCATACGCTTCAGCATCAAGCCAAATTATTTCCGGTTTCCGGCCAAGCGACCAGGCGGCGTGCTTAATCGCCTCTATTACTGAAATATATGAATCGCCGAGAGAAAAATTTCCGGTTCCGAAATATTTGCCAACAACGCCTATCTTAACTGGTTTGGCCGATGTATTGATATTGGCAACCAAATTTTTCCATCTGCGGGAATTTTTAGTTTTTGGTTTTAGACTGAATTTATTTAAGATTCTTTTTCCCAAATTATCTTTTTCAAAATTAACCGGAACTTCGTAAATAGAATTTATGTCTGGCGCAGAAATAACGTCCGGAACCGCCACATTGCAGAAAATAGAAACTTTCTGCTTGCGTATATCATCGAGGGGCTCGGAAGAGCGGGCAATTATTATATCCGGCTGAATGCCGGCATAATTCATCGCCCTGACAGCGTGCTGGGTCGGCTTGGTTTTCATTTCGCCAACCATTTTCGGTATCGGCAAATAACTTACAAGCATGAACAAAATCTGGCCGGGCATTCTTAATTTCATTATCCTGCCGGTTTCCAAAAAAAGAAGATTTTCATATTCTCCGACCGTACCCCCTATTTCAACAAGAATAAAATCAGCTTTTTCTTTACTGGCTACATTGATAAGTCTTCTTTCAATTTCATCGGTAATGTGGGGAATTATTTGAACACATTTGCCTCCGTAGCCCAAATTCCGTTCTTTCTCAATAACACTCTGATAAACTAAACCGGAAGTCATATAGTTATCCCGCAAAATATCCTGGTCAAGAAACCGTTCGTAATTGCCTATATCCTGATCACACTCCATCCCATCGTCAGTTACAAAAACCTCCCCATGCTCGGTGGGATTCATCGTTCCGGCGTCAACATTCAAATAGGGGTCAATCTTGATCGCCGTCACCTTGAAGCCATAGTCCTTCAGAATTCTCCCCGTCGAAGCGACAGTGATACCCTTACCAATCCCCGACATAACTCCCCCACAAACAAATATGAACTTGGTTTTTGCCATAATAATTCATATTCAACATCCGATGTTGAATATATCAAAAACTTAAAATCCTTCTTTTCTCTTTCTCAAAGTGTTTAATTGCCGCAAAATCCTTTTCTTTCCAACGATTGCTCAAACCTAACTTATGCGATTTGCGCAAACCGCAAGCATGCTTTTTCTTTTTAAATCTTTTACGCATCGACTTTTATCTAGGGCATTATAACAATCCTAACAAAATATGCCAATATATTAAAAAGGGGCTAGCCGCAAGACTCCTTCCTCTCCCCCTCTCTTTCTCTCTCCCCGCACCCATTTATGTTTATGATATATCATAAAGTGGCGCGGGTTATCATCTCTGGTCTCAATTCTCATTCTTAATTTTTAATATTTTTAATTCTTATTAACCTCCTCTAGCAGATCCGAAAGCCAATAATAGCTTTTATACCTTCGTTTTAGATCGGCAAGAGGTCCTGATGGATAATAATCCCTAAAGCCAGATTTTAATTTTTTCGATCTCATTATTCTGTCAAATTTTTCCACAACTTTTTTATACCCCTGATGTCTGCCACCAAGCCATTTTTTAACTTTATATATCGTATCAAAACCCACACCGACTTCTCTCGCTATTTGGGGATATGACTGTTTTTCTAAAAGCCGCTTGGCGATCAGGGCCCTCCTACCCAACATTATCTTTTCACTTTCGGTCAAAATATCGCTAATAAACGACTTAACTCCGTTTTGAGGCTTGGCATGATCTAGGGCCGCATAGAGAATATCCAAAAACTTTTCCCTTGTCTTCTTTTTCAGTTTTTTTGAATTAATTTTCATTAACTCCGATATTAAACCCGCGTGCCTTTATGATATATCATAAAGGGGCATATTTCAATGGCTGTTTTTAACTGGCAATATTATATATAAATTTAAAAAAATAAAAAAGGGGGCCTAACCCCCTTGTTTTACTCTGATCTATCTCTGACAAAATTACACGGCCCTTTTCTTCTGCCTAAATTTTTAATTTTGATTTTTGAACTTTAAATTTATTAGTAATCCATTCCGCCCATGCCCGGAGGTATACCGCTGGCTGGAGAAGATTTAGGTTCAGGCATGTCAGTTACTACTGCTTCGGTGGTAAGAACAAGAGATGCGACCGATACGGCGTTAACAAGGGCGGCTTTCACGACTTTCAGCGGATCGATGATGCCTTTTTCGAACATATTGACATATTCACCGACAGCGACGTCAAGGCCCATGCCCGGCTCCATTGAAAACACTTTGGCCACGACTTCGTTGGAATCTTTTCCGGCATTTTCGGCAATCGCTCTTAACGGTTTTTCTAATATAGTTTTAATAATGGAAACGCCGCGAGCCTCATCTCCAACCGCCGGAACACCCTTGATCTGGGCAACGGTCAACTCTTTTGCCGCTTCAAACAAGGCCACGCCACCGCCAGCCACAATACCCTCTTCAAGCGCCGCCCGAGTAGCATTAACCGCATCCTCAATCCTGAATTTCTTTTCTTTTAATTCAGTCTCGGTTGTCGCCCCAACCCGAATAACCGCGACACCGCCGGAGAGTTTACCTAGTCTTTCCTGAAGTTTTTCTTTATCAAATTCAGACGTAGATTTGACGATCTGGGATTTGAGCTGGCTAATTCTTTTCTCAATTTCCGGTTTCTTGCCCTTCCCCCCGACAAAGGTAGTTGTTTCTTTGGCCGCCACAACCCGATGAGCCTTGCCGAGCATAGCCAGTTCAACTCCTTCAAGTTTCATTCCCTTCTCTTCTGATATTACTTGTCCGCCGGTAACCACGGCCAAATCCTCGAGCATTTCTTTCTTCCTGTCGCCGAATCCCGGAGCCTTTACAGCCAAAGCCATAAAGTTACCCCTTAATTTATTGACAACCAAAGTCGCCAAAGCGTCGCCGTCCAAATCTTCGGCCACAATAACCAGTTCCCTTTTGCCGGATTCCGACATTTTCTGAAGCAAAGGAACAATATCCTGTATTGAAGAAATTTTCTTATCGGTTATCAAAATCGGCGCGTCTTCAAATACCGCTTCCATTCTCTCGGCGTTAGTTACCATATAGGGTGAAACATAGCCCTTGTCTATCTGCATCCCCTCGACAAGCTCTTTGGCCATCTCGGATGATTGGGATTCTTCAACCGTAACCACCCCATCTTTGCCGACTTCCTTAAAAACATCGGCAATTAATTTTCCTATTTCAGAATCATTGGCCGAAATTGAAGCCACTTCTTTTATCTTTTCGTAGCCGGACACGGCTTTTTTCTTTTTATTTAAATAATCCAAAACCCAATCAACCGCTTTGTCCATTCCCTTTTTAAGAATCATCGGATTGGCACCGGAATTAACTGCGCTGAAACCTTCGGCCACAATGGCCTGGGCCAGCACTGTCGCCGTAGTTGTGCCGTCACCAGCAACATCGTTGGTTTTAGATGCGACCTCTTTGACCAAATCGGCGCCGACATTTTCAAATTTATCTTTCAGTTCTATTTCCTTAGCCACCGTAACCCCGTCTTTAGTTATGGTCGGCGAACCGAAACCCTTGTCCAAAATCACGTTTCGGCCCTTGGGACCAAGAGTAACCTTGACCGCGTTAGCGACTTTGTCGACTCCTCTTTTGAGAGCTTCTCTAGCTTCTTCTTTGTAGTAGATCTGCTTAGACATACAAATAATTTTCAATTTTCAATTTTCAATTTTCAATGAATATATCAATTAGATAATTTTCAAACATTGAAAAATTGGGTCATTGGAAATTGATTGTAAATTGGTAATTGGAATTTGAGAATTTAGCAATTTTGGGTTAGTCCAAAATTGCTAGTATATCCTCCTCGCGGGCAATTAAATATTCCTTCTCGTCGACCTTTATTTCATCCGGGCCGTATTTTTTAAATAAAACAACCTGACCCTTTTTAATCTCGAGTTGGACTCGCTTGCCGTCTTCATTAAGTTTGCCTGGACCGACGGCAACAACCCTGCCCTTTTCGGGCCGTTCTTTATCAACGGTATCGGGCAATATAATACTGCCCTTTTTCTTCTCTTCCTTTAGCGGTTCGAGAAGAATATGATCGGATAATGGCTTAATCATTCGATAATTTTCAATTTTTAATTTTCAATTTTCAATGAATGTATCAATTTAACGATTCTTAAACATTGAAAACTAAGTAATTAGAAATTGGTTGTAAAATTATAAATTAAAATTTTAAGTTAGCAATCAAACCTATTAATACCATCTCCGATCAACTTTTAGGAAATATTGCGAGGAAAAGGAAGGGGTTGGTTAGGGATGGTATAAGTACCAACAAAATATATTATAGTCGAAGACAAATTAAAGTCAATATCCAACCAAAAAAGCTCCCCCATCGGGAGCTTTCAATAAAAAACTAATTAAGAACAATCTCAAATAAAAAAAATTCATCCAATAACTGGTCAACAACATAACCCTTGGGAATATCCGGTAAATTTACATTAAAAATTACGACACCCTCGTTTTTTACGGTCACTTTTCTTTCCTTCAGTCCCCCCTCAATAATTTGCCATTCCGAATCGTCAACTGACACTCCGCTTGGCATAATATCTTTAGCGCTGGTGATAGCTTCGTCGAATAGGCCGCTTTTGGCTCTTACTGCCACTCTGACAAATAATTTTTGACTGGTTATCTCCAGACGGCTTGAAAGATTTTCCAAAAAATCCTCGGGACTAAGAAAATATCCCGGAAAAAACTTTTGTTTTTCATTGTCGGAAAGGCCCGCTAACAAAAGCTGGGCACCGTTGATCCTGAGCATTCCCTGAACGGTTTTTTCTGGAACTTTGTCCGTATCCACCGTTTCTTTGGTATAAACCGGCCTTTCCACCTTGCTCCAGTCTATTTTGACGGAAATCTTTTTAGCGATAGGCATCAGATTATTTTCATCAATAAGTAAAATGTCCAAAACGGGATTCTGACCGTATACGACTTTGCTTGGGAATTTATAAGCTCCCAGTTTAAAGACCTTATTTGCTCCGTGAATAAAATCAACCGACATGGAAACATCAGAAATTTTCAGTCCATAGTTGTTTTCAAAAAGAAAACCGTAAATACCGGCAAAGAAAGCGTTATAAGCGGCAGAATAAGATGAAATATAAAGCGTTTGAGTGCCGAATTTAGTAGAATTTGAAGCAAACAGCCCTTTCCATAAAATCGGCTTTTGACCGTCAATATTAACTTTTGATTCCACTTGGGTTACACTGACCTCTTGATTAAGAGGCGCTCCGTATATATCTCCTATCATTCTGAAAGCGGCTTGAGCCAATATCGGGGTCAGAATGGAATCCGCGACTTTAATGTCAAAACTATGGGCAATCTTGCCTTCGTTCTTAAATTCCAATTTAAAATGATGAAGCTTTGCCAGATCGCCGGAAGAAATACGGCCGGAAATGCCATAATCGGCATCAAAAGTAATAGCGCCTAAAATATCGGATTTTTCCCCACCTAGTTTAAATGAATTATTCTGGGAAAAAACGGTTCCGATAATTTCGGCGGTTCTGAAGCCATAAACAACATTTTTACTGTTAAGAAACGGGTGGCCAAAAGCAAATATTTTTCCTTTGTCATCAATATAAGTAATTGTGCCAAGACCTCCAACGGTAACGGTTTCGCCCTTTTCGTCTGTCCATTCAATCAGATCGACAACAATCGGCAAACCTGCTTTTAAAACCGGGTTTTTTCCGAAAGAATTTCCTTTTACGGATGAACTTGCGGTAACCATGAACTTTCCGCCAGAAATAGATTCCAATCCTTTGACCAACCGGTTGCCCATTCCGATAGGTTCAAAAAGCATACCCTGATAACTGAAAGCGCTAGTTCCCCTGGTTGGTTTCGCGCCTGCCTCGCTCTCTTTCATCATTTCAGAAATAGGAGAAATTCCTCCCCAATACGTTTTGGCAAAATTGTTAAAACCATAGGCGACCGCTCCAATGTTTTTGCCATTAACATAAACCGGGCTTCCGCTCATACCGGCGACAATCGGAGTGCTTATGGTAAACATGATTACTTTTAATCCTGGCTCTCTATAAACACCCCTAAGATTAATATTGTAGTGCTTAATAGCCGTGCCCCTGGAGACGGTTTTAAAATAAGCAGGGATACTGCCAAACTGACTCGCATCAATAAGACGTTCTGCTTCTTCCAAAGACATTATCGGCGGGCTGGAGGCAATCAGATCAAACGGCCGTAAAAAAACGAGAAATAAAACTAAAACCATAAATCTGTTCCTGACCACAAGCCACCTCTACTTCAGTTGTAAAGATTGCTAAACTCTTTATACTCCTAAATGTTGATGATTACAAATCAATTAACTAACCCCGAGTAACCCCGAGTCTGTTTCTTTGATATATGGCACAATACCCAGCCGCATTACTCCGCGGTTATATTCATTTATGACAATCCGCTCAAAAGAATATGGATGAAATTCTAGTTCCTGGTCGGTAAAAATAACACGTCCTCCGCTTGAATAAGTAACCGGATCTTTTTTTATTCTTTCTTGTTGAAAATGTCTTAAAATCGTTTCTATTCTCCTGTCAAGTTTCAGCAGACTTAAAACAGATTCAACGCTTTCAGCAATAAATTTAAAGATAAAAGGAACAGTCACGCTTCTTCTGATAAATTCTTTTTCTGGCCGGAAATTATAAACATAATTATTTAGCCACAAATTAGCATGATAAAAATTGTCTATAAGTCCGGGGGCAATCATTGCCGGCTTAAGACTGGCATAGGTCTGAGCATTAAAAATACTCTCATGAGGAATGTATAAGCTGTCATCGGCTATATAATGGTTAAAACACAGTTTATCGGGAGCAATTTTTTGATGCTTTTTTCTTCTTGCTCCAGCCAAAGAACTGATGACCCATAAAAAAAACCGGCAAGTATAGAGATGGCCGGACTTGGCCACGACAAGAATATCAAAATCGCTTTCTTCGCCGGTATTATTGATAGCCATGGAACCAGAAGCAAAAACTCCTCTTAAATACGGCGCCAAGGCCAGATATTTAACAAATTTTAAGAACTTTTTCCATTTCTGATCGGCAATTTTATGTCTTTGCATTCTTAGATTATAAATATCGTCACGGCCGTTTAAAAAATAAAATCCGTTTTTTGTTCCGATAATTCCGGAGATCTCCAGTTTATCAAGTTCCTCGACTATGCTATTTATACTCACCTCGCTGATACCACCTTCAATTTTAACTATCCGCGCCGGGTTTATCATATATTTATAAATTTCGACCAGCGTCAGCGGATAATTAAAAATATCATAGTAAACAATAGTTGCCAGAATTGAATTACGAAGATAGGACATAATTAAAAGACTTAGAACTTATTAGAAATTAGAAAATTGTTCTAGCTGAGTCTAAATTGCTTTGATTCTTTGCTCGCCTCTTAAATTCTAGCTTCTTTTCTCAATTGTTCTGATGCTAATCGTAGTTCGTCGACAATGGGATGGAACCAGTTTTTGATAAGAGATTCGGTAAAGTTAGTGTAGTAATCAACGGTTGTCATTTTGTCTTTTTTGAATAATTTATCGATATCACCGCCGGTTTTAATGGTATTAATTAAGGAGTAAATATTGTGGAGCTTGTCTGCCGCGGCTATGGCTTTTACTTCCGGAGAAAATTTCATAATTCTATCCGAATAGTCCTGCTTTCTCTTCTCCCAAGAATCATTTTTATTTTCTGAGACTGATTGAACCAGTTCTGTAATTTTTTCTCCAAAGACAGATTTTAATTCTTCTGAAGTTATACCACAATCTTCTATGACATCATGGAGAATTCCGGCAATTACTACGTCGTCAGAAAACCCAGCTCGGATTAAAATAAATCCAACACTAACAGGATGATAAATATATGGAAGCGAGGAATCCGTTTTGCGGAATTGATCTTTGTGGGCTTTGACCGCAAAACTGATGGCCTTATCAATTTGCTCATTAAAAATTTGCATAATTATTCTGTTCTGGGTCTTGGACTCCTAGAACTATTTTTTAAACTCTAGGGAAAACCTACGCTCTCCGGTCTCTCGATAACGCGCTGACTGGTGCTGCCGGGCTTGGACTCGGACCAAGCATTCCTGCTTCAAAGGCAGGCGTGATACCACTTCACCACCCGGCAATAAACCTCGGCGATGTCAAGATTTATTGCCTTGAACATAGCCGAAAGGCTATAAAAATTAGCATCTGCTTGATTTTATCATAAAATTGACATTGAATAAAGATATATGGAACCGCTTGCCGCACAATTGAGGCCGCAGACATTGGATAGTTTTGTCGGACAAGGGCATCTTGTCGGGCCTGGTAAGCCCTTAAGGGCGGCAATAGAAAAAGGCCACCAGTTTTCGTTTATTCTTTGGGGTCCACCAGGTTGTGGCAAAACAACCTTGGCTAAAATATATGCCAAAAGCATTAAGGGAGAGCTTTATGCACTTTCGGCTGTTTCGGCCGGCAAAGATGATATAAGAAAAATTGTTGAGACAAAATCAATTTTCCCGAAGGTTTTATTTTTGGATGAAATTCATCGCTTCAATAAAGCTCAGCAGGATTTTCTTTTGCCTTATGTTGAAAATGGTGAAATAACTTTTATCGGAGCAACGACGGAAAACCCAAGTTTTGAAGTCATCTCTCCCCTTTTATCACGTTGTCGAGTTTTTGTCCTCGAAGAACACACGCCGGAAAATATGGCTAAAATTATAAAAACAGCTGGTTATAAAATAGATAAAAAATCAACAGACTGGCTGGTTAATATGGCCAACGGCGATGCCCGCCAAGCCCTAACCGTTCTTGAATCAGCCAAACAACTTTATGGTAACATTACTCTTAAATCACTTAGAGATGTCCTTCAGTCAAAATTCCTCCGATACGACAAAAAAGGCGAAGAACATTACAATGTCATCAGCGCCTATATTAAGTCTCTGCGGGCAAGCCAGCCTGACGCGGCTTTATATTATCTGGCCCGGATGATTGACGCCGGGGAAGACCCTAAATTTATTGCCCGACGGATGGTAATTTTTGCCAGTGAAGATGTCGGCAATTCCCAGCCAACGGCTTTAGTGGTTGCCAATGAAGTTTTCCGGGCAGTTGAAACGATCGGCTTACCGGAAACCCAAATTAATTTAGCCCATGGCACAGTTTATTTGGCCAATGCCAATAAAGACAGAAGTTCTTATGAAGCATACTTCTCCGCTTTGCAGGACGTTAAAAAATATGGCAACTTGCCCGTTCCTCTTAAAATAAGAAACGCCGCGACAAAACTGATGAAAGATTTAAATTATGGAAAAGGCTATGAGAAATATACTAAAGAAGATTTACTGCCGGAAAAACTCAAGGGCAGAAAGTATTTTAAGTAGAGCTATTTGACGATTAAATTACCACAATTATCTTAAAAAGAGTGTGTGTGCACCCTTTTTAAGATAATTTATAAAAATATATAAAGACAACTGATTTATTTTTTACTATGGTTTCCAAAAATATTCTTTGGCTTTTTGTTTTAATCTTTGCCATTCCGGATGATTACCAAAAACCATATCCGCTCCGATAATCATCAAAATAGACCCCGGCGTAAAAGGAGTCAAAGCTATCGCTAACCCTAAAACAATAAAAATCCACCCGAGAAGTTTTTTGCCGTAATACATTTATTTCAATAAGTCTAACATTTCTTTATATGGTCTGGTATTGATAATATCTGCTTTCTCTGCCCAGCCGCGGCGGGCTTGGGCAATGCCGTATTCAAGATATTGGAAATGGGATGTGTGGTGGGCATCGGAGTCAATTGAGAATTTAATTCCCATTTCGACGCCTTTTCGGATATATTCGTCTTTAAGGTCGAGCCGATCGGGAAAAGCGTCTATCTCCATTACTGTCTTAGTTCGTTTAGACGCCTTTAATAATTCCTCAACATTTACTTTATACGGCTCCCGTTTATTTATAATCCTGCCGGTAGGATGAAAAATTATATCAACATTGGGATTCTCCATCGCCTTAATTATTCTTCTAGTCTGCTCATCTTCCGGCAAATTAAATAGCGAGTGAACAGCCGCCCCAACAACATCAAGCTTAGCAAGCGTTTCATCGTTAATATCCAGAGAACCGTCTTTCATGATGTTAACTTCAGCACCCTTCAAAATCTTAAGTTGTAAGTTATAAGTTATAAGTTGTAAGTTAATTTTATCAATCTCTCGCATCTGTTTAAGAAGCCTTTTTTCATCGCTTCCGCCGGTCATTGCCAGAGATTTGGTGTGATCGGTAATGCAAATATACTCAAGGCCGGCTTTCATCGCCGCTTCTGCCATTTGCTCTATGGAATGCTCGCCGTCTGTCCAATTGGTCTGAACCTGTAAATCGCCTTTCAAATCTCCATATCCGATAAGATTAGGTAATTTGCCTTCAAGGGCCGCCTTAATTTCACCTGAATCATTACGCATTTCAGACGGTATCCAATCCATTCCCAGTTTTTTATAAACCTCCTCTTCGGTCTTAGAGGCTATATTCTTCTTACCATCCCAAAGGCCAAAGTCATTCAAAAGCCAGCCATGCTTTTCGGCTATTTTACGGATATCGATATTATGCTGTTTATTACCCGTCCAAGCAATAAGGGCCGAGCCATAAGATTCAGGGGATACAACAGATATATCAGCATCAAAATTCGCACTTAATCGGACAAGGACTTTATGCTTTCCTTTGGAATATATATGTTTAATTTCAGGAAATTTTAAAAATTTCTCGATTACCGCCTCCGATTTTTTAGAAAAAACAATAAAATCAAGATCGCCGACGGTTTCTTGCCGGCGACGGAGAGAACCAGCAAATTCGGCCGACTCAACTTCAGACAAAGCTCTTATTCTATCAAGAAATATTTTAGCCGTCGGCATTACAAAACCGAGGATCGGCCGTCCGGCCGATTTCTTGAGAAATCCTATTCCTTTCAGAATCTTCTCTTCTGATTTTTCACCAAGACCGGAAATATTCCTTATTTTCCCCGCTTTAGCCGCTTTTTCAAGCTGGTCAAGATTTCTGATGCCTAGCTTTTTATAAAGCAAGAGGATGGTTTTTGGTCCAATTCCCTCGATAGAACGGAGACTTTCAATATCAATCGGCAGTTCTTTTTTGAGCTTATCGTAATTCTTGATATGACCGGTCTTGATATATTCTTCAATATGATCGGCAATGCTGACACCGACTCCGGGAATATCTTCAAAGGCCTTCAGTCCACCTTGTTTATATATATCTTTTAAATCCTCTTCTGAAGATCCGATAGTGTCGGCAACTTTCTCATAAGCCTGGGGCTTGAAAGCTATCCCCTTTATTTCAAGAAGAACGGACATCTCTTTAAAGATTTTTGTAAGCTCCTGGTTAAACATCCCTTTAGAGATAGGACAAGCTCCTACTGTTACCGTACGGTAGCAAGCACTATTAGCTATTATTTAATTACAACCTCTTCCAGTAAGCCCGCTGGGGTTATCTCTGGCGGGCTTAGACCCTATCAGGTTGAGGTTTGACCATTCCTCTTTTTACTTTTTTCTTGAGATCGTTAAATATCTTTATCTGCTGAAAAATACCAAAAAAAGCTAAAAACCCGGCAACAATAAAAACAACTTGAAAACCAAATCTATTAGCCATAACGCCGCCGATAGCCGCTGATGCGGCAGTAGCGATGCCTATGGCAATTGATTCAAACGACCATTCAATATTTTCATGCAGTTTATCAAGGTGCCGCGAAAAAATCGCATACCAAGGCGGAACAAGAAAAGCCAAGCCCACTCCATACAATCCCTGTATAAGATATAAATGATGAGCTTTAGTGGCTAAAAGATATAAAAACGGGGCAAGAGAAATAAGACCACCTCCCAAAACCATCGAGTAAAAGTCATCATATTCGCCATGGTTTTTATCAAGATATCTGGCGATTGGGATTTCCAAACCTACTTTAACTAATTGGGTTATCCCGGCGGCAAAACCGACTACCTCAATAGATCCACCCTCTATTTGACCGGTTACAAAAATAGCAAAAATAGGGCCGAATAATCCCAAACCGGTATTAAGATAGAAGTCGGATAAAATTAAAGTTTTGATAACATGATTGACGCGCACAAAAGTAGTATTATGGAAAAGATTAATAAACTAATCTTACCAAATAAGAAAATCCCCGCAACTAATTATAATGAGATTGAGCCCCAACTTTTAAAATTGGGGCTCAATAATCTAAATTTTTAATTTTTCACTTTAAATTTTTATAGGTGCGGGAATCCCCAACCAGAAGCATCGTCGTCGCCGGCCGGAATTAAATCTTGAGAAAATGCCTGAAGTAAAGCGCGGGTAGCTGAATCGGGGTCCTTGGCATCTTTCTGCCATAATTTAGCCGCCAAGCCGGTAATATGAGGCGTCGCCATTGAAGTTCCGGATAATATAACATAACCGCCGTCTTTCCAAGTTGATTCGACGATTGCCCCGGGAGCGGCAAATTCTACATCACCTTCTTCCATAACATAGGGCGTGGTAGTTGAATTAATTCCTCTTGAACTCCAATCAACCATAGCCCAACCAACATCAAACGCTCCTACGGCTATAACATCAGGATTAGCCCCGGGATAATCAATACTGCCAGTGTCAGGACCGTCATTACCGGCCGCGGCAACAACCAGAGTATTTTTATTGACAGCATAAGAAATAGCGCTTTTAATCAGGGGACTTTCCGAATCGCTGCCTAAGCTCATATTAATCACATTAACACCCTGATCAGCCGCAGTTGTAATTGCTGTTGCTATATCATCCGACCAGCACGAACCATTGGCGCCGCAAACTTTATAAGCAAAGAGGCTTGCTCCCGGAGCTACGCCATAAATTCCTCTTCCGTCATTCCCACCGTCAGCGGCTATAGTTCCGGCAACATGAGTTCCATGGCCGTTTTTATCATCACATTTTCCGTCTATAACCGGTTCTTTAAACGCGGTAAAATCTTTACACTGAACGACTCTATTTTTTAAATCAGGGTGAGTTTTAAAAATACCGGTATCAAGAATAGCCACATTTACACCGACTCCTCCCGATGTTTTGGTTAAAAGAGGGTTATTGCCATAAATTGCCTCGATTCCCCAAGTTAATTGATCCGATGGAACCGGCCTGATTGGTTGCCCCGGCTTAGCCCTCGCTCCTTCAACATTCTCGTTGTCAGCAAAAGATTCGGGAAGAATATATAACTTCTTAACCGGAATAACTTCAACGCCAAAAATCTTAGCAATTTTCAACTGCCAATCGGAAAGGTCAGTAGTAAATCCGTCTTCAAACTGATGCCTTACGTTAAAAGATTTTTTCCAAAAACCAGAGTGCGATTTAACTAAGTACCTCGTATCTTCAGAAGCACCATAAACAACACCGGAAACACTAAAAATCAGGCAAAATGCCACTAAATAAGCTGTTTTTCTTGTATTCATCGTATTATCTATAATAGTAACACAACAAAGCCAACATAACAATCCACAGACAGCGGACTAAAAAAAGCATCCCTAATATTCCGGCTTTTCTTTATCGAAAAACAGGGTGCCAAAATTCCGAGCCGTCATATTTTTAACGAAATGCTTAATCGTATAGGGCGTGGCGAAGCCAACGGAATTTTGGCTTGGCACACGGATAGATTGGCACGCAATTCTGTTATTTGAGCTTCAATAGATAAAATCTGTTTATCTTCTACATCTGTTGATTTGCGGGCGTAGAGAAAATATTTGTTCATAGTGATTAATTATATCAAAATAGTTTTTTACAACAAATCAAAAAGCCCTGACAAAATGCCAGGACTTTTTGGTGTGGAGTATACCGGGACAACTGGAAAACTCTTATCTCTACTATGTATACTTATTTTACACAGAATTCAATGGAATTCGACTTTTCCTTTGTCGGGAGTTAATTACCAACTCCTACGCATTCGGTCAATAATGTTGGAAATGATGGCATGTTGGCAGTAGGCAACTCCAGTTAATAAATACCTAATTGGCTGATAGAATGATAGATAGGGGTTCAGCCATTTATAAACCCTTTACGCACCGCCTTTTTAATAATTGCTTCGAAATCCCTTTTGGGAATTAGTGGCGCAAATTGCCCAAAAACCCATCGACCCTTAACAGATGGCTTCTTGCCTATAATATAATAGCAAAAGCGATATTCTAAAACTCCGTCATCGAATTTTATTTTCTGCAAATAGAAAAACTTGCCCCCGTATGTTGATTGCCGATGCTTTATCTCATCAACGATAGTATAACCCCTAACTTCTCCGTCTGGAAATTTGGCTGACCCATTTTTACCGATATGGTCCGGCGGTTTATTCATAATGAGTTTATTTCTTAAATTCCTTTAACTTAAAGTCAACCTGATATAAATATACTTCCACATCCTTGAACTTTTTAAGGGCAAAGTATAACCTTTCATCATAGTGCCCTGTCCCCCAAATCTTGTAATCTCATTTCACTGGTATAATGGGTAAATGAACAAAAACATTATGCCCAGAGGAATACCCATCGTTAGCCATGAAGTAAGGGATCAAATATT
>Ga0209541_10007134_pt1 | contig 18854 bp, 19 predicted proteins | sample RifCSPlowO2_01_FD_184027 | JGI IMG/M metagenome (GOLD analysis project Ga0209541, IMG submission 184027) | Groundwater microbial communities from Rifle, Colorado - Rifle CSP2_plank lowO2_0.1 (SPAdes) (version 2) | ecosystem: Environmental > Aquatic > Deep subsurface > Groundwater | place... | reverse complement strand
TCATTTTTAGATTGCGGGGATTTTCTCCTTCGATCATCGTTTTTTTAATTTTTTCAATTTCATCCATATCCAAGTCCGTTGCCAGTTCAAAATAATCCATGATGAGATGGTCGGGAATTGACATTGTTTTTCCATACATTTCTTTCGGACTTTCGGTTACCCCAATGTAATTATTTAAGCTTTTTCCCATCTTATCTTTTCCGTCGGTGCCAATAAGCAAAGGAACTGTAAGTACGTTTTGCGGTTCTTGATCGTATGCTTTTTGGATTGTGCGACCTGCGAGCAAATTGAAAGTTTGGTCAGTGCCGCCAAGTTCCAAGTCCGATTTCAGTGCTACAGAATCATATCCCTGCATTAAAGGATATAGAAATTCATGCAAGAAAATCGGATGATTCTTTTTTATTCTTTCCTGATACATATCTCGTTCCAGCATTTGGTGTACGGTAAATACCGAGGCTAGCCTTACAACATCTTCAAATGAAAGTTTTGCCAGCCAGTCGGCGTTCCATACTACATCTACTTTTTTTGTATCTAAAATTTTGCTCACTTGCTGAAGATATTTTTCAGCGTTTTTTTCCAGTTCGGCTTGTGTTTTTTGCTTTCTTGAATTTAATTTATCACTTGGATCCCCTATTTGTCCGGTAAAATTTCCGAACAGCAGTTGAATGTGATGTCCTGCGGCTTGAAATTCACGCAGTTTTTTTACGACAACCATATGTCCCAGATGCAAGTCCGCTCCCGATGGATCTATCCCAAGTTTTACTTTCAGTTTTTTGCCGGATTTTAATTTCTGTTCCAAATCTTCCTTTACAATTACATCTATTACTCCCCTTCCAAGCAATGTTTTTATATCTATAGTCATTTTATAATTTTTATTAGATTGGATGGCCTAATTGTAGACGGAAATGAATGTTTTTAACAATGATTTTTCTCTTTTTTTCGAGAAAGAAACTATTCGTATTGTTGACATCGTGGCAGATGGTTTTATATTTATACTCTTATATATAAATTGTCTCTTATGATTGAGGAGAAATTAGTGGAGATAGGATTAACTCCCGGAGAGGCTAAGGTTTATGCCGAGCTTTTAAGTATCGGTCATCAAGGTGTTAGTGTAATTGCAAAAAGAGCCAAATTGAACAGAACCACCACATATTCCATTTTAAAATCTCTTGAGAAAAAAGGGCTTGTTTCATCTTGTAAAAACGGGGGTGTAAGTTTTTTTACAGCGAATGATCCCAATTGTCTTGTCGGATATGTGGACAGTCAATGCAGGGTGTTTAGTTATTACAGAGATGAAATCCTTTCTTTAATACCTAAATTTAGGGAGCTGAAAGGTTTTTATGATTTTAAGAAACCTGTTGTCGGCTACCATGACGGAATTGAAGGTGTAAAGTATGTTATGTACGATGCTTTGAGTGCCAAGGGCGAGTTTTGCGCTTATTTGTGTCTTCATAAATGGCTCAAGGCTGGATTTAAAGATTTCTTGATAAATTATAAAAATTTCAGAATTTCGAGCAGAAAAATTCTTTTAAGGGCGATAGTTCCCGATACCAAGGAAGTGCATAAATTTTTTGATGAAAATTATGAAAATTCTCCTTCGGGTATGACTGATATTTTATATGTGGATTCTTCCGATTGTTTCGGTTTGTTTGACCACCAGATGAATATTTATGATGACAAGGTTGCTATCATTCATTTGGATAAAGGCGCTGAATATGGTGTTTTGATTCAAGATCAAAAAATTGCCAATATGCAGAAGATGATTTTTGATGTGGTGTGTGGGATGTATAAGAATGTTAAGCGTGATAAAAATTGATATTTAATATATTATTCGCTGGATGGAAAAAACTGATTTAAAAATTCTATATGAAGATGCCGACTGCATGGTTATAGACAAGCCTGCAGGAATTGTTGTCCATCCCGGGGAAAACGGAAAATATGCCGGAAAAACCATTTCCGATGCGGTTTTGCATAAGATAAGCAAAGGGCTTCATGAATCTGACAGACCCGGTATTGTGCATAGATTGGATAAAGATACTTCCGGAGTACTAATTATTGCAAAAACTTTAAAAGGTCGCGAAAATCTTATAAAACAATTTAAAGAAAGGAAAATTCATAAAATTTATTTTGCGCTTGTTTTTGGGAAGCTTAAATATCCCGAGGGTATTATTGATTCACCAATAGGCAGAAATTTGAATGACAGAAAAAAAATGTGGGTTCAATCTGAAGAATTTGGAAGAAAAGCTGTTTCTCAATATAAAGTTGTTAAGGAATTCAATGTGGCAAATGGCATTATGGCGAGTTTGATTGAAGTAAAGATTGAAACCGGGAGAACTCATCAAATTAGGGTTCATATGTCTGCTATTGGGCATCCTGTCATTATGGATTCGACTTACGGGAAGAAAAAAATAAATGCGGTGTTTGAAAAAAAGTTTGGTTTAAGAAGACAGTTCTTACATGCGCACGAAATTTCTTTTATATCCCCGAAAACAAAAAAGACCGTTTCTGTACTGGCTGAGTTGAGTGATGATCTTAAGGATGTTCTTGAAAAATTGGCTTAAGCTACTTTCTTTTCTGTTTTTTTAGCTACGCGTCTTACTGCAGGTTTTTTAACTGTTACTTTTTTTGCTGACGCTTCTTTTACAGGTTTTGTTTCGACAGTCGGTTTTGCTTTTGGTGTTTCCACAACTTCCTTAATTTCTATAATCTCAATTGTTGTTAAATCCGCTCGGTATCCTCTTCTTTTAGTGTGTCTTTTTTTCGGAATAAATTTTAATGTTCTTACTTTTCCTCCTTTGCCATGGCTTAAAACTTTTGCGGTAACACAAGCTCCTTCAATAAACGGTACTCCTATTTTCGGAAGTCCGCTTCCACTGATTAAAAGCACTTTGTCTATTGTAATGGTTGAGCCTTCTTTATCCTGAATAAGGTCTATCTCCAAGGTTTTCCCTTGTTCCGCCATGTATTGTTTCCCGGATGTTTCTATTATCGCAAACATAAGTTTATAGGTGTCGCTTGTTTTAAAATTTGACTTATGGAATATAGAGAAAAAGCATAGTACCGTCAAGCTGAAATTAATATTTTCTTAAGTTCTTTTACCGCTTCTTTAACCGCTTCCCAAATCAACTTTTGTTCTTCCTTATTGAATTTTGTAAGTACAAAGCTGTGTAAATCCTGTTCTTGAGGGCTTAATGTCCCCCTGCTTTCAGTTCCTATCCTTATTCTTGGAATTTTTTCCGTTTGAAGATGCTGTATTATTGAACGCATTCCGTTGTGTGTTCCTGCGGATCCTTCCTTTCTTACTCTTATATTTCCAAGCGGAAGATCTATATCATCATAAATTACAGTAAGATTTTCCGGTGTTTCTTTGAAGAAATTAAGAATTTTAGAGATCGCTTCTCCCGATAAATTCATGAATGTAGTAGGTTTTACCAATAAAACAGGAATGGATTTATAAGTTGTTTTTATTATCAGTGCCCCCAATTTTTTGTCTTCTTTCCAGCTTATATCGGTTCCGGTTTTCTTGAGTTCATCAACAAAACTGTCTATCGCCATAAATCCCGCGTTGTGGCGTGTTTTTTCGTATTTTTCACCTATATTTCCAAGTCCTGCTACAATTTTCATTTTCTGTATGGAATGTCTTTTCCTTTAATTTTTATTATATCTCCGTAAGTTGCTCCGTAATGTTCAATCGTTTTTCTTACCCCCATTTTTTCAATAAAATGATATATGCGTTCAAGTCCTTCCGGATTTTTTATATCTGTCATTAATATAAGCTGTTCTATGCGACGACCTGTGATGCGGAAAATTTTGTGATCTTTTTTGCGTATTATTTTATCTATTTCGAATTGTACTTTATCCAAGTGCGGTTTGAAAACAGGAATTGTTTCAGCAGGTTTTTTTAGAGTTTTTACCGCTTCTTTTCGTTTAATTTCTTTCAGCTTTTTAAAGATTTCGAACATTAATGGTTTTAAGCCTTTTTTAGTTAATCCGGAGATTGAAAATATTTGGCGTGTTTTTGTGATTTTCTTAAGTTCTTTTATTTTATTTTTCAGTGTGTTTTCATCTAAAATATCAATTTTATTCAAGACGATAATTTCATCCCGTTTTGCCAGTTCTTTATCGAAATTCTTGAGTTCATTCCTGATAATTTTATAATTTTTATCCAGTCCTTCCAGATATGAATCCAGTATGTGAACCAATAATTTTGTTCTTGTAATGTGTTTCAAAAATTGATGTCCCAAGCCTTTCCCTTTGCTTGCGTTTTCGATAAGCCCCGGCATATCGGCGACTACGAATGTATCTTCTTTTGAGCCCCCAAATGACGACATATTTACCACTCCCAGATTTGGAATGAGCGTTGTGAACGGATATGCGGCAATACGCGGTCGTGCGTTGCTTATTATTGAAATAAGAGTTGATTTCCCTGCGGAAGGAAGCCCTATTATCCCTATCTCCGCCACCAATTTCAGTTCAAGAATTATTTCTTTTTCTTCTCCCGGTTCCCCTGTTTCTGCAAAATGTGGCGCTTGATGAGTGGAACTCACAAAATGCGTGTTCCCGAATCCTCCTTTTCCGCCTTTGGCTACTGTTGCTTGGAGATTTTCACTATTCATGTCCGATATAAGCATTGATTTATCTCCCAAAAAAACCATTGTTCCCACCGGAACTTCCAATATTAAATCTTCCGCATTTTTTCCGCTCATCTTTTTTTTCAATCCGTTGCCGCCGTTTTCTGCATGATACAGCTTTTGGTTTGCAAGATTACCAAGTGTATTTAGATTTCTGTTGGTTTTTATGATTATACTGCCGCCTTTTCCTCCATCACCGCCGTCCGGACCTCCCGTCGGAACATATTTTTCTCTGCGAAAACTTGCGCTGCCGTTTCCACCTTTTCCTGCAATGATTTTCAATTTTAATTCGTCACAAAACATAATATTTTTTGTAAGATTCGATAGGGTTTTTTAGATGTTCCCATACATTGTTAGCAATTTTCGAGTTTTTAGCAATTGTCATTTTTTCTTAAGTCTGATAATTTTGTTTTGTTGCCTTTTGCCCGGGTGGCGGAACTGGTAGACGCGCGGGACTCAAAATCCCGTGATGGCAACATCGTGAGGGTTCAAGTCCCTCCTCGGGCACCAGAAATTTGCGAAGCAAATTTCCTATCTAAATATCCCAAAGAAGGATTTTGCTTTATCCAAAGTTTCTTGATATTCCGTTTCTTCTTTTGAATCTACAACTATTCCTCCTCCGACTTGGAGATATAATTTCCCTCCTTTTTTGATTATTGTGCGAATGGCAATTGAGAAGTCTAAATTTTGGTTTGGGTGTCCGCCGCAGGCGGACGGTTTTTTATTAGCAACTTCTTCGGAGTTGCCTGTTGGATCTATATATCCCATTACTCCCGTGTAAACGCTTCTTGTTTTAGGCTCCAGTTCATCTATTATTTCTATTGCCCGTTTTTTGGGACAGCCCGTTATTGAGCCTCCCGGAAGCATTGAAATTAACGCTTCCAGCTCAGTTATGTTTGGTTTTATTTTGCCGATTATTCTACTGAATGTGTGCCATACTGTCGAGCATTTTTTTATTATGCGTTTTCCGGTAACTTTTACGGATCCTATTTCGCACACTCGCCCCATGTCGTTTCTTAAAAGATCTGTGATCATGTTTAGTTCCGCCTCTTCTTTTTCGTTTTTTATCAATTCACGTTTTAATTCTTTGTCTTTTTTATATGTTTCTCCTCGCGGGCGTGTACCTTTTATCGGACACGTTTCAATTTTTTTGTTTTTTATTTGTATGAAACGTTCCGGAGAAGCGCTTAATATCTCAAAATTATCTCCTTCAATGTATGTAAGAAAATCAACCGGGTTATCTCTTATAATATTTAAAAATAGTTGTTTTGACGGAATATTTGTTTGAGCCTCCAGCCTGTGAGTAAGATTTATTTGATAGATATCCCCTTCTTTTATGTATTTTTTTATTTTTTTATAGGATGTTTTATATTCACGAAGAGGCGCTGTTGGTTTAAAAATTGTTTGTCGCGTTTTTTGTTTTTGCTTATTAGTCCTAGTGTTTTCGATCAGTAAGGATTTTATTTCTTTTAAATTTGTATTTTTATATTTATCGAATGCCAGAAAGTAAATTTCGGGCAGTTTTAAGTCATTTTTCGCTGTTTTTTTTATGTTGTGAAGTTTGTAGGCTGTATCATATGAAATGTATCCGATGAGTTTGCATTTTTTATGTTTTTTTGCGAATTTCTTGAAAGATTCCATGTTGTTTCCTGAGAATTCTGCTTTTGGATTGAAAGCTATTATTCCTTTATTTGTGATTGCCGAATATATGATGCAAATATTTTTCATCTGATGTCTTTAGAGGTGTTGAATAGAAAATTGTACATTAGTTTTTTCCCTTCTTCTGTTAAAAATGATTCCGGATGGAATTGAACACCAAAAACCGGATATTTATCGTGCTTTATCGCCATAATTTCTTTATCCTCTGTCCATGCTGTTAATGTGAAATCTTTCGGTACACTATTTAAGATTAGAGAATGGTAGCGAGCTACTTTGAACGGATTTTTGAGATTTTTGAAAATATTTGTCCCGCAGTGGTAAATTTTTGATACTTTTCCGTGCATTATTTTCTTTGCATGCACTATTTGTGAACCAAAAATTTGTCCAATACATTCATGGCCGAGGCATACTCCTAGAATAGGATATTTTGTATAAAATTTTTGTACAACTTTTAAGGAGATTTTGCTGTCATTCGGTCGTCCCGGACCGGGTGAAATTATAATGCTCTCCGGATTGAGTTTTTCTATTTGGTTTAAAGTAATTTTGTCATGCTGAAAAACAACAGTTTTTTTGCCCAGCGACTCTATTTGCTGATATAGATTGTATGTGAAAGAGTCGTAATTATCTATTATTAAGATCATTCGATCAATCTTAAAAATTCGTCTCTTGTTTTGGAATTATTTTTGAACAAACCTTTGCAAGAAGATGTGATCATTATGGTATTTTGCTTTTCCACTCCCCTAGCCATCATACAGAGATGTTGAGCTTTAACTACCACGCCCACTCCCTTTGGTTTTAGAAGTTTATTTAAAGTGTCCGCTATCTGTGTTGTTAATCTTTCCTGATTTTGAAGCCTGCGGGAAAAAAGTTCCACTATCCGAGGAAGTTTTGAAATACCGACTATTTTTTTGTCCGGAATGTATCCTATAGAAATTTTACCGAAAAACGGTTGCATGTGATGTTCGCATGTGGAATAAAAATCTATGTCTTTGCAGATTATCATTTCATCGTAGTTTTCTCCGTCGAATTTTGTAAGGATGTTTGGCACGGTCTGGCTGTATCCTCCAAAAATCTTTAAAAAAGATTTGGCTATGCGCTCGGGCGTTTTTTCCAATCCTTCCCTGTTCGGATTTTCCCCTATTTCTTTCAATAATTCTTTTGCCAGTTTTTCTATTTTTTTTTGGTCCATAGAGTTATTTTTTCGGGATTTTTGAGCGATGAAAGTAGAGTTCTTATATTTTTTTTATATTTTGGGTGGATTGAATTCGGCGCTATTTCACTTAAAGGTGTTAGAACAAAATTTCTTTTATGCATTCTCGGATGCGGAATCTTGAGAGATCTTAGATCTATTATTTCTTTATTGCAAAGCAAAATGTCGATATCAATCGTACGCGGACCGTTTTTTATTCTTCTTGTTCTGCCCATGTTTTTTTCTATTTTTCTTAATTTTTCAGTTAGTTCGATAGGAGCAAATTTTGTTGAAACTGAAGCCACCATGTTTAAGAAATTATTTTGCTTTTTGTATCCGACTGGTTCTGTTTCGTAAATTGAAGATTTTTTTATGATTTTGGCAAAAGTTTTTATGAATTTTATTGCCGTAGAAAGATTTGTTTTTCTATCTCCCAAATTTGACCCAAGTCCTATGTAAAATACGTTATTTACCTTCATACTGGCAGAAATAGTCGTCTGTTTCATAAAGTGTAAGCCGCTTAAGAGGAAGTGAATTTTTCAAGTTTTCCCATATCCATACCACTATATTTTCAGCAGATGGATTTTCTATAAGATTGTTCAAATGAGTGTGATCCAGTTTTTCGAGAATTTTTTCTTCTACAATTTCTTTAATTTTTTTGAAATCCAAGATCATACCATTGGATTTTATTTCTCCTTCTATCGTAACAATCAATTTGTAATTATGACCATGCATGTGCTCGCATTTCCCATGATATTGAGTGAGAAAATGCGAAGCGGCGAAATGAAATGTAGAACTTAGTTCCATTTTAGGCATTCTCGTTGTGCTTTTATGTTGTGGGTCCTGATTATATCCGCTCCATTAAGATATGCAATAGCGGATAAGGTTGCGCTTTTTGAATCCCGTGTTTCGATTTCGCTTCCAAGGTGTCCGGCTGTAGCCGGACTGCTTTTATTAGCAACTCCTTTGGAGTCGCTTCCAAGGAAAGATTTTCGCGATATCCCGATTAAAATTGGGAGTCCGAGTTCTTTTAGTTCTTTAAGCTTTGCTATTATTTCAAAGCTGTATTTTGGGATGCCGCTTATAAAAGCTCCCATTCCCGGGTCTATTATTATTTGGGATTTTTTTACGCCTTGTTTTTCGGCGTATTTTATCCTGTTTTTTAAAAATGTTTTAATTGTTTTTAAGATGTCTTTGTATTCGACTTTTTCTTTTGTTGTGCGCGGGGTTTTGTCTTTTGAGTACATTAAAATTATCGGACACTTATACTTGGATACGATTTTTGCCATATTTTTGTCTCCGCGAAGTGCGGTGACATCGTTAATAATATTTGCGCCGGCATCCAAAGCCTGTGCGGCAACCTCTGATTTATATGTATCTATGGAAATAGGCAGTCTACTGAATTTCCTTATGCGTTTTATGACCGGTATTACGCGTTTTAATTCTTCTTCCAGCGAGACATTTTGGGAATTCGGACCTGTGGATTCTCCTCCGATATCAATGATATTGGCGCCTTCACTTTCTATTTGTTTGGCTCTTTTTACCGCTTTTTCTATAGTATTGAATTTTCCCCCATCGCTGAATGAATCGGGAGTTACATTTAATATTCCCATTATTATAGGGCGTTTCTTCTTGAAAAGATCTTTTATATTCATTTCTCCATGTTAGAAAAGCATGCAGATTTTAGCAATTCTTTTGCTATACTGCCATCAAATCTTCTAAGATGGGGCTCATGAAACGTTTTTTGATTGTTCATTACAGTGAAATCGGGCTTAAGCTGGGTAATACTTCTTATTTTTTAAGTAAGCTTAGGCATGCTTTGAAAATAAGGCTGGAGAAGAAATTCAGAAAAACTTTTTCTGTCATACATGTTTTGAAGAGGTTTATGATCGGTCTTCCCGATAATTTTGATGAATTGGAATATTCAAATGTGCTCCAAAAAATCTTCGGCATTAAAAATTTTAAATTCGTGTATGAAGGATTTGTTGATGCAAAAAAGCTTGGGAATCAGATATGGGAAAATCTTCCGAAGTATGTCTTTGACGTTTCTAAAAAACCTAAAAGTTTTAGAGTTAAGGTGAAGAGGTCGATGATTCTTCCTTATAAATCCTTTGAGATGGAGCGTGATCTTGGCGCTATTTTGATAGATAAAGGTCTTGATATAAAAGTGAATTTAACCGAGCCTGAATTTGTTGCGGATGTGGAGTTTTTTGATGATTACGGTTATTTTTCGTTTAAAAAATATGCGGGAGCGGGCGGGCTTCCTTCAAACAGCCAAAGTAAGCTTGTTTCTTTGCTTTCTGCCGGGTTTGATTCGCCTGTAGCTGCATATCAAATGATGCGGCGCGGTGCGCGTGTTATATTTGTTCATTTCCACGGATATCCTTACACTGGAAAAGAAGAAGTGGAGCAGGTTGAAGATTTGGTGAAGATTTTGAGCGGATATCAATTTGATACAAAACTTTATCTTGTCCCTTATGGAAAGGTACAGAGGGAAATTGCCACTAATTTGGACGTTCCCGCAAAAATTCGAACTGTGCTTTACAGAAGAATTATGATTAGAATTGCCGAGGAAATTTGTAAAAAAGAGAAGGCAAAAGGGCTTGTAACAGGCGATAACTACGGGCAAGTCGCTTCTCAAACTCCTGAAAATATTTTTGTGATTCAGGAGGTTTCTAGTGTGCCGATTTTTACTCCTCTCATAAGTTTTGACAAGGAGGATATTATTAAAATTGCCCGGAAAATTGGGACTCATGATATTTCCATGCTTCCGTGCAAAGATACCTGTACGATGTTTGCTCCAAAAACTCCCGAACTTAAGGCGAATGTCAGAAATGTGCTTGGATATGAGAAGAAAATTGATGTAGAAAAGTTGGTTAACGAGGTTTTAAGCGGGTGTGAAGTCAAATATTTCAGCTAGGGAATCCATGAAAAAATTATGTTTCGCCTGCGGCAAACATTTTTTTTGATCGGAGCTGTTGGTTAAAGCTTATGGCAAATCTGTGAGCTTCGTTTCGCGCTCTTTGAATGAGTTTTAAAGCTTCGTTATTTGACGGGAGTTTTATCGAATCCGCTTTGTTATCCACAAAAATTTCCTCCATTTCTTTTGCCAGCGCAATATGGGGAATATCCAGTTTGAATTGTGCAAAAACCTTGTTGGCAACGGAAAGCTGTCCTTTTCCGCCGTCTATTACCGTCAAATCCGGAATTTTACTGAAGGATTCGTCCGGTTTGTGTTTATTTTTGTCGTATAAAAGGCAAATCATATTTCCATATTTTTTTCTGCAGTATGAGTATCTTTCGTTAAGTTCTTCAGGTATTTTTTTAATATCTTCAAATCCTGTCATCATATAATAATCTTTAAGATTTTCTCTGCAAATTGCGTAAATGCGCTTTGTTTTTGATTTTTTTACAGCTTCATTTATCAGCTTATAACCAAGTTTTTTGCCGCGTTCGCTTTTCAGCACCCACAAATTTCTCAATTCGGAAACTTTTTCCGAATGGTGTTTTATCGCAATAAATCCAAGTTGTTTTTTATTTTTTTTGAGGATGTAAAAATCTCTGTCGGTTTTTTCGAGATCCACTTTGTTGTTTTTTTCGATGAATTTTTTGTCTTTTTTAGCCGATAACCTAAATTCATAATCCTTTTGCTGGACTTGGAGCGCGATTTTTGAAAATCTGCGGGTCAATAATTCTTCCATGGATTTATAGTCATCCGGTTTGTTTTCTATTGTGCGCAATTTGAATTTTCTGTAATGGGATGGTTTTGGGACTCCTTGTGAGAAGACTATCATTGAACCGACCGTTTCTGTGCCGCTTAAGTGTGAAATGTCGTAACATTCTATTCTTTTTAAATCGTTTTTTAATCCTAGTAATTTTTTCAAATCTTTTGCGGCTTTTTCGGTTAAATCGTCTTGTGTGCGCCATGAAAATTTTTGTCTGTCGGCAAATATTCTTGCGTTGTTTAAGCTCATATCAAGGAGCCTGTTTTTTATCCCCTGTTTTGGAACTAAAAAGAGAATTTTTTTATTTGCAATTTTATCTACAAAGTTTTTAATTTCTTGCTCGTTTTCCAGATTGTGTGGTATTAAAATTTCTTTTGGGATGTCTGTCGCAAGGCAGTAATATTGCTTTAAAAATTCTTCAAGGATTTCCTGATTTTGAGAATTTTCATCTGCATCCAACGCTGATAGTGTAAAATTTTCCTGTCCGATTAGTTTTCCCCCGCGTATCTGAAAAAGATTAAAATACGCTTTTCCCTGTGTCACACAATAATTTATTATGTCCTTGTCTTCCTGATTCGGATCGGAAACTTTTTGTTTTTCCAGAATATCTTCAAGTTTTTTTATTTTATCCCTTATTTTTGCCGCTTTTTCAAAATTGCGTATTTCCGCATAATTATTCATTTGTTCGCGCAATGTTTTGAATATTTCGTCCGCTCTTCCCGCAAAAAAATTTTCCATGTCAGTTATTATTTTTTTATATTCTTCCGGAGTACATTTCCCTATGCATGGACCTACGCATCTGTTCGTGTAGAAATCGAGGCACGGGTATTTTATTGTTTTTTTGCTTACTTCAACGATGTGCGTGGGTGTATCCGTAAATTTTATGTCCAGTCCGCAATGTCTGAAAAGAAGGATGTTTTTTAAAATTCTTAACGTGTCTTCAACTTTGTGCGCGGCCGTTTTTGGACCGATATATTTTGCATTATCTTTTTCAACTCTCCTCACTATTTGAATGCGCGGAAAATCTTCATTTGTAATTTTTATATATACGTAATTTTTGTCATCTTTCATCACAACATTATATTTCGGTTTAAACTCTTTCATCAGGTTGTGTTCGAGAATTACGGCTTCAAGGTCGCTATCCACTACCGTGATTTTTATGTCTTCCGTGTTTTCTTTCATTTTTTTCGTGCGCGTGGAATGTTCGTAATTTTTTTGAAAATACTGCCTTATTCTTTTGTTTAAATCTTTGGCTTTTCCGATATAGATAATTTTCCCGTCTTTATCCATCATTTTATAGATACCCGGATTATGCGGGAGATTCCCCAAAATTCTTTTAATATTTTTTTTATCCGGCATGAGTTATTTTCTTTGAAGAAGCTTTGTTTGTAGTATACTTCAAATATGGATGAAACAGAAAAAAAATTATGGAAGAAAGTTAATCGTTATGCTTGGTTTTTGAAATTTGTTCCTTTTTTGAGAATGGCTGCTGTCTGCAATAATTTGGCTTTCGGCAAAGTGGGTAGCGGAAGCGATATTGATTTGTTTATTATTGCCGATAAGGGGCGGCTTTTTACCGTAAGAACTTTTGTTACTTTTCTTTTCCATGTTTTCGGCGCGAGACGGCATGGAAATAAAATTGCAGGACGGTTTTGTTTAAGTTTTTTTGTGGATGACAGCGCTCTTAATCTAAAAAATATAGCAATTGATAAAGATATTTATCTCGCTTTTTGGATTAAAAGTATTTTACCTTTAATTGATGACGGGGTGTCGAGAGAATTTATTTCGGCGAACGATTGGGCGCGCAGATATTTTGAAAAAAACAGAGATTTTAAAATTGATAGAAGCAAGGTAGTGTATGAAAAAAGTTTTATAACCCCGCTTTTTGAGATTTTGCTTGATGGTGTTTTCGGAAATTTTATTGAAGATAAACTTCGCAAATGGCAGCAGAAAAGAGCACACGGGAAGATGGAAATTGCCGGAGAGCAGTCCAGTTTGCTGGTAAATGACCATGTTTTAAAATTTCACAATATTGATAGGAGAACCGAATATAAAAACAAATGGATTAAAACGTACGGAAATGATGCGAAATTAACCGGCGAGAGGTTTTTTAAGATTGTTTGACAGCAACTTTTCCTTTGAATTTTAAGTTTATCGCTGTCCCTATAAAGCCGTATTCTTTCCTGATTTCGTTTTCCAAATATCTTGGGTATGAAAAATGCAGATTTTCCGGATGTTTGAAAAATAGTACAAATTTCGGTGGAGATGTTTCAACCTGTGTGGCGTAAAGAAATTTTGGTTTCTTGAATTTTGCGCTTGCCGGCAGGTGTTTTCTGGTTATTTTTTGCAGAAAACTGTTCAGTTCGTTTGTTGAGATTCTTTTGTTTTGTTCGATTAATATTTTTTCAGTAAGAGAAAAAATCTCGAAAATATTTTCTTTATCTTTCGCTGAAATCAATACGACAGGTGCCCATGGCACAAATTCAAATTTCCTTTTTAACCTCATTAACATTCTGTCTTTTTCTTCTTCGCTTTCAATCAAGTCGGTTTTGTTTACCGCCAGTATCAAGCCTTTTTTGTTTTCAAGCACTTTTTGTGCGATGTGGCAGTCCTGATTTGTGATGCCGGTTTGAGAATCAATCAAAAGAACTACTACGTCCGATTTTGTTATAGCTCCAAGACATCTGATCGAGCTGAATTTTTCGATGCCTCTTTTAATTTGACCCGGCTTTTTCAGGCCTGCGGTATCTATCAAATTGTATGTTTTGTCGTTGTAAGTTATTTCGATGTCCACAATATCACGCGTTGTGCCCGGAATTTCCGACACTATTACTTTTTCCGAACCCAGAAGAGCGTTTACAAGAGAAGATTTTCCGACATTCGGCTTCCCCAGAATACATATATTTGGATTTGCAGAGTCATTTTTAATTTCAATTTCCGACACCCCGCCGAAGGCGGGGCTAGTAGTGAGAGATGTTCGCGGAGCGAACACCTTCAGCGTGGAAAATATTTTATCTTTCAATTTCTCGATTCCCATAGTATGAATTGCCGATATTTGCATCGGGTCGCCAAATCCGAGTTCGTAAAAATTATAAACATTTTCCTCAAGACTTTTATTGTCGCTTTTATTCGCCGCCAAAATTATCGGTTTTTTCGATTTTCTCAAGGTATCTGCTGCGGAAAAATCATCAGCCGTTAATTCCTGGCTTATATCCACAACAAATAAAATTAAATCTGCTTCTTCTATGGCATGTTTCGCCTGTAGCTGAACTTTCGCTTCAATATTTTCCAATTCGCCATGTTGAACTCCGCCCGTATCCACAAGTAAAATTTCGTTTCCGTGGAGCTTGAATTTTTGAGTTATTCTGTCACGCGTGGTGCCGGCTTCTTTTGCCACTACCGCATAGCGTTTCCCGATCAGCCTGTTAAATAGTGTCGATTTGCCAACATTTGGGCGTCCTACTATGGCAATTATCGGCAAGGGGTTCATGAGTTGGTGTGGTTATAAGGACAAAGCTTCGCTTTGTCTGGTTGGTCAATTGTATCCAGATATCTTTCAAATATCAAGTTTTCGTGTTATAATAATAGGAATTTTAAATTTTGAGATGAAGATTTTTAGAAAAATTTTGGCATTTTTAATGGTCGCATATTTGCTTGTGCAGATTGGGACTGTCACTGTTTATGCGGTTGAGGTTGGAAAAACTGTATTGCCTGGGACGGAGAAGGGGGTTAGTGACTGTAAGACTGTTATGAATTATGTGAATACACATTCTGGTGCAGTTAAGAAATTTTTTACTAATGCCGATAATGAGGATTTTGGTTTTGACACTGGAGCCGGTGGTGTCGCTGACGAAAATGATATTCTCGGTTGCGGCATTAAAACCGGCGACATCAAGCTTTGGATGATCCCTTATTATATCCGCTATGTTCTTGAATTCATTATCCAGATCAGCGGGTTGGTTGCTGTTGGCGGAATTATGTATGGAGGGTATCTTTATTTATTTGCAGGTATTTCCGAAGATAAGGATAAAGGCAAAAAAGCGATACTTTATGGAGTTGTCGGTATGGTTTTAACTTTGGTGGCTTGGGCTCTTGTTAATATTGTTATTGCTGTTCTTACAGGATAGTCTACATCATAGTTTTCTGCCATGTATCCCATTTCTCGCGCAGAGATTTCATGAAATTCTTTTGGAATGCCGATTTGTCAAATTGTTTTGCGTGCTCCCTAATTTTTTCAGGATTGAATTCTCTTTTTTCTTCCAGATATTTTTCAATTGCGGCTTTCAAGTGAAGAGGTGTTTGCTTGGCAAAGAAAATGCCGGTTTTTCCTTCAACAACCGAATCCAAAGCTCCGCCCTGTGATAAAGCGATCACCGGTCTTCCGCATGCCATAGCTTCTATTGCCGTAATCCCAAAATCTTCAATTTGCGGGAATATTAAAGCTTCGCATTCGCTGTAGAGAGTCCGAAGTTCTTTATCGCTTACATGTCCCAAAAATTCAATGTGTCCTTTCGCCTGTTTTTTTAGATCGTTTTCCATTATGCCTGTTCCGACAATTTTAAGCGGTAAATTAAGTTTATTAAAAGTTTCCACAATCAAATCAAATTTTTTATAAGGGGTCAGCCTGCCCACCGCCAAAAAATATCCTTTTGTTTTTTTTGCAATTTCATAATTTTTTATTCTTATCATCGGGTAAATTATTTCCGATTGTTTCTTATAATATTTTTCAATTCTTTTTTGCGTAGTGCCGGAATTCGCTATAAAAAAATCAACTCGGTCGGATGAAAGCCTGTCCCAAATTCTCAACGAATGGAGGCGTTTTTTTGCAAAATGTTTTAGTATCGGATTCATTTTGTATTCGCGGATATATGAGTGCCAGTCATCCCAAGCGTATCTCATTGGAGTATGACAGTAGCAGATATGCATGGTTTCGGGTTTTGTAATAATTCCTTTTGCGCAACTGTGTGAGCTTGAAATGACAATGTCAAAACTGCTTAAATCGAAAAGTTCATAAGCATACGGCATAAGCCCCAAGTACCATTGGTGGTGTTCTTTTGCGAAAGGCAGATGTTGAATAAATGACGTTTCTATTGCGGCTTTTTCGAATCCTTTAACGTTTTCCGTGTTGAAAATGGATGCGAAAATCGGGGCATTCGGGAACATTTTATGGAGCATGAGGTTTACCTTTTCCGCTCCCCCCGTGTTTGTCATCCAGTCGAAAACCAGGGCAATTTTTGCTTCTACTAAATTCATAGGAATGTCTTTTTAACAATTTACCCTATTTGAAGGTTTTTTGTAAATGGATTGGACTATTTTTTTGGTTTCAATGAGAAAGTTCCTTCTCCAGTGTATTTTTCAAGAACATCTGCAGGATGTGAAGATTTTTTGTTTTGTTTTGTTTGAGATTGCGTGATTCCCTCAGCAGGTTGTGGCAATTCATTAGTTGTTCCAGCGGTTTTTTGCTTGGATTCTTTTTCCGTCAAATACTTTGAAATGATGTTTTTTTGATTTTCCGACAAATCATCTTTTGTTTTAACTACGGTGTTCAATATCTTCTTATATGTATCTTTGTCATCCATTTTATCGAGAGCTTTTGCTTTAAATAACTGCACTACTTCATTGTCCGGATCTCTTTCAAGAAGACGCTCGCAAATGTGAAGCACATCCACATATCTTTTTTCGTTAAACCACATCCCCATAAGTTCCACCACTACATCTTCATCTTTTTTCGCCATTGCCGATTCTTTTTTTGAGGATGGATCAATTGTCAGTATCAGATGACCTGTCTTGCGGCTGAATAAGTATTGGAGATATAAAAAGCCAAGCACTACAAATATTATTACCGGAAGGACAGCATTGAATTGCAGAAGATAATTGTATGTTGCGTGGATAAATAAGGCTAAAAATAATCCTTTAAGTATCATTTTTTGTTTGAAACTTTCGGTGAGAGACAAGCTGAACAATTCCGAAATCAGGCGTGTTATAAAACTGCTTTTGCCTGTTATTTTTTGCTGTTCCGTTAAAGTTATGGTGAATTTGCCTATTCCGTAATAATATCCGAATATTCCGGAAAAAATCATGTGTGCGCAGGTTGTGAAAATTGAACGGAATATGTACATCCCGATAAGTTCTCCCTGGCTTACGCTCGGCCAAAATTGATAAAGGTAATAAATATTTTCCGTGAAAGAAAATCCAAGCGCGGCGGCAAGGCTGAAGCGAACCGCATCATTTATTCTGTTGACCAAAAGTGTTTTCTGGTCAACCGCTTTCACCACATAGAATTTTATAATTTCTTCCATTGCTCCAAACAAAACAAATGTCCACATAAACATTGCGTTTTGGCTTTGTACATTATTTTCAATAAATGCCGCCAAATTGAATTGAGGAAATTCATCCCATAAATATTGAAGACCTAAAAGTGCTGGTGCCGTCAAACATCCTAACAAAAATATTAACAAAACTGTTTTTTTGCCTTTTTCCGCTTTGCTGAAAATTATAAAGAGCCATATCACAGCCGGTACGGCTGCAAAAAATGTTGAGATTCCTAAGAGAAATAATGGGTTGTCCTGCATTTGTTTTGGCTCATAATGCTAGAATTTTTTGAGTTATGCCGTTTTTGGCGGCTCTTGCGGCGCCGGTTGTGATGCCTGCGGTGATGCTGGTTGAGGTTCTTGTACTGTTGTCGGTTGTGGCTGAGGTGTTTGTGGCGGCGCTACTGGTGCTGCTGGTTGTGCGGCAGGAGCAGGAGTTGCCGGTTGCGCAGAGAACGAGCTTTTGGCTTCATCTATAGAGCCGAAAGTCTTAATAAGCTGTGTCAATCCAACAACTTGAAGAATATCCAATATATTCGGCTTGGCATTTGCTATTGCGATTTGTCCTCCGGAGTCGGAAATTTTCCCGTATAAATCGGTTAAATATCCAATGGATTTACTGTTCATATATTCCAGTTTTTCCAGATCACAAACCAAGTTTAGCCCTTTTGGATTTGATTCCAAGACATGGTAAACTTCTTTGATTTTTTCATCCACGTTGCTTTCGTCCAATTGTCCGGAAATGTGGACTATCTTTATTTGTGTTTCCGCTACATCTTCTGTGAAAATTGATGCGTCTGTCATATTTAAAGTGTTATTTTGTTATGAAATGTTAGGTTTGGTTCGTTTATTTCTTCCGTGGTTATTTTTTGTCTTACATCTTTTAAATATTTTTTCACAGTTACAATTATTCCACCTCCTTCTCTATCTGTAAAACTTATTTCATCAGTCCATTCTCCTACTATTTTAACCAATCCCCTTCCTCTTATACCACTGAAAACATAGCCTTCTTTTCGTCTGTCATCAAATAATTTTTTTAGATCTTTCGCGGTTGTTTTGTTTTTGCCCGTGCCCGTATCTTCTACGGAAATTTCGAGGTAATCATCTTTTACATAGACATATGTGATTTTTATTTCCGTTCCCGGAGAGGATCCGTATTCCACCGCGTTATTGCAAAGTTCGTCTATTACCGATTGGAATCTAAATGCCCATTTTTCAGGGAAACTTGTCGTATTTTTAATCATTGTCAAAGTAAAGTCTCTTATCCCTGACATAAAATATGCGTTTGTCGGCAATGTTATTGTTATTTTTGTTTTGTTGTCCATTTTTGTAGGTGTCT
>Ga0209541_10007133_pt1 | contig 18855 bp, 18 predicted proteins | sample RifCSPlowO2_01_FD_184027 | JGI IMG/M metagenome (GOLD analysis project Ga0209541, IMG submission 184027) | Groundwater microbial communities from Rifle, Colorado - Rifle CSP2_plank lowO2_0.1 (SPAdes) (version 2) | ecosystem: Environmental > Aquatic > Deep subsurface > Groundwater | place... | reverse complement strand
GTGATTTAAGTGTTACTTCCACTACTGTTACTTTAACTTTAGGAGCAACGGGAGCTTCCAATGTGATGCTTTCTAATGATTCCAGCTTTACTAGTGGTGCTTGGGTGTCTTATACTACTCCAAAAACTTGGACTTTATCTGGAAGCGATGGACTAAAGACGGTTTATGCTAAGTTCAAAGATAGTTCTGGCAATGTTTCCACCGCTATTTCTGATACTATTACTCTTGGTGCGACCACTACTACCGGAGGATTGACCACTACAACCACCACCACCACAGATACAACCGGAACAACCTCTACCACTACCTTAGGCGCCTATTCAGGTTTGCTAAAGAAAGGAAGCAGTGGAACAAATGTTTCCAAGATGCAAGAAGTCCTTCTTGATTTAGGTTACAACCTAGGTTCATGGGGAGCGGATGGTTCATTCGGAGGAATGACAGTAACCGCTATTAAGGCTTATCAGACTAGTAAAAGTTTAACTGCTGACGGAATTGTTGGTCCAGCTACTTGGGCTTCACTTCAAACCAGTTCAGGAACAACTACTCCTGCAACAACAACTACTGACACCACCGCTTCAACTTCAGGATATGTCTTTTCTGGATCAACTCCTTTGAAGGTTGGAAGCAAGGGAACAGAAGTAACAGAACTTCAAACTCTTCTCAATGGAGTGTCTTTGGGTTGCGGAACAGCTGATGGAGTCTTTGGAACCAAGACATCTAGTTGTGTTAAAGCTTTCCAAATTCTTAAGAATTTAACTGCCGATGGAATTGTCGGATCAGCTACTAGGGCAGAATTGAATAAGTTATAAAAGAAAATTTATTCTGACACAAACACATAGGGTCTCTTTGAATTTAAAAGAGACTCTTGTGTTGTGTTTTAGGATGTGTATAATAAATTATTATGACTATGAAAAAAATCAAAATTATTTTAGCAGTCTTGATTATAATCTTTGTTATTTTGGTCGTTTGTTTTCTTATTCGTTGGCAATTATTAAAGCATTATTCAGTTGTTTATATTTGGTCCGGAGCCGCTCCAGACACTTATGTTGGAAGATTTACTAATATTCCAAAACCAACTCTTTATGATGCTTATGTTTTTACCTCTAGTTCTGACCCCGAAAATAAAGAAAAAAATTTAAGACTTTCTCCAATTGGAGGAGATCTTTTATCTCTCAAAAAACTCAATTTATCCAGGGGTCAGATTATCTTTACTTCAAGGTTAGCTGACGATAGTAAAATTGTTGGTTCAATAAAAGAAGCAAAAAAATAATCAATTCTTAAAACAAACAAAAATCCCCGCAATGTGGGGATTTTTGTTATAATATAAAATATGTTCAATAAGCACTTTTTAAAAACTCTTTTGATATTTATAATTTTAATCATCATTGGTTTAACTGGACTTTTTTTTATTAATAGATATGTAGAATCCACTACTGTGAATTTTGATATTCCAATAGTTGACAGTTATAGTTAAATTATGATAAGCTTTCTTCATAAGCTGTAGAAAATAGGCGAACAAATAAGTCCTATTGAAGCGAAATCTCTTTTTAAAGAGGTGAACTTTACGGCCTAAAGCCGTTTTTTATTATAGAAATTTTATATTATGCCGATAACAAAAGATAAAAAAGTAGAAATTATTAAAATTTTAAAAGAAATAACAGCTAAAGCAAAATCTTTAATTTTTGTTAATTTTCATGGACTTTCTGTTTCTAAGATAAGTGATTTGCGTAGAAAACTAAGAGAGCAAAAGGTAGGTTATCGGGTAGCTAAAAAAACTCTTATCAAGAAAACATTAAGTAATTTAAAAATAGAAGGGAATTTACCTGAACTAGAGGGCGAAATTGCTTTAGCCTGGGGAGATGACTCTATCGCCCCAGCGAGAGGAGTTTATGAATTCCAGAAAAAATATAAAGATGGAATAAAAATTATTGGTGGTATTTTTGAGGGAAAATATATGAATCAAGTAGAAATGAATGAGATTGCTTCAATTCCACCTCTTCAAGTTTTATATGGTCAGTTTGTTAATATTATCAATTCACCGATTCAAGGGCTAGTAATCGCCCTTAATCAAATCGCGGAATCAAAAGAGTCGTAAAATTATTAAAAATTAAGTCAGATTATTAATTATGGCAGAAAACAAAAAAGAAGAAGAAAAAACAGAAGCAATTGAAGAAATTAAGTCTAAACCAGAATCAAAGATCGAACCAAAGATTGGAGAAAACGAAAAAGTTGAAGTGCCAGCTAAATTTAAAGATTTGGTTGAAAAAATTGAATCAATGTCTGTTCTAGAACTTCATGAATTAGTAAAACTTCTTGAAAAGAAATTCGGGGTTTCAGCTCAAGCCATGGCGGTCGCTGGTCCTAATGGAGGCGGGGAAGCAGAAGAAGAAAAAAGTTTATTTACCGTTAAACTTATTTCTGACGGAGGAGCCAAAATTCCTGTAATGAAAGTAGTAAAAGAGTTAATGGGATTAGGGCTGAAAGAAGCTAAAGATTTAGTTGAAGGAGCACCAGTTGATATTAAAGTTGATATTAAAAAATCGGAAGCTGAAGAAATAAAGAAGAAAATAGAGGAAGCTGGAGGGAAGGTTGAGCTAAAATAGGATTATTTTAGTGAAATCCTGATCAAAATTGAAGGGTTGAATTAAAGTAAAAAACAAATCTCAAAATCCCGCTCAAAGTGGGATTTTTTGATGACTTGATCCTTTAGAGGCAGTGCGATATACTTAGGCATTATGGATATTTTAGCAAAGCTTTTCAGCAGTGAGGCTCTAGTAAAAATTATGCGTCTTTTTATTCTTAACCCAGATCAAGGGTTTGAAAATAAAGATATCTCTAAAAGAAGCAAAATCAAGTTAATATCTCTTCCTGTCGAAATTAATCTTTTAAAATCAATCGGGTTTATTAAAAAAAAGAATTTTTTTAAGGAGGAGGAAAAAAAATCTAGAGCTAAAAAACGAAAAAAAACTCCTCCAATAATTGTTAAAAAGAAAGTATCTGGTTGGTTTTTGAACTCTGATTTTAAATATCTTGCTCCCCTTAAACTACTTTTAGTGGGAGCGGATTTAGTTTCTAAAGATAATATAGTTAATCAATTTAGAAATGCTGGGAAAATTAAATTATTACTGATTTCTGGGATTTTTGTTAATTATCTAAATAGCCAATTAGACCTTCTGATAGTAGGAGATCAATTAAAACAAGGAATTATCGATAGTACCATTAAGACCATTGAGTCCGAAATAGGAAAAGAATTAGCCTATGCTGTTTTTGATACCCCAACCTTTTTATATCGTCTTGAAATGGGTGATAAATTAATTTGTAATACCTTAGATTTTCCCCATAAGAGAATCATTGATGTTCTAGAATTCTCTCGCTAGAGGATTTTTGTGGTTATCCACATAAACTTTTAAAATCACTTAGAAATTGATATAATCAAATTAGTATTTTAAGAAGGTCGAAATTTTAAGTTATTTATAGGTTTATTTTAAAAAGTTATGTTAATACAAGATTGGGCAGTAGTGCTAAAAACATCTCTCCAAGGATTAGGAGCTGGTTTTATTGATTTTGTTCCCAAACTTATTATTGCCATTATCCTTTTTATTCTTGGTTGGGTATTGGGATCAATAATTGGCAAATGGGTTGGACAACTTATTACTGCTTTAAAAATAGACAAGTTATTTAACGGAACTAGCTTTGACGAGGCTTTAACAAAGTCAGGATTTAAATTAAATGTCGGTTCTTTTATTGGAGGAATTATAAAATGGTTTATAGTTATTGCTTTTTTAATTCCTTCTTTAGAAATATTAAACTTGAATGAAGTTAATCTTTTCTTGACTGATAAAGTTCTGCTCTTTATTCCAAAGTTATTTGTGGCTGCCCTAGTATTGGTGGTAGCGACTCTCATTGCTGATATTGTTAAGGTCATTGTTGTTAGCGCTGCTGAAACAGCCAAGATTAAATCAGCTAATTTACTTGGAGTTGTTACTAAATATTCTATCTGGGTTTTTGCTTTTATTATTGCCTTTCATGAACTTGGGGTGGCTCCTTGGTTTATGGAGACATTATTTATGGCAATAGTTTACATGATTGGTTTAGCAGTTGCTTTGGCATTTGGTCTAGGAGGAAAAGATGCCGCCGCTAGGAGTATTGAAAAAGTAAAAAGTGAAATGACTCGTCATGGAGGTAATTAATTTCGGTCTTTAAAGACAATATAGCTTATCAATAATAAAGACCCCCTATCTAGGGGTCTTTATTTGTTAAAAAAGATTGACACTATTTTTTATTAGTATATACTTGAAGAGCATATGAATAGTATTAAGAAAATTATTTCAAAGAAGCGGCCATAGTTGGTTATCCTTTATTTTTTTGAGGCCGCTCCAAAGCGGTTTTTTTGCTCTTAGGAGCGCCAGTCTCTGACTGGGAATACAAAGCATATGAGTTTCCTTAAAAATTGAAACAAAAAAGCAAAATTTTATAAAAATGTGGTTTTTAAATTTCCTAATAGGAAGTTTAAGAGCATATGGTGGATGCCTTGACTCTAAAAGGCGACGAAGGGCGTGGCTTGGCTGCGATAATCTTCGGGTAGGTGCCTAGCAACCGTTAATCCGAAGGTCTCCGAATGGGGAAACCCGGCTGGATTTATATCTGGTCATCAAGCACATAATGTGGTTATTCAAAAAGAAGATAATGGATATTCACATTATGTGCTTGAAGTATACCTAGGGAAGTGAAACATCTCAGTACCTAGAGGAAAAGAAAACAATAGTTATTCTCTTAGTAGTGGCGAGCGAAAAGGGAGAAGCCCAAACCGAGCGCATAATTTATTATCTGCTCGGGGTTGTAAGGTAACAACTTTATTTTTTCGGAAATAAAGAAAGTCAAAAAATATATTATTAGTTGAAATTGTTGGAAAGCAATGCCATAGACGGTGATAGCCCCGTAAACGAAAATAATACATCTTTCTTGTTGTTATTCTTGAGTACCCCAAGACATGAGTAGCTTGGGGGAATCTGCCAGAACTAACTGGTAAGGCTAAATACTTTTAGAGATCGATAGTGAACTAGTACCGTGAGGGAAAGGTGAAAAGAACCCCGATTAGGGGAGTGAAATAGACCTGAAACCATATGCTTACAAAGAGTCAGAGCCGAGCACATAGTGTACATTAGTCATCAAAAAGTGATTAGTGTTTACTATGTGCTCGGTCATGGCGTGCCTATTGAAGAATGAGCCAACGAGTTTATATATGTGGCTGGCTAAGTTCCTGAGGGAATGAAGCCATAGGGAAACCAAGTGTTAATAGCGCGAAATAAAAGTCGTATGTATAAGACCCGAAGCCAAGTGAGCTTACCATGAGCAGGGTGAACTTCGATGAAAATCGAAGGGAGGCCCGAACCGGTTGGTCGTGTAACGCCATCGGATGACTTGTGGTAAGGAGTGAAAAGCTAATCGAACTTGGTAATAGCTGGTTCTCTCCGAAATAGCTTTTGGGTTAGCGTCTAGCGTACCTTCTGGGGGTAGAGCACTGGATGATTCGAATAGGGGGAAACCTCGTCTAATCAATCAAACTCCGAATACCAGAAATTAATTACTAGGCAGTTAGACTATGGGGGCGAAGCTCCATTGGTCAAAAGGGAAACAGCCCAGATCTCAAGATAAGGTCCCTAAATCTATACTAAGTGCGAATTAAGGATGTAGAATTTCTCTGACAATGAGGAGGTTGGCTTAGAAGCAGCCACCCTTTAAAGAAAGCGTAACAGCTCACTCATCCAGAGATTTTGCGCCGCAAATAATCGGGGCTAAGTATGGTACCGAATCTGAGGATGTCCTACTTTTAGTAGGGCGTGGTAGGAGAGTATTCCACTCTGCATTGAAGGCAAAGGGGTAACCCATGCTGGAGCGTGTGGAAGTAAGAATGTTGGCACAAGTAACCGCAAGGCAGGTGAGATCCCTGCCCGCCGAAAGACTAAGGTTTCCTTGGCAATGATAATCAACCAAGGGTTAGTCGGGCCTAAGGTAATAGCGAAAGCTGGAACCGATGGACACATGGTTAATATTCCATGACCTCTATCTCGTGCGATGAGTTGACGGAGTGTTGTACACTTTGCGTATTATTGGATTTACGTTTGAATCGTGAGGAGTATCTGTAGGAAAATCCGCAGATAATTGCTCCAAGCGGATCAAAGACCCTGAGCTTCGGCAAGGGGGATAAAGTGGAGCATGCTTCCAAGAAAATACTCTAAGCATAACGAGATAGAGTCCGTACCACAAACCAACACAGGTAGTCAGGTCGAGAAGACCAAGGCGAACGAGTGATTGTTCCTCAAGGAACTCGGCAAAATAGCAGCCGTAACTTTGGAATAAGGCTTGCCCAATGCAAATTGGGTCGCAGCTAAAGAATCTCTGGCAACTGTTTACCAAAAACACAGCTCCCTGCGAACTCGCAAGAGGATGTATAGGGGGTGACGCCTGACCAATGCCCGAAGGTTAAATATTGAGGGTATAGTTCTGCTTGCAGAATTATGCTGATTAATATAAGCCCGGGTGAATGTCGGCCGTAACTATAACGGTCCTAAGGTAGCGAAATTCCTTGTCTAGTAATTTTAGACGTGCACGAATGGCGTAATGACTGGAGAACTGTCTCGAGGAACAGCTCGGTGAAAATACAATACCGGTGAAGACGCCGGTTACCTGCAGTTAGACGAAAAGACCCCGGGAGCTTTACTATAGCTTGATATTGGGTGTGTTTTTTAAATGCGTAGCATAGGTGGGAGACTTTGATATCTTGTTTTCGGATAAGGTGGAGTCGTCAGTGAAATACCACTCTTTTAAAAGGCACATTCTAATCTTAGTGGAAAAAACATTAAGAGACAGTATCTGGTGGGTAGTTTGAGTGGGGCGCTCTCCTCCTAAAGAGTAACGGAGGAGTCTATTAAGGTTAGCTAGGCGCGAATGGAAACCGTGCCGATAGTGCAATGGCATAAGCTAGCTTGATTGTGAGGCGTACATGCCGAGCAAGTGCGAAAGCAGAGCATAGTGAACACTAGGTTCCCTTTAGATGGGGCCTATGATTAACGGATAAAAGCTACCCCGGGGATAACAGGCTGGTTCCGCCCAAGAGTTCAAATCGACGGCGGAGTTCGGCACCTCGATGTCGGCTCAACTTATCCTGGCGCTGGAGAAGGTGCCAAGGGTTTGGCTGTTCGCCAATTAAAAAGTTACGCGAGCTGGGTTCAAACCGTCGTGAGACAGGTTGGTCTCCTATCTACTGCAGGCGTTGATTCTTGAGAAGATTTGCTCCTAGTACGAGAGGACCGGAGTGAACTAACCTCTGGTGTGTCGGCTGTCGCGCCCGCGGCATTGCCGAGTAGCTATGTTGGGAATGGATAACCTCTGAAAGCATCTAAGAGGGAAGCCAACTTCAAGATTAGGAATCATTAAGAAACCTAGGAGATGACTAGGTTGATAGGCTCTAGGTGTACGCACAGCAATGTGTTTAGCCGAGGAGTACTAATTTTTCGATTCCTATTAGGAAATTTGAAAATTATCTCGACTCGCGATTAAAATCGTGATCGAAGATTTGCGATCCTGATTTAAAATTAAGGACCGGGATGTTTTTATAAACTTTGCTTTTTTATGTTTTAAGATCGATTTTTCTGTTCTGGTGGTTTAAGACAGTGGTCACACCTGTTCTCATTTCGAACACAGAAGTTAAGCACTGCACTACCGATGATACTCTTTATGGGGAAAGTAGGTAACTGCCAGAACAGAGGAATCGATTAATCAGAAAAACAGACTTAATTCATAATAAGCCTGTTTTTTGCTATAATTTTATTATGTCAATTTGGGCTATTAAAAGACAACTCTTTTATATATCAATTATTGTTGGGATTTTAGTTATTTTTTTTCTTATTTTTATTCTTCCTAAACTAATTAAAGAACCAACTTGTTTTGACAACAAAAAAAACAATGAAGAAACAGGCATTGACTGCGGAGGTTCTTGTCAAAAAATTTGTTTAAACGATATCAGTAATTTGTCTATTCTTTGGAGTCGGTCTTTTAATATTTCCAAAAATATTTACAATTCCTTGGCTTATGTTGAAAATATAAACTCCAACTCGGTTGTTCCTAAAATATCTTATGAGTTCAAATTGTATGATGAAAATGATGTCCTAATTACCAAAAGAACAGGGAATACTTTTATTGGATCAGGAGGAAAAATGGCTATTTTAGAAGCTAATATTAATGTTGGTAATAGAACTCCTAAAAAGACCACTTTTCAATTTATGGAACAAGCAACTTGGAAACAATTAGATAAAGAAGCCATCAGCTCTTTATCAGTTTTAATTAAAGATAAAATTATTGAAAATGAAACCGATCGTCCCAAACTTAGCGCTTCTATTATTAATAATTCAATTTACGATATTTCTGATATTGAAGTTATTGCTATCATTTATAATGACAAACTTAATGCTATCGCTGTTAGTAAAACCATGGTTGAAATATTAAAAGGAAGTTCATCACAAAAAATTTATTTTACTTGGCCAGAGCCATTTGAGGAAAGTGTTTTTAAAATAGAAATTCTTTCAAAAATTAATCCCTTAATTAATAACTTTTAATTAGATTTTATGTTTTCCTCACTGGGAAAAAGAATTGATTGGCTCCTTTTTCTTTTTTTGTTGCCTATTTTGGGCGCTGGTTTAATTACCATGAAATCATTTGTTGGTGTTGCTAATTTATTTGAAAAGCAAATCATTTGGATTATTATTTCTCTCTGTTTATTTTTTCTTTTTTCCTTTATTGATTTTCGTTTTTTGCGTCGGACAAATATCCTCGTCGCTATCTTTTTGGTGTTTTCTGCCCTTCTCTTATTTCTTTTTATTCTTGGCAGTACTGTTAAAGGAGCAACCAGTTGGTTTGATTTTGGTGGTTTTTCTTTCCAACCATCTGATTTAATGAAACTGGTGGTAGTAATTATTTTAGCTAAGTATCTTTCTCGTCGTTATGTAGAGATTGCTCATCCTAAACATATTTTTATTTCCGGATTATATGCTTTTGTTCCTTTTGTTTTAGTTTTTTTACAACCAGATTTTGGTTCGGCCGTTATTATTTTTTTAGTTTGGATAGGAATGATGTTTGTTTCTGGGATATCAAAAAAACATTTACTTTTAATATTTTCCATCATTGCTTTTGTTTTCTTATTTATTTGGCTTTTTATTTTTCAGCCGTATCAAAAAGATAGAATTATAAATTTTATTCATCCCTTGGCAGATATTCAAGGATCTGGTTATAATGCCTATCAATCAACGATTGCCGTTGGCTCTGGTCAAATTTTAGGAAAAGGTATTGGTTATGGAACTCAATCTCGTCTTCAATTTTTGCCGGAGCATGAAACCGATTTTATTTTTGCCTCTTTTGCGGAAGAATGGGGTTTTCTTGGAGTTTTAGTTCTCCTCATTCTTTTGGGTTTGGTCATTTGGCGGATATTAGTTAATGCCTCTTTTGGTGTTTCTAATTTTGAAATTTTATATGGGCTGGGAGTGGCAATATTATTTACTAGTCAGATGGTTATTAATATTGGTGTTAATATTGGACTTCTTCCTGTTACTGGGACTACTTTGCCATTTTTAAGTTATGGTGGCTCTCATTTATTAACTGAATTTATCGCTCTAGGAATATTAATGGGGATGCGTGGGTATTCTAGGGCAACTCACAAAGATGACACCAAACATGAATTTTTAGGAATATGATTATTGATGGAAGAAAAATTAGTTATGAAATTCAAAAAGAGGTCCAGCAAGAACTCAAAGGCAACAATACTTCCTTAGGAATAATTTATCTTGGTTCTAACCCAGTTATTGATAATTTCATAAAAATTAAAAAGAAATTCGGAGAAGAAATTGGAATTCCAGTAGTAGTATATAAATTTAAATCTATCACCGAAAAAGATGTTAAAAAAATTGCTGATCAGCATCCTGGAATTATTATTCAATTACCAATCCCGGGCAATCTTTCTACAAGTGAAATTTTAAATTTTATTCCTGATAATAAAGATATAGATGTTCTCTCAAAAAAATCTGTCGCTTTGTTTGAAAATGGAAAACTAAGCATTCTTCCCCCAGTAGTTGGAGCCATAGTTGAAATTTTTAATAGACACAACATTAAAATTAAAAATAAAAAAGTGGTTATTGTTGGAAAAGGAAAATTAGTTGGAAAACCAATTTCAATCTGGTTTCAATTGCAGGGAATTAATCCAATTATTTTAGAAGAGGGAGATGATATTATAAAATCAATAAAAATCGCGGATATTATTATTAGCGGAGTTGGAGAACCCAATCTAATCAAACCTGAAATGATAAAGAAGGGAGTTATTTTAATAGATGCTGGAACCAGTGAATCAAATGGTAAAATTAAGGGTGATGCTGATCCTGCTTGTGCAGAAAAATGCAGTCTTTTTACTCCTGTTCCGGGAGGAGTAGGACCTATTGTTGTGGCTACCCTTTTTAAAAATTTGGTATTTTATGCCAAAAAAATAAAAACATTATGATAAATATCCAACTATTTCAATTTTTAAATAGTTTAGCCTCACGGTCTTCTTGGTTAGATACCCTGATTATTTTTTTTGCCACCAGTTTTAGTATTATTCTCATAGTTATCACGATAGTTTATATATTTAAAAATTCAAGCAATGATAGTTTTTTCAGGAAAATTTTAATTATTTTTGGTTCCGCTATTTTAACTTATTGTCTTGTAAAAATAATAAAAAATCTTGTTTTTACTCCTCGTCCCTTTCTTTCTTTAGATAGTGTTAATCTTCTTTTTAAATATGGAGATTATGACTCTTTCCCCTCAGGGCATACTGCTATTTTTTCTTCTTTAGCCATGGCTATTTATTTTTATAACAAAAAAGCAAGTATTTTGTTTTTTTTTGGAGCTTTAATTATCGGAGTCGCTCGGGTTATCGCCGGGATTCATTTTCCAATAGATATTTTAAGTGGTTTAGGATTAGGAATAGTAATTTCCTCAATAGTTTACTTTTTTACTAGAAAGCGGTAATATAAGACCATATTATGAAATTTAGGATTTGGGCGATTGTTATATTAATATTTGGGATTGGAATATCCTTTTTTGTTTTTCAATCTGAGCCAAGCTTGAGACTTGAGCAATTACCAGCCCCAGCTTCTTTAGAAAAACCTTTTAGGCTGGGTCTTGATCTTTCTGGTGGAACTCACCTTGTTTATCGAGCGGATCTATCCAGTATTTCTTTAGAGGGCAAAAAGGATTCCATGGATTCTTTAAGAGATCTTATTGAAAGAAGAGTGAATATTTTTGGAGTAGCAGAACCAAATGTTCAAATCCAAAGAGGTAATTTTATTAACCAAAATGAAGAAAGATTGATTGTTGATTTGCCGGGAGTAACAGATATAAATCAAGCAGTAGAAATGATTGGGCAAACACCGGTTCTTGAATTTAAAACAGAAAATCCAAATTTTAATCCTAAAGATCTTGAAGGAATAGAGGTTAAGGTTGGCGATGACGGACAAGTAATTTTGCCTGAAATTGATATTCCTGTTCCTTATTTAAATACTGGTTTAACTGGACAACACTTAAAGACAGTTACTTTAGAATTTGATCAATATGGACAACCTAAAGTTTCTTTGGTTTTTAATCAAGAAGGATCTGATCTTTTTGAAAAAATTACCAAAGAAAATATTGGTAAAACAGTCGCTATTTATTTAGATGGTTATCCTCTTTCTACTCCCGTGGTTAATGAAACTATTTCTGGGGGAAAAGCTCAAATCACCGGGGTTTTTACTCCCGAAGAAGCCAAACTTATGGTTGGCCGAATGAAACAAGGGGCTCTCCCTGTATCAATAGAACTTATTTCTACCCAAACAATTGGTCCTTCATTAGGAGGAAAGGCTATTACTGATGGAGTAAAATCGGCCATGGTTGGTTTTTTATTGGTGGCCCTCTTTTTCCTTCTTTGGTATCGTCTCCCGGGTTTGATTGCTATTGTCGCTCTAATAATTTATTCAGCTATTATGTTTACTGTCTTTAAATTAATCCCAGTTACTTTAACAGCGGCTGGAATTGCTGGATTTATCATATCAATTGGGATTGCGGTTGATGCTAATATTCTTATTTTTGAGCGCATAAAAGAGGAACTAAAAGAAAAGGCTGAAATCAAAGAAGCTATCAAAAATGGTTTTTCTCGAGCCTGGCTCTCTATTCGCGATTCCAATCTATCTAGTATTATTAGTGCTTTCTTCCTTTTTTTACTTGGCTCATCCTTAGTCAAAGGATTTGCTCTTATTTTTGGAATTGGAGTTTTGGTCAGCATGATTAGCGCTATTACTATTAGTCGGGTGCTTCTTTTGGCTCTAGATGCTCGACGAGAAAGTAAAATTATGATTTTTTTATTTAATTCAGGAATAAAATAATATGTTTATAATTAAAAACAAAAAAATATTTATAATAATATCAACAACCTTAGTAGTCTTGTCAATTGTTTTTTTGTTTACCTTTGGACTCAATCTAGGAATTGATTTCAAAGGAGGAGCTCTGTTAGAAGTTTCCTATCCGGCAACGGGGAGACCGAATATTAGTTTACTTAAAGAAAAAGTTGAAGAATTAGCATTAGGAGGAGTAATTATTCAACCAATAGGAGATTTGAGTTACGGTATAAAAACCAAAGCTTTAACAGAAGAAGAACATTTTTCTTTGCTTAAAACTCTTTCTCTTGATGAAAAATACGGAGCTAAAGAAGAAAGTTTTACCTCCATTGGTCCTAGTGTTGGAAAAGAATTAAAAACAAAAGTAATTCTTGCTTTAGTAATTGTTATTCTGGCCATTATTTTGTTTATTGCTTTTGTTTTTAGATCTGTCTCTAAGCCAGTTTCTTCTTGGAAATATGGACTGATTGCTGTCATCACTTTGATTCATGATATTTTAATTACCACTGGGTCTTTTGTTGTTATTAGTTATTTTACTGGGGTTGAGACTGACACTTTATTTATTGTGGCTCTCTTGACAATTCTTGGTCTCTCAATTAATGATACAATTGTTGTTTTTGATCGAATTAGAGAAAATCTCAAAAATGGGATTTATAAAGAGTTTGATGAAGCAGTTGGACGAAGTATAGACCAATCCTTTTCTCGTTCCATCAACACCTCTTTAACTGTGATTATAGTTTTAATTGTCCTATTTTTTATTGGACCAGAAACAACAAAATATTTTGCTCTCACTCTGGCGGTAGGGATGTTTATTGGTACTTATTCTTCCATTTTCCTTGCTTCACCACTCTTGGTTTTATTAGAACAGTGGCAGAAAAAATAAAATTTACTTTTATCTGATTTTTTGATATAATAAAAAGGTCGGTTTATTGTCGTAAGCCGGGTTTAATTATTTTTTATTTAATATTATGACTGCAATTACTTGGGTTATTTTAGGTGTTTTAGCGGTTATTATTCTATGGTTTGTTGGTGGATACAACCGTTTTATCAGATTAATTATCAGAACTAAAGAAGCCTGGGCGGATATTGAGGTTCAGCTCAAACGGCGCTATGATTTGATTCCCAATTTGGTGAATACTGTTAAGGGTTATGCTACGCACGAACAAGGCACGTTTGAAGCTGTTATTTCAGCTAGGGCGAAGGCAACCCAAATGACAGTTGATCCTTCAAATATTACACCAGATCAAATTAAGGCTTTCGGTGCATCACAGATGGACCTTTCTCAAGCATTAGGGCGCTTACTTGCTTTATCTGAAAACTATCCAGATTTAAAAGCAAATCAGAATTTCATAGAACTTCAAAAAGAACTTTCTGATACAGAAAATAAAATTCAAGCTGCTCGTCGTTTCTATAATGGGAACGTTCGTGACTTGAACATTGGCATTGATTCTTTCCCTAACAATATAATTGCCAACATGTTCAAATTCAAAAAAATGGAATTCTTTGAACTTGAAGCAGGATCTAACGAAAAAGCCGTCCCAGAAGTAAAATTTAACTAATGATCCCGATTTTGATTTATCAAAATATGAGGATCCTCGACCTATTGTCTTAGGTCGGGATAATTTAAAAAAATATTAGAGTTTAATAAAAAGTTTATGCAAAGTAAAAACAATATCATAATAATCCTTCTTGTTGTTTTGATAGCGTTATTAGCTTATTTTGCTTTCTTAAAACCTAAAAGCGCAAATGATAATTTTCAAATTCCGGCGGGGGATACGGTGAATGAAAAAGATAATTTAGAAATTCTTGGCAATAAAGAAGACCTAGTTTCTTTTTCTATTAGTCCAGGACAAGAAATGAGTGGTGTGCAAAAAATAACCGGAGTAATTAAGGGAGCGTACTTTTTCGAAGGAGAAATGAGTTTTGGCATTAAGGGTCAGACGATAATCAAGACAATGTCTGAACCCCATGGATTTGCCACAGCGACAACTGACTGGATGACTGGCGATCCAGTTTCCTTTGAAACAACCATTGATTTTTCTAATTTTTCCAAAGGCCCGGCCTATATTGAGATTCATAACGACAACGCTTCCGGTTTGCCGGAATACAATAAATCAATCCTAATACCCATCATAATAGAGTAAAACTTTTGTTTTACAAATTTGAGTGTCAAATATGATACGCTATCGCGTTTTAAATCTGACATGTGAAAATATAAGGGAATATGATGGAGTTGATTTTATGCGAGGTTAATGTATTATATACACATGCAAAATAAATTTTTCAGCTCAAAATTAAATACTGTTTTCTTGTTTATTCTGATTATTTTGATGATAATCGCCTTTCGAATAATGTTTAAGAATAAAGAAATTTATTTTTCCGAAATTGTTCAGAATCAGCAGGTAGAATGGGTAAGTTCTAACTTCAAAGGCATTTCTTATTATGCTGTCGATATTTGGTATCCTAAAAATTATACTTTTAACTGTTGTGGTGATTCAGAAGCTGGAACGTATCATAGTATTATTCCTCCAAAAGGAGGGGTAAGTAATTTTATTGAAATTATAGAAGGTGGTGATTTTTGTTTTGATTATAGCAACTATGTAGGAACAAATTGCACCACGCCGGATGTTTTTTACCAAAGTGATTTAAAGAATGGGAAGAAGACAGAAATTGATAATTTTACCGCGAAGAACTTAGGTGTTTCCGTGTTTGCATTTAAGGGACAAGACCCAGGTGTTTATGGTAGCGTTGAAGGTATTCCATACGAAGAATATATTTTTAGGTTAAAAGACCAAAATTCTAAAGAAAAGTATTACACTGTCAGTTTTTTTAGTCCCCAAGAATTTAGTAAGGATTTCAAATCAGAATTCTTAAATCGTTTAGAAATCTGGAAATAGTTTTTTATGGCCACGCTTTATACCGAGCAATCGAAAAATATCACTAAAACTTGGATCTCAATGTCTGCGTTTTTCGTTTTAATCGTCGCGATTGGTTTTGTCTTTGCTCGCGCTTACGGCAATCCAAATATTTTATATATTTTTTTCGCTTTCAGCTTAATCATGAATTTTGTCAGTTTTTGGTACTCGGACAAAATCGCCCTTAAAATGACCGGCGCCAATCCCGCCCACGCCCAAGCGGAGAATATGCTGACCAGCGCCCTGAAGTTGCTCTTTGCCGTATCCGAGGCCTCTCCGGATTTGAAAGCCAATCAGAATTTTCTTTATCTTCAGCAGGAGCTTTCCGACACTGAAAACAAAATCCAGGCCGCCCGCCGCTTTTATAACGGCAATGTTCGCGACCTAAACATCAGCATTGATTCTTTCCCGAATAATATTATCGCCGGAGTGTTTAAATTCTCCAAAAAAGAATTCTTTGACATCCCCGATGCCGGCCCCGAATCCAAGCCGGTGGAAGTAAGATTTTAAGTTTCCCAACGTCGGACATCCGGAAACAATTCAAATTCCAATCGTGATAGAATAGAATAATGGCAACTTTATATACCAATCAAGCAAAAAATATTAAAAAAACTTGGATCCTAATGACTACATTCTTGGTGGTCATTATTGGTTTAGGTTGGTTTTTTAGTTACTACCTTCAAAGTCCTCTAATTTTAATTATCGCTGTTATTTTTAGTATTTCTATGAATTTTATCGCTTACTGGTATTCTGATAAAATTGTTTTAAAAATTTCTGGAGCCAAACTAATCAATAGAGAAGAAAATAGAGATCTTTGGAATATTGTTGAAAATCTTTCCATTACTGCTGGGTTACCAATGCCTAAACTTTATATAATCAATGACCCTGCCCCTAATGCTTTTGCCACCGGACGCAACAAAGAACATGCTATTGTAGCCGTCACCACTGGACTACTATCTGTCTTGGACAAAAACGAACTAGAAGGAGTAATTGCCCACGAACTTTCTCATATTGGCAATAGAGATATTTTAATTTTAACAGTGGTAGTTGTTTTAGTTGGTTTTATAACTCTTCTCTCCGACCTTTTTTTAAGAATGACTTTTTTTGGGAAAAGAGGAGGAGGAAATCGTGATTCTGGAAAATTAGAAATAATATTAATGATGATTGGGGTAGTTCTTGCTATTTTAGCCCCTCTCATTGCTAGTTTAATTAAATTAGCGGTTTCAAGAAAAAGAGAGTTTCTCGCTGATGCTTCAGGAGCTCTCTTGACTCGCTTTCCTCAAGGATTGGCAAGCGCCTTGGAAAAAATTTCCCAACACAGCCAAAAAATGGAAAAAGCCAATCGAGCTATTGCTCACTTGTTTATCGCTGATCCTTTCGGTCAAAATAAGAAAATGGGATTTATTCACAAAATGTTTTTAACTCATCCTCCCGTAGAAGACAGAGTAAAGGCTTTAATGGGAAAATAACTTGACAGACTACTCGATTCTGTTGAGTTTGGCGACAAATTCTTTCCGGAAATTTTTTGAAATATATTCTGGGACAATACCCAAATTCAAATATCTCTGTTGAACAACTTGTGGCAAATATTTAAAATCACTAATGCGATGCCGACAACTTTTACTTCCGCCTCATCGGAGGATGTGCCATGGAGGCGCAAGGCGACGCTCCTCCCATAGATTAAAAATAACCTATTTTCTCTTTATTTTCAAATGAAATAAAAAAGCCCCAAATGTGACAAGGGGCTTTTGGGGTGGTTGACAACAGTAGCTGAACCACTTATTTTTTTTCTTGTGCCTTTTTCCCCCACAATTAAGGGGATGAGCGCAAGAAACGATTGATAGCGCATATGCCACTATCAATAAATAAATAACTATTTTTTTCATATAATTTAATTAATTTTTTAATTAAATAATCAGGTAAACCTCTACCTTTAAGATACCACATTAGTTCAAGAAAATCAAGGTTTGGACCTAAGCAAAATCGGACTGCCGTTCCCGCAAGAACATGGCGGTGTCTGTTTGAAAATATCCGAACGGAACTGGCTGGGCTCGGCGGGCGGGGGCTATTTCTAAAAGCATTAAATCCATATGCTAACTATAGTATGTAGCACCAAAGTTAGCAAGTGCGTATACTACAGTTATCAATATGAAGAGAGAAGTTTTAATCAAATTTGGTCAAAAAGTCCGCGAGGAGCGGGATAGGTTAGGTTTATCCCAAGAAAAATTAGCTGGTCGTGCAGGCGTACATCGAACTTATGTTGGGATGATTGAACGAGCGGAAAAGAATATAACTCTCATCAATATAGAGAAAATCGCGAAAGCCCTCGGTCTATCGTTGAATGAGATAACCAAACTTTAACTATGGCGAACTCTGATTTTTTACGCAAAAATAAAAACCAACATAGCATTAAAAATGCTATCTCAAAAAAGATGGATAGCGATATTGATGTTGCTATTAGAAAATTGATTGTCTATTTACACAGAAAATATCCACATCTTGTTCTTGAACACAAAAAAATACTTCCACTCACAGAAATTATCGCTGACTTGTCTCGGCAATATCCCCAATATGCAAAAAGTTTCTCGCCAGTTATGAGAGAAAGTTTTATCAAGCCGGACGGTGGCTTTCTTTATGCAACAGACAAAAAAGGGAATAGAAAACTTATTCTTGTCGCAGAGGTGAAACGACAAGGCACAAACGATAAAAGATTAAGCGAAGGTTTACCAAAACAGGCAAAAGGTAACGCTATTGAGCGACTCGGGAAAAATCTGACTGGAATCAGGGCTATTTTCAAGAAAGAGAGCATGATTCCTTTTGTCTGTTTTGGTAGTGGAGACGATTTTCAGAAAGGTTCAACTATTCTTGATCGGGTTGTTACAATGAATGATTTTTTTCCTTTGAATGAAGTTTTTATTGAGAAAGAACACTTGCCGTTTGAGCCAGTTTCGATGTTCTTTCGATATAAAGATTGGAGCACAAACGAAATGATTAAGATAATGGCTGGGGTCGCAGAAGAAGCGATTAGCTATCACTTTCGCTAGGCATTCGCTTTTTCAAGAATCCACAACAGTTCTTTGACTTTGATGTTTCTGTCGCGGAGATTTCTCGAGCCACGATAAGTATTGTAGACCTGCTCCATTAATTCCCATTTGCCGTGCCGCGATAGAATCTCTTTAAAGTTTTCAATCGGGATTATACCTTCATCGTTATAAGAAATTGCAATAAATCTAGCTCTAGTGTCCGCTAGTAGTTTATCCATTGCTTCTTCTGCGGCATTTCTTTTATTGTAAGCAGACCTATTCCATTCCTTAGCAATACCGCTCACACCGTCCTGTATTTCGCACTCCTTACCGCCATTGATGATGTTCAGCATAAAATAATTTGAGCCGTATGGATGTTGATTGTATGGCGGATCGTAGTAGACCAAATCAAAAACGGGGAGATGACTATCTCGAACCAATTCGTTTATATCTTTCTTGTAAATA
>Ga0209541_10007128_pt1 | contig 18861 bp, 21 predicted proteins | sample RifCSPlowO2_01_FD_184027 | JGI IMG/M metagenome (GOLD analysis project Ga0209541, IMG submission 184027) | Groundwater microbial communities from Rifle, Colorado - Rifle CSP2_plank lowO2_0.1 (SPAdes) (version 2) | ecosystem: Environmental > Aquatic > Deep subsurface > Groundwater | place... | reverse complement strand
TTAATTTCAAACGATATAGGCATTGATCTTGGAACATCAAATATTTTGGTATATCTAAAAGGTCACGGTATTGTTATTAACGAACCCTCGGTGGTAGCGGTAAATATCAAAACTAATCAGATTTTGGCTGTCGGCTTAAAAGCTAAAGAAATGCTCGGTCGCACTCCGGGTCACATCAGGGCCATACGTCCGCTGGTCGATGGAGTTATTTCTGATTTTGAAGTTACTGAAGAAATGCTCTCATATTTTATAAATAAAGCCGATAAAATGTCTCCTCGGTTGGCCAGACCGAGAGTTTTGATTGGAGTGCCATCGGGCACTACCAATGTTGAATCGCGCGCCGTGTATGATGCCGCTCGCTCGGCTGGAGCCCGCGAAGTGTTTTTAATCGAAGAACCCATGTCTGCCGCTATTGGCATTAGACTCCCGATTAAAGACCCGATAGGCTCTATGATCATTGATATAGGCGGGGGGACGACCAACATCGCTGTTATTTCTTTGGGTGGAATTGTCAGATCAAAAAATTTAAAAATTGCCGGAGATCGATTAAATAATGACATTATCACCTATATGCGCGATGAATTTAAAATTCTTATCGGCGAAAGCACCGCTGAAATGGTAAAAATTGCCATTGGTTCCATAATAGGCGGTGTTTATATGGAAACAGAAATGCGCGGACGAGATTTACTTACCGGACTTCCTCGCGAGGTTGTGGTTACGGATGCCGATATTCGCGAAGCGTTGTCAGTTTCAATTCGAGAACTGGTGGAAGGAATAAAAGATGTCCTAGAAACAACACCGCCTGAGATTTTATCGGATATAATGCATGGAGGCATAACACTCTCCGGCGGCGGGGCATTGCTTTCCGGTCTTGACCGACTTTTGCAGAATGTTCTTAAAATTCCCATTTATGTGGTGGATGACCCGCTTTCTGCCGTGGCTCGCGGTACGGGAGTTGTGCTCGATGATATGTCTTCTTACGGCGATGTTTTAATAGGGAACCAAGATGAGCTACCTCCTAGATAAAAAAATAAGAAGAAAAAAATTTTTACAGGTTTTTGTTATTTTTTGCTTTTTATTTTTTTTAATTTATTTTAGATCCGATATCTTTAATGGACTTTCTTTTATGGGTCAAATAATTTTTCGCCCTGTTTTAATTTTAGGAAACAATATCGGGGAAAAATTTTCCAATATTTCTTCCTTTTTCTATTCTAAAAATATTCTTTTGGAGAATAATACAAATTTAAGACTTGACTTAAACGAAAAAGAAACAATGCTATCGAACTACAACTCTATCTTAGCGGAGAATATTCAAATGAAAGAAATCTTGGGCCGTAAAATAGAAAAAACCAATATGGTCATATCCGCCATTTTATCAAAACCAAACCGCAGTCTTTACGATACATTGATTATTGACACGGGAACAAAAGACAGTATTTCGGAAGGCAAGCGTGTCTTCGCATTTGGTAATATTCCCATAGGACGCATAGTAGAAGTGTATTCCGACTCTTCTAAAGTAATTTTATTTTCAAGCCCCGGAGAAAAAACCGAAGTAGTAGTAAGTAAAGATATTTTTATGCAAGTAATTGGCCGAGGCGGAGGAAATTTCGAAATGAATCTGGTTAAAGATATAGTTCTGGAGAGAGGGATGGAAGTAATTTTACCGGGTATTCATCCGTATGTTTTAGGAATCGTGGAAACGGTAATTTCCGACCCCCGAGAATTTTTCCAAAAGGTCCTGCTGGTAAGTCCGGTTAATATACAAGAATTAAAGTTTGTTGAAATAGAAAAATAATGGACTTTAAAATTGAGAAAAAAATTGATAAGTTTCTTGGACGTGCCGGAATGCTTACAACAGCGCATGGAGTTATCCATACTCCGGCTTTTGTGCCGGTAGGCACAAAAGCGAGCGTGAAAACCCTTACTCCGGAACAAATAGAAGAATTAGGCGCGGAAGTGGTGCTGGGGAACACCTATCACTTGTACTTACAGCCAGGAGATGAAATAGTGGCTCAAGCCGGCGGTATTGGGAAATTTATGAATTGGGAAGGATCAACGATTACGGACTCGGGCGGTTTCCAAGTTTTTTCTTTAGGAACCGCCTACGGTAAAAAAGAAATTTCAAAAGTGGTCAAAATTATCGACCCGTCCTCGCTTATACCCGAACGTTTTGACGAAACGCTGGCCCCGAAACTGGCGAAAATCGGGCAAGACGGAGTTTCTTTCAAATCGCATTTAGATGGCTCTATACATTACATTACTCCGGAAAAATCAATTCAAATCCAGCACAACTTAGGCGCTGACATAATCTTTGCTTTTGATGAATGCACGTCGCCCTCTGAAGACTTAAGATATCAGGAAGAAGCGCTAGAGCGAACCCAGCGCTGGGCGAAGAGAAGTCTAGCTGAACACCAAAAATTAGAAAACCAGAAACAAAATCATTTAAAAAATTTCCTGCTACGCAACGTCAATTTTTCTCCTGAACTTTTTCTTCCCGCTCTTTTTGGAATAGTGCAGGGGGGTCGGGATGAAAATCTACGTAAAAAATCGGCGAGATTTATCGGGGGACTGGACTTTGACGGCTTTGGCATTGGCGGTTCATTTGCCAAGGAGGACATGTCTACTACTGTGAAGTGGGTTGACGAAATTTTGCCGGAAAATAAGCCCCGACATCTGCTTGGAATTGGCGAGCCGGAAGATATTTTTATGGGGGTGGAGAATGGGGTAGATCTTTTTGATTGTGTGGCGCCGACGCGGAATGCCAGAAATGGAACGCTGTATACCAAAAATGGAAAAATAAATATTATGAATAAAGAATACAGAAATGATTTTTGTTCTATTGAGAAGGACTGCGAGTGTTATACTTGTGGCGGGAAAAGGTCGGACCTTAAAGGAGTCCAAGGTCCGACCTTAAAGAGCCACGGATATTCTAAAGCATATATTGCGCATCTTTTCCACGGTAAAGAAATGCTCGCTGCCACGCTGGCAACCATCCATAATTTATATTTCATCATCCACCTTGTCAAACAAATCCGCCAATCCATCCTCAACGAAAGTTTTTTTGAATTTAAAGAGAAGTTTTTGGGTTCGTATAAAAAAGAATAGGACTATTGACAAAAAGCACTTTACATTTTCGGGGTAGTTGCTATACTAATTCTCAATTAAATGGCTAAGAAAAAGACCAAAAGAAGAAGGAAAAAACAAAGTAAAAATTGGAAAAAATTTTGGAAGCTGGGAGTTGAAGAATTTAATACTCAATTTTTAAGCGTCAGCAAAGACGGCGAACTTACGGCAATAGAGGGTCATCACATATATAATTTATATAACCTTGCTCGCAAATACGGTACGCCCCTACAGGTGATTTTTCCTTTTGTTCTGGAAGACAGGCTCAAGGACTTGATGGGTTATTTCCAAGCGTATATTAAAATTTACAACTACAGGGGAAAATTTTTCTATCATTATCCGATGAAAGTAAATCAAAATAAAGAAATTATCCTTCCGATTATTTCCGAGGGTGCGAATTTGGAAGTTACGTCTGCCAACGAGCTCTGGATAGTAAAAAAACTCTGGGAAGGAGAAAAATTTAACAACAAAATTCGAGTCATTTGCAACGGCCCGAAGATCGAACAGTACCTTGATCTCATAGAAGAATTGCGTAGCAAAGGTATGAATATAGTGCCCATCATAGAAGGGTTTGAAGAAATCGGAAGAATATCAAAATATAAGGGAGATATAGGTGTACGCGTAGATCTCAACATTAAAGCTGACACCCATTGGGATAAAAAGTTTGATCGTTTCGGGCTTTCCGAAAAAGACATTCTTAATTTGCCCAAAATGAAAAATTTAAAAATTCTGCACTATCATCTGGGTTCGCAAATAAAAACCCAAAAAAGTATCCTGGATGGAGTTAGATACGCTTTCAGCGTTTATGCAGCTTTACAAAAAACACATCCTTCGCTCGATACTCTGGATATAGGCGGCGGCTTCGGCATTTCTCATGAAAAAAAGAAATTTTATACAGCCAAGGCCGTTTCCAGTAAAATAATAAAATTATTAAAAAATTTATCGGACAAAGCTGGAATTAAGCACCCAAATTTAGTAGTGGAATGGGGATGGTATATTGTTGATCCCGCCCAAGTGACAATTTATAAAATAATTTCGGAAAAATATATACCAAAAGCTAATGCTGAGGCATGGTACGTAATTGATGGCAGTTTTATAAATGATTTGAAAGACACTTGGACAATACATCAAAAATGGCACACCATACCGGCTAACAATATATACGGCGCTCTGAAGCGTGTCTGGCTAGCCGGGAGCACTTGCGACTCGGATGACAAATACACCGCCGGAGGCAATTATATTTTATTGCCGAAACTTTCCGAAAACGAAGATCAATTTATCGCAATTTTGGACAATGGAGCTTATCAAGATGCTCTAGCATCGCACCATTGCCTCTTATCCCTACCCGCAAAAATTATTGCCCAAGACGGCATGGTAAAAGTTGTCCGCAAACACGAGAATGCAGAGAGTATCGGCAAACTTTTCGGCTGGAATGGAGATCATAAATAATTTATGAGTTTCACTTATTCCAATTTTCTAAAATGGGTTTTATTTATCCTCCTTGTATTTTTCTTGAGCTTTAATTTTTTCGATAGCAAAAATATTGAAGAACCGCAGCCGATACAAAATGTAAAACATGTAAAAATTGGCGGGGTTAGCGTGGCGGTGGAATTAGCCCTAAATCCGGCATCTCAAGCGCAAGGATTATCCGGGCGAAATCAATTGGGAAAAAACGAAGGCATGCTGTTTGTTTTCGATCGTCCAGACCAGTATGCCTTTTGGATGAAGGATATGAATTTCCCCATAGACATTATCTGGATTGGAGAAGATTTGCAGATAGTTTATATAAAAAAAAATGCTGCTCCAGAATCATATCCGGAAACTTTTACGCCCGAAATAAAAGCAAAATACGTCTTGGAAGTTATCTCCGGCTTTTCAGAGAAGAATAATCTAAAAGAAAAGGATAAAGTTTTATTCTTCTAATTTTTAAGAATTTTTTCCGTCTAAATAGACCTTGCGAATTAGCACTGTAATAATTGCAAGTATAGCGATAAAAGCTATCCAGTTAGGAATTGTGTTTGGGAAAAATTTCTGACTAAAAAGGACGTTGGCGCCGAGACCGGAGGTATTTGTACTTTGTGTTTCGTTTGTATTCTGGTTTGTATTTGTATTTGACGTATTGTTATTTATGGCTGGGGTGGTGTTAGTTGATTGGCTAGCGACTTGATTTTGGGGCGGATTATAAATTGCCAGTGTCTGTATCGCGACAATATTACTCCTAATTGTGATGTTTCCTTCATTGTTGGTTACCACGCGCAGATAATATAAAGTATTGGGATTTAGATTAACCATATTCATAAAAACAAAGTTTTCATTATATGTGGGGTCGATTATTACGTGATTAGTTTCTTTGTGATTTACTAAATTACTGTCAGTGCTATATTCCACCCATGCTGTGCCTTGTGAATTGTTGCCATTAATGGAAGCTTCAACGACGATTGAATCTGTGCTTGGAGTACCTTTGATGTAAATAATAGCTGGAAACACCGCTTCAGCTGTATTGTTTAAAACAGCAAAAAAGCTGAAAATTAAAAAGACAACTGCCGACCTCTTTATAAGTCCATCCATATCTATACATATTATCACAATACTGTTCAAAAGTCAATGCTATTTACTTTCTGCTGTTTTTATTTTAGAATACTGCTTATCCTGCACTTTGATAGCTACGCCCTGACTTGCCCTATTTAATGGGGTGGGATGGGGTGAGGAAAATCCGAACACAGCGAATCCAGCTTTGGCGGGAGGGGAATGGTAGTGGGTAACACCCACATGTAGCAATACATAGGTGCGAGCAGAGACGCTGGTTTTCGAAAGAAATCCAGGCGCCTTTCAGAAATGGAGGGTGTAGCCCCTCGCTTGCAAACAAGTGAGGGGGTGAAACGGCTAAATCCTTACCTCTGTGCAAGATCGTGCCCAGCCCCACTTTTTTAAAAAAGTGAGACTGGGAGAATCGCTTGAGTCTAACGGCAACGTCGGACCTAGATAAATTGCTATCCCCCCACATGTTTAATTACATGTGAAAAGTACAGAATTCGGTTTATAAGTACAGGATAAAAATACGAAAAATCCTCTCTTGCGAGAGGATTTTTCTATGGTGGACTACGCTAGGGTTAGTTGGAACTCTTTAATAATAGAACTGAAAGCGTGGTCGCACCTGCAACAAGAATTTAATGCTTTGGTTACAACATAATCCATAGCTTTTTCAGCATATCAAAAAAACAATAAAATCACAATGAATACCACAAAACCACAAATTAAAAAGCCGGAAATATGGGATATTGCTATTAGTAAAAAAGTTGCAAGAGATTTTGTTATTAACAACCCAACTTTTGATAACTCCAACAACCTTATAGAAAAAATGCGAGAAGAAATGGTAGCTCTTAAAAGTAAAGGAGAAGGAGCTTCTCCAAAATTTATTGATTATCTTCGTAAGGTGGGTATGGCTCTTGGACTTTCAACGCATAAGCCAGTAGCTGAAACAGTGAGAGAGGAATACCGCACATTCTTGATTGAAATGATACGAGATATTGAGCGTGATTATGATTGTAAAACTGCAATAGAAAAAGCCCTTGCGGAAACTATTGCCAGTTCGTATGTAAGGACGTTAGAATTTTCAAGAGATTTAAGTTTATACACACAAGACAAGAATTTAAGCCACGAAAAGAATGGGTATTGCTCTATGTTAAGCAAAGAAATAGACAGGGCTTATAGAATTTTCCTTAACGCCTTGATGACCTTGAAACAAATAAAAAGCCCAACATTGGAACTTAACATCAAAGCTAAAACTGCTTTTATAGGTCAAAATCAGCAATTTAATAATAAGCAAAATTAACACAATGACTAACAATAATTTAGGAAGAAAAACTTTACTCGTGGAAGAATGCCAAAAGGTGGCAGTGGCAGATGTGTTGCAAAAATATAGGGTAAATATAAAAGAAACATTATTGCGTTCTCAATTTGAAATGACAGGTCAGGATGTTCAACTGACTACTTCGCAGACCGGTAATAAAGGAACTCGTTTTTGGTTTGTCTGCCCGAATTGCGGAAGACGGGTTGGTGTTCTGCTAACACACCCACTGCAAGGACAACTTGGTTGTAGGCAATGCCTTAATCTTGAATATAAAAAGCGCAGGTTTAAGGGAATGTTGGAAAGCAAGGTCATTGAATAAAGTAGGCGTCTTTGATACAATTCATTTACAATTAAATAGCAATGACCTAACCCTTTGGCTTCAAAACCAAAGATATGGTCTAAAATCGCGTTCAACATAAAAAACCTATCATTAGGACGTTGAACGCGTTATATGGGGAAACTTGTATAGAAGTCCTTCGGGGCTTCCCTAGTGGTAGGCTTTTTGCGTTCTTACCATTAGATTTTTACAAATAAAAACCGCAGAAAGAATTATTTATGGAACAACAGAAAAAGGTTTCCTTAAAAAAGTGGCACATAGGCGCAATAATTTTGTTTCTCGTTTGGTTTTTTTGGTCAATGAGTGGCGATAATTCATCTACAAGTCAACCAGTTGACATAGAACAAGGCAAAGTTGCACAGACATCTCAAACTCCGACGATATCAAAAGAAGACGCCGAGAAAGAGTTTAATAGGTTGATGGATTTATCAAAAAAATCAGGATTAGTAAAATCATACGAAATGAATGAGAACACATCGTTAAAGATTTTCGTTAGCAACATTTGGTATTCCCAAGAAGTGCAATTCAAAAAAGATATGCTTGCAAAATTTTCTTCTCTTGAACAGTCAATTTACGGACGACATCGTCTTGAAGTAAGGGACGCATATTCAAACGAAAAACTGGCAGAGGTAACTGCATTTAGTGGAGGCATAGAAATATACAAGTGATATACTAACTAGAAGTTATGGAACAGCCGGAAAAAATTTATAAAAAATGGCAGTTATGGGTAGGAACAACTTTTGTTTTATTACTTATTGTAGTAGGTCTGCTTGTTAACCGAAATTCTATACCAGTAAAAGAAACAGAGCAAATTACGACTATTGCTATCACTGAACCAAGAATTGATACTGAAACGCAAAAATCGTATGAGGTTGTGAGAGTTGTGGACGGAGACACTGTTGATGTTTCTATGGACGGCAAGGTTGAACGATTAAGATTGATTGGTATTAACACACCAGAAACGGTTGACCCAAGAAAACCGGTGGAGTGTTTTGGGAAAGAAGCGTCAAACAAAGCAAAAGATATTTTATCTGGCAAAAAAGTTTTTCTTGAAAATGATAGTTCGCAAGGAGAAAGAGATAAATATGACAGGTTATTACGATATGTTTTTCTTGAAGACGGAACAAGTTTTAACTCCTTGATGATTAAAGAGGGTTATGCTTACGAATATACTTACGACTTGCCGTATAAATACCAAGCGGAATTTAAGCAAGCGCAGAAAGAAGCTGAAACAAGCAGAGCTGGTTTATGGGGTAATACTTGTAATGGTAAAAATACCCCAGTTATCACACAAACTAATGAGAGTTCTGGTTCTTGCACGATAAAAGGTAATATCAATTCTAAAAAAGAAAAAATCTATCACGTTATTGGTTGTGGTTCGTATAACCAAACAGTAATTAACGAAAGCCAAGGCGAACTGTGGTTTTGTTCGGAAGAAGAAGCTGTTAGTGCTGGTTGGCGTAAGGCATTAAATTGTAATTAGCCATTTTGAACATTCGGAAAAATTACAAAACTCAAACACCCAATACACCTATTTTATGGGTTTTCATTTGGAAATAGATTTCATTCACGTATTAGAAAATGTACTGTATTCATAAAGCTATTTGTTTTGTTTTAAGAAAAAATTACCAAAAACCCAAAAACAAAAATAGGTGTTTAGTCAAAACTAAAATCCGAGTGGTTTTTTACGGTATTTTTGCGTTTGACTTGTCCACAGAGACTATTGCATTAGGTAGTCCGCCTGCTAGGATTTCATTACAAACTTATGAAATCCAAAATTTACATTTGGACGATTGGTCATAGTTCAGTCCCACTGGAAGTATTCCTAAATAAATTAAAAGAACACAAAATTCAAGTTTTATGCGATTGCCGTCATATACCACTATCTCGTTGGTGTCCGCATTTCAACAAAAACGCCCTACACAGAGCGCTAGCTACTGAAACTATCAAATACCTATGGAAAGGAGAAAATTTGGCTGGTCGCGGTATAAACAAGAATTACGAACAAACGATTGACGAATTAGTAGCACTAGCCAAGCGAGGGACACGAGTTTGTGTGATGTGTGTGGAAAAAAATCACGAGAATTGTCACCGATTTACAATGCTAACGCCTTCGTTTGAAGCACGAGGGCTTTTAGTAGTTCATATTGAATATGAAAATGAAAAACGAAATAGTAGAAATTAGTGAAATAAGACAAAGAGCTGAACAAATTTTCAACGGACTAGATTGTAGTGAAGGAACTCGTAAGGACTATTCCACAAGAATTGGTTTTTTTATTTTATTCGCACAAGAACACGGCTTGGATAGAAATACTTACCTCTCATTCAAGCGACATTTAGAAAGCCGGACGGAATATACAGCGTCCACAAAAAATAAATATCTTTCTGTGGCTAGAGTTTTTCTTAAAGAATTAAATAGATTGGGATTTTTACCAGTTGATATTACGCAAAACGTAAAGTTGTTCAGCCAAAGTAAAAAGCACAAGCGAGAAGGATTTACAGAAGACGAAATTATGGAACTTTTAACCAAATTAGAAAGTTTGCCCAATACTCCGCACAAGGCACGTCTTCGCGCCCTTTTCTCGCTGTTAGCTTTCCAAGGGCTTCGTCAAATAGAAATAATCCGACTTGATGTAAATGATATTGATTTGGTTCGCAAGGTCATATTCGTGCGTGGGAAGGGGTCAGACGACAAAGAACTGATTTATATTGCACCACAGACAGTTAATGCTTTGAGGGAGTATATGAAAACGAATAAAGTTGGAAGTGGCGCATTATTTAAGAGTATGGGAAACAGAAAAAGCGACAGGATTAGCACTATGACAATAAAACGTGATATGGGTTTTCTATGTAAAAAAGTTGGAATTGAAAAAGGAACGCACGGTTTTAGACATTTTTTTATCACTGCTTTACTTAAAAAACTGGACGTAAGAGACGTGAGAAAGTTTAGTAGGCATTCCAGTTTAGAAATGTTAATCGTTTATGATGATGAAATTGATATACGCAAGAAAACGGTAGATGTTTTTCAAGTTTTTGAGAAATTCAATGTTGCATAATTGTAATTACATTACCTTATTTTTTGTGTTAAAATGGGATTATGAAAAATTACTACAAAGGAAAATACGACGAAGACCGTAAAGAGCGCAATGGGTGGGTTATAGGTCAGTTTATGAACGAAAAAATTGACGACAAACGTGGCACTGACAAATTTGCAGTAAAATTTTGGAAATTCAAAAAAGGTCAAGAAACTAACCACCCATCAAAATACCAGCGATTTGCGACAGAAGCCACTTTTGTATTGAAAGGCAAATTGAGAGCAAAAATAGAAGAAGATGAATTCTTGTTTGTTGAAGGTGATTATGTGATTATACCTCCCAATACGACTAGCAATCTAGCCATAGAGGTAATGGAAGAAGCGGAAGGTATAACTATAAAAGCACCGAGCCATATTCCAGACGATACTGTTAAACTGATATAGCTATGAAAAAAGAAAAAAATCTATACGTAGAAATCTTGGAGTGGGCTTTTCAAAAGAAAGAAATGGGTTTTACTTGGGAGGAATTAAAAGCTAAATTTACATTAGACGAACATACAGAGAAATGGATAAGTAAAATTTTTCTCACTGTCTCCGATAGTGACCGCAAGTTCTTTGAACACTTAAAATACATTGGGAAAAACAATACACACGTGTATGCCTTAAATGAAAAAGGTATATCTGCTTACATTGATTACCAAGAATTAAAGGAGGCAAGGCAAGGCGCTAGAAACGCTATGGTTATTGCAATTATTTCTATAATTTTGTCTGCTATTGTTGGAGCATATCAGATACTGAAACCCCAAGAAGTCATTATAAATAATGATGTAATAAGAACTGAAATAATAAACAAATAAAATTAGGAATAAACACGAAGCAACAGTAATTTATGGAAAATAAAAAAGATTACAGAATAACTGCCGAAACAGGATACTTTATCGCAAAGGGTGGTTCTTTGGAAATGAGAGTAAAAAGAGGAGAAAAAAGCTGGGGATATTTTATACTTGCTTACAGTATTTTACTAGCAATATCTCTGGGCTTAATTGCGATACTGCCAGATTTCAACTATGGTCTTTTAATCAAAAGCATTTTGATGGTTGTCATTTCTGTATTTCTTTTTTATCTTTGTTTTTCTAATATATGGTTTCGTAATAAAACAGTTGGAATTTTTAGTAAATATCAGGAGAAGGAAGAAGTGTCAAAAAGTTAGATGCTGTCCTGACTTGCAGTAGGAGTGGTGAAGTAATCAACCATATACAAAGTAAAACCTAAAACTGTGATAGCTCCTAGTATTATGTTTATGATTAGGTTGGATTTCCATTTAATTCTTGATAGTAAGAAGAACAAACCAATATCAATAGCAAGCAACGAACCTTTCAGAAATTTACTGAGGTGAGACCATAAGTAAATGTATGCAATAAAGTTGATTACTAGCAGTAAAGTTAAGAGAGTAAAAAAGGAAAGATTTTTATAAAATGCTATTTGCTTTTCTTGTTTTGTATCATTTCTACTTTTTTCCAGTCCTTTTGCTTCCGACATTCTATTTCTTTTTTGATTTTCTAATTCAAGTTTTTCAATGCGCTCTTCGGCTTCTTTCAATTTTGCAATAACAATACTGTCGGTTTCATTTTCTATAACAGAATTAAGTTCTGTATCGTCAGTTATCTCTAAGATATTTTTACGGAATGACTGGTCAAGAATTATTCCCAATGCGATATCAGGTGGCAAGTCATTAAAGCCAGACATTTTTGCTAAAACTTTCTGTGTTAAATTTGTCGGCAATACTCCTTGGGCTGACTTGATTTCTGGTCTTGAAAAAAGTTCAAAAAATGTAGCATCATAATCTTGGGTTCTGCGAGTAAACGGTCTAAGTATTTGCAGTATTTGATTAGGTAATACAACGAATGGTGTTTCTCCCTCTTTTCTTGTTTTCAAATCATATTTAATAAGTAAACTATCAAGAGAGAAGAACCAGTATTTATCAGGTCTTTGTTCTTGTTCTGCTTTTTTTCTTAATTCTTGGATAAGTAATTTGTAGTATACGTCGTGCCTTGCCACATTTTCAGTTTTTTTCTGAGGGGCTATTATTGAATTTAGATTTTCTATTTCTTTATTGATAATCTCATCAGAAAAATCAAGTCCTCTCTCTATGGGAATAGCTTTTGTTTTTAATAGTTCCGAAACGTGGCTGAATTTTTCAATAAAATCTTCTTTTGATATACCTGTTTTGTGAAAAGCCCTCCAATATGCAGTAATGAAATTTTCTTCGTCTGAAATATCAGCACCTATTTCCGCTAACTCTCTTTTTATTACTGGACTGGAAAGGAGAAAGTCCTTTTTCAAAGAAATGGATTTTTTCATTTCGTCAACGGTTTGTTGCGTGACAGTTATTTTTATTCCAAAACTTTTTGCAAGATTTATAGCTTTTTCAACGTTAGTGGTTCGCTGATGATTATGAAGGTCAAATAAAGCGTATAAAATGTTTGTATCAAGATATAGATTATAGTTCCTAAAATTATCACGTATTAGTTTTTGTGTTAGAGGGTCAACTTGCACCAAATTATACATAAATGTTCCGTCAAGCATTCCTGCGAAGTAGATTTTCTTTTCGTTGTCAATTTGCTGTAAGAATAAAGGAAATTCAACATTCCTTATTTTTTTAAGTGTTTCGCTTTGTTCAGGAAGTATTTCATCAAGTGTCGTTATAGAATAATCTTCCAATAACTTTTTCAGTTTCTCTTTTTCAGGATAAATCAGAGTTACGCACTCTGCACCATGTTGAAGGAAAATTCTACTAAGGTATATTCGTAGGTTAGAAACAAGTCGCAATTTATCGTCTTCTGATAAATTTGGATATTTTATAGAAATAATACTTAACCAATCTGCAAAAATTTTATCTTCAAAAACACGTGTTTCTGAATTTTTCTTTTTTAGTTCCTCTATACGAGTTATGTCTAAACTATATTTTCCCGACATATTTACCAGTTTTCCTGATTTACTTAACTGTGCAAGAGTGTTCGCAATTTCCTCAGAGGAAAAATCCAGTAAAAATACTTGCTTTATCCCTTGTTGTATTTCACGTTGAGATTTATTATTTCCAAGTTCAACGAAAGTTTGTTCAATAAAAAAGGTTTGAATAGAGATAGCGACATCTTCTTCGTTACCCACGACCACATTAACTAATCGCCTAAGTATGTGAGGTTTTATGCCGTTTTCGGTTAATTTGTCTTTTTTCTTACTCATTTTTTTATGCCTAATTCTACCTTTTCTGTGCTTTTATGCAAACTAACTATAATTACAAAACATTCAATTTGTCATAAATTACAAATGACCTGTGGATAAAAAATCGTTGACTATCAATAAGTGTTTAGAGTATAATTTCGTAAGAGTTCCTTAAATAAGTTTGGGCTGTGAAAGTTAGAGAACTTACTAAAAGTTCTTGCCACCAGTAAGAGCCACTGCGAACACAACAAAGACAGACGAACCAACACGAAAAAAACAGGCACAGAGTTATTATTGCCAAAAGCAGAATTATCACTTTAATAGGTGGTTGTTCTACTTTTGGTAATTTTGTTTTACAAAGAGAACCGACCACTGAAAAGGTCGGTTTTTTCTTTTATAAATAACAAATAAAAATATGAGCAAATCAAATCAAAAAAGTTTGAACAAAAAAGTTTTAGAAATGTATTCGGAGAAGCCGATAGCTTTTATTCCCATACTTGCAAAGATTTCTGGTAGTGCGTCATCTGGTCTGTTTATTTCCCAGTTACTTTATTGGTATGGGAAAGGAAATAGGGGTAGATGGATTTATAAGACATATAATAATTTTCATAGCGAAACTTATTTAAGTCGCAGAGAGCAAGAAAATGCGATTTCTGTGTGGTCAAAACTTGGGGTGCTTGAAAAAAGAGTATTGGGTGTTCCACCTACGCGCCATTTTTGTATTGACGAAGATGCATTGATACAATTGTTGGATAAAGCATTTGATATTGGCGTAAATGACAATTCAATTTGTTCAGATGAGCAAAATACTATAACAGAGAATACATCAGAGAATACCTTACAGAGACCCGTCGCTTCGCGACTTGACCGTTAAAATTATTAAAATTTAAGAAAAAATTATATGAAAATACAAACAATAAAAATTCAATACCTATGCGAAGTAAAAATACACCTATACAACGGAAACGCTATAAGTGTAGAACAAACCAAGAAAATTTTGAACGACCCTACTATGTCTGACGAGCAGGCGGAGGAAATAAGAGATGGGTTTCGTATGTTGGGTGAAGTGATATTTGATAAGTGGTTTGAGGAGAGGAAAAAAGGTCAACACAAACAAGGTAAGTAATAGATTATAAATTAACATTGCTATCTATGGGCGTAAATCATAGAATACATTTATGAAGGGAATTATTTATATCAGGGTTAGTTCAGATGAACAGGTTGAAGGAACTTCATTAGATTTTCAAGAAAAGATTTGCCGAGAGTATTGTGCTAGTAAAGACATTGAGGTTTTGGCAGTATTCCGTGAAGAAGGCGCATCCGCTAAAACTACCGACAGAAAAGAATTTCTTCGGGCAATTGAACTTTGCAGAAAGCACAAGGGTGAAGTTGATGCCTTTATTGTCGCAAAAGTTGATAGATTTGCACGCAATACTGAAGACCATTTCAGGGTTAGAAAAACTCTTTTGGAATATAAGGTCAGCTTACATTCAGTAACTGAACCGATTGGTAATGACCCTGTCGGAAAACTTATGGAAACGATACTGGCTGGAACTTCTGACTTTGACAATGCAATCAGAAAACAGCGTTGCAGTGATGGAATGAGTTCAAGAATAAATGATGGTATCTTGCCGTGGAAGCCGGGTATTGGATATAGTTGCGCTCATAATAAAAAGCAAGGATTGAAAAAGACAACACCGGACGAGCCAGACCAAGTAGCTTTTCCAATAATTCAAAAAGGGCTAAAAGAAATGTCTTTGGGACTGCACTCAAAAGCTGGTTTTGCTAGACGACTTGATGAGCTAGGTTTAGCAAAATATAGGGGAAAAATTACAACAGCACAATTTGTTGATAGTATTTTAGAGGAAAGCCGTCTAAAATTTTATGCTGGCTGGGTATTTAATCCTTTTGAAGGAGAGTATCGCAAAGGGTTGCATAAGCCAATGATTATGGACGAAGAAGTTTATAAAATTCAGCTTGTTTTAAGTGGTAAAGCACGCCCTGTGCTTCGTGATAGGCATAACCCTACTTTTCCACTTCGCAGGTCGGTATTTTGTGATGGTTGTAGCAGACCTCTTACAGGCAGTTCTCCGAGAGGTAATGGGGGTATTTATCATTACTACCATTGCTATAACGAAAAATGTGTTTTGTATGGTGAAAATATACCCAAGAAAGACCTTGAAAAAGCATTTATAAAATACTTGGTAAAAATTACGCCAAAAGCTGAATGGCTTGCAATGTTTAGAGCGACAGTAATTGATTTATGGCAGGAAAAAGGTAAATCGTTTGAAACGGAAGCCAGTGTGTATGAGCGCAAGTTAAAAATACTTGCAGATAAAAGAAAGCGTATTTTTGAAATGGGTGAAAATGGGTATTATGCCTCAAAGGAAGAGTTTCAAGAAAGGAAAGCAGAAGTTGATAACGACATTATGGCGACAAAGATTTCTTTAAGCGAAGCAAAGATTGAACAATTTGATGTTGAAGCCGCCGTAATATACGCAACGGACTTTATTCAGGACTTGGGCAGACAATGGTTTGACTTGCCAGCGCAACTACGCCCAAAGTTCCAAAAGTTAGTGTTTCCCGAAGGAATTTACTACAATAAAAAGACAGGTTTTAGAACCACAAAATTAGGTTATATTTACACACTAAAAAAGCAAATCACTGCAAGAAAAACAACTACTGTGGACCCTAGCGGATTCGAACCGCTGACCTCCTCATTGCAAATGAGGCGCTCTACCAACTAAGCTAAGGGCCCGACATATTTTTTTTTCGATACTGCAACATTCTATCTTATTTTTCCAATAATGCAAATAATGTGTTGTTTTTTCTCAATTTTTTGCTACTATAATAAAAGTTCTTTCTAAATTTAAATACATTCCGGGGCCCGTCTCGCCTCGACGAGCTTGCGAGCCGAGGCGGATAGCTCAGCTTTTTATGACTTATACATATATACTAAAAAGTAAAAATAAGGATAAATTTTATATTGGTAGCACCAATGATCTAAATTGCAGGATAAAGGAACATAATTCTGGGTTATCTTACTATACTAAAAGACATATGCCATGGAAGTTAGTATATAAAGAAGAATATGATAGTATTGTTGATGCTAGAAAAAGGGAAAAGTATTTCAAAAGTGCAGCGGGAAGAAGGTTTTTGGAGAAAAATATGAATATTCCGGGGTAGCTCAGCGGTAGAGCGATCGCCTGTTAAGCGATTGGTCGTAGGTTCGATCCCTACCCCCGGAGCAAATTTTGAGAATTTATAACTTCATTGGAAACATTGGGGATAAAAGCTTTTTCACTTTTTTGGAATGCTTGTTCTAGGTTTAGAAGTTGGTCAAAAAGTATAGAGGGAACGGATTTAATTATAAGTCCATCGCAAACATCAAATCTGTCCCAGAAAAATCCTAAGTATTGTTTTTTCAGCACAGGAGAAGCTCTTTTATATGTGTCGTAGATATTATCAGTCAAGCTGATTATTTCTTTTGCGACATCAACATTCACATTCCTGTCTTTTTCTAATTCAATCAATTTACCGTCTATATTTTCAAGTTCTGTAATTAGTTCGTCGTTAATTCTGGTGAAGGCATCTCGAGAAAGAGTTTTAGCAAGCAGTTCGTCTTCTGCCACCTTTCGCTTTGCCTCAAAGGCAGTTCTTTGGTTGATTAAGCCCTGTCTTTTGCTGTCGTATGCTTTTCTTCTCTCGTAAAAGATATTTTTAGCTTTATTAATAACCCTTTCTATGAATTCCTTGCTGAATTCAAGGGTTTTAAATTTATCAGCTATCATTTCTTCGAGCTTGGTTTGTTCTGAATATTTTCCACACCCACTTTTGTTTGCACAATGGTAGTATGCAATCTTTTTGTTTAAATGCCACTCTGCAGTATACCTACACCCATGTTTATAGCAACGAAGGAATCCATTTAAGAGCCATTGGTATTTTCTCTTTCGGCAGGCGTGATTGTTTTTAGTGTCTAGTATTTTTTGGACTCGATTGAAAGTATACTCATCAATTAAAGGTTCGTGTTTTACGATTTTTATATCTGTAATATGAATATCTCCCCAATGCAATTCGCCGAGGTAAAATCGGTTTTTTAATAGTTCATACAACCTACTTTCTGCTAATCTGTTTCCTTTTCTAGTTCTTAAACCCCGTTCATATAAAATATCATTTACATCAAAGACATTGTAATTTCCCGTTGCGTAAAGTTCAAATGCCTTCTTCATAGAAGGAGCATAGAGGTCGTCTTTAACAACTATCTTTTGAGAAAACCTCTCGTTTGTCGGAGTAGGGTTATTGATATTCTTATAGCCTATAGGCGGGTAAGCGGGAAAGTAACCGGCTTTAGCTTTTTCATACATTGTTGCCACAACTTTCTCTCCCGTGATTAAGCGTTGCATTTCATTGAAGGAAGCCATAACAGTATCCATAGTTCTTGATACGGCAGAATCGTCCACTACAGGCTGATTTATGCATTTAAGGATTACGCCATTCTCTCTAAAAAGATTACGCAAAGTAATGTGGTCTATGGTGTTACGTGCAATACGGTCAGAGTGAACAACATAAGCAATGTGTATTTCTTTCGCTATTACCATTCGGATTAATTCTTGAATTCCAGGTCTTTTAAGAGTACCACCACTTTTCCCTTCATCCTTTATTATTTTGAAGACAGTATAGCCATCCTTTTCAGCTTCTCTTGTGCAAATGCTTTCTTGTGCTTCAATTGACTGCCCATGGTCTGCTTGGTCAGAAGTGCTTACTCTGCAGTATATTACTGCCATTTTTTTATTTTCTCCCATAGATTTATTTTTTAGTTAATTTTTTTTATTACAATTTATAATAGGAACTTGGCTACGAACAGACAACCGAGTTATCCCCATCTTCAGCCTGAAGCCGAAAAAAATGTTTATTATGCCCACTTTTTCTTATTAGGATTATTCCCGACATCAACATTTCCTTAATGGCTTTACTAATAGTTGTAATGCTGTAATTTTCGGATAGTATTTCGGTTAGGTCTTGTCGGGATATTTCTTCGTCCTTTTTTAATATTTCAAGAATACTTTCTTTTGCCTCTTCTATGTCCGGGTTGCTTAAATCAAAATCGCCTCCATAAGTAAAAGACATAGAATTTTTCATAAAAAAAACATCTAACGAGATAGTTAAATACGATCAAATGTCAATAAATTATCAGATAATAACAATAGCAAGTTTAGCATTTATTTTATCATTAATATCACTAATCATTAAACTAAAATTTTTAAGTTTACTTAATATAACATTTATATTTTTAAT
>Ga0209541_10007125_pt1 | contig 18864 bp, 22 predicted proteins | sample RifCSPlowO2_01_FD_184027 | JGI IMG/M metagenome (GOLD analysis project Ga0209541, IMG submission 184027) | Groundwater microbial communities from Rifle, Colorado - Rifle CSP2_plank lowO2_0.1 (SPAdes) (version 2) | ecosystem: Environmental > Aquatic > Deep subsurface > Groundwater | place... | reverse complement strand
AATTTTGCGCGGGTGTTGTAAAATTGTCAAGGACTTATCCACAGTTCATATATTTCTGAAACACATTTCACACTTAGGCTAGTTTGGGTTTTGGCCCCGCGAAGTGCAAGGAAGCCGTACTACAAGGTACGGTGACTGCGCCTCTTAGGAGGGGCAAGCCCAAAATAGCCAAGAAGCCAGCGGAGTTCCAAAGCTTCGCTCAAAAGCAGGCCTGCCCGCTGTGCCAGCATGGCAGGCGGGCTGGCTGGTGTGAGATGTGTACTTGGGGTAAAGTGATGAAAGTTATAAGATATAACTATGAGAGTTATAGAGCCGGGCCAGTTAAATAGGATTAACAGTATTAAGAAAAAAAAGGCTCGCAAGAGAAGGATTATAGTTGCTTGGCTATTAGTACTAATTGGCTTAGTTATTATCTCTTCGTGGCTGTATATGCGTCCTTTGCCGGTAATAAAAGCCCATCAACTTACCCCAACACCTGCAAAGATAGATAAATCAGTAATAGCTTGGCCTTCGTATGGCCAGGTGGCCATCGGCGCACAGGAATACGGTGTTTTAGATAGTTCTGGGCAGAAACAAACCTTTCCAACAGCCAGCGTTGCTAAAGTAATGGCTGTTTTATGTGTTCTGAAGCAAAAGCCGCTAGAGCCAGGCAAACAGGGGCCGATGATTACGATAACTGCAGATGACGTAGCATTATATGACAAATATGTTGAGCAGGATGGTTCAGTTGTTCCGGTTAACGAAGGCGAAGAAATGAGCGAATACCAAATGCTGCAAGCCGTTCTGTTGCCATCTGCCAATAATTTATCTGATACGTTAGTAATTTGGGCATTTGGTTCAATGGAAGCCTACCTACAATACGCCAATAATTATGCCAAAGAAATTGGCATGACTCAGTCTACTTTTGCGGATGCCAGCGGTTTTAGCGAGCAAACGGTCAGTACGGCGCAAGATTTAGTGTTAATGGGCATAAAGGCGATGCAACAACCAGTCATTGCCGAAATCGTAAATCAAAAAGAGGCTAACCTGCCAATCGCCGGTATTGTAAAGAATGTAAATTTCTTGCTAGGTCAAAACGAAATTATTGGAATTAAAACCGGAAACACCGATGCGGCTGGAGGATGCTATCTTTTTGCAGCAAAACACAAATATATAAACGGCCAAGAAATTATATTGGTTGGCGCTGTTATGAACGCTCCTAATTTGCAAACTGCTATGAATGATTCACTGCCAATAATTAAGACCGGCTTGGACGGATTTAAATTAACAAAAATAATTGAAAAAGATCAATCACTGGGAAAATACAATTTGCCGTGGGGCGGAAGTGTAGATGCAATTGCCGAGAACGATTTATCACTGTTGGTTTGGAAAGACGAAACTCCCAAAGTCAAAGTATCTCTTAACCAAATTAATGCCGTTCAGGCCAAAAATACAGAAGTTGGTACGGTGGAAGTTCAAACTAAAGCATCCAAGCAAATCGTGAATATAGTTACTAAATCAGCAATCCCCCAGCCCAGTTGGCATTGGCGCCTGGTTAGAAAGTAAAAAGCGTATTTCGTATAACGTATTGTTGAGCTAGAAATTTCCTATTTTACGCTATAGCGTATAATAGGAAATATATATTATTAGTAAGCTGATTCAATAACAATTAACTGATTACTGACAACAGATGACTATTTATAACTAGGTTATAAATAGTTTGGGGCGTTTAACAGGCCAAAGAACTCCTCAAGTGTTTCAATACGGCTGGAGTGCATTTGGGTTGCCAAATCTATTCCTACGTAGCGTAAGTGCCAAGATTCATAAGAATAACCTGTAACGTCTTGTTTATTTTGAGGATATCTAATTATAAAACCGTATTTATAAGCATTGCTGGCTAACCATTTGCCTTCTGGTGTATCAGCAAAACAATTTTCGGTTTCACAATGACGGCTTGTCGGTTCCATATCTACGGCCAATCCAGTTTGGTGCTCGCTATAGCCTGCCCGGGCGTTTTGCTGGTCGGTAGCGGCCTGGCCGATATCATTTACAGAAATATTATATATTGATTGTTGGGCCAAATAGGAGCGATATCCGCTAGCCAGCATAAGAGATAAACCGTCTTTTGAGGCGCCTTCAACTAATTGTTTAAGCGGAGTTGCTATAACGGAACTAACCAGCATTTCTGAATAAGTTGGATCAAAACGAAGCTTAATATCTGGAGCCACAAGTTGAGCTGGTGTGTAATCCATCGGTTTTAGCGGGCGAATTTTATTTACTATCACCCATTGGCTTGAAGGGTCGTCAACCGAATACTGCTGTTTATTAAAAGTTTTAGTCTTGGACGTACTTTTTGACCTGCCAATTTTATCATTGATAATTCGTACTACTTCTTTGAAACCGTTTCCGCGGTAAATATTATATATACCAGCGCCAACTAGGGCGGTAACAATTAATGTAATAAATAGTGTTCTGTGTTTTTTCATTCATAATTATTATAAGGTATTTAGATAGTATATTGTTGCTTTACGGTCACTTTTAGCGTACATTTTCATCTGATGGCGAAAAAAGACGAAAAATACGTTTCCGATTATATAGTGCCCCTCAACATAAATCATCTGCAGGGCCGAATGCTGTATGTGCCAGCGCCAAAGAATAAAACACGCGATATTCTATTTGTTTATGGCCACCATTCCAGTTTGGAACGCTGGTGGGGAGTAGTTCAGGATTTGAATCGCTATGGCTCGGTAACTGTACCTGATTTGCCCGGTTTTGGCGGAATGGATAGCTTTTATAAGATTGGCGAGCAAGCTGATATTGACACTTTAGCGGACTATCTGGCAACCTTTATAAAATTGCGCTATAAGCGCAAACGAATTACAATCGCCGGACTATCATTTGGCTTTGTAATAGTAACTAGAATGCTACAAAATTATCCAGACCTGGCTAAAAGAGTAGACCTGCTTGTTAGCGTGGTCGGTTTTGCTCACAAAGATGACTTTACATTCACAAAACCACGCTATCTGTTCTATCGCTGGGGCGCATCTGCATTTTCTCATCGCTTACCAGCGATTTTCTTTAAAAATGTTTGCTTATTGCCGGCTGTGCTTAGAGCCGTTTATAGCAAAACTCATAATGCCCGCAATAAGTTTGAAGCAGTTTCGGATGAAGAAAAAAAGAAAATTATGGATTTTGAAATCCTCCTGTGGCGCTGTAATGACGTGCGCACTTATATGGCAACAACGGTTCAGTTTTTAACGCTTGATAATTGTAAGAAACAAGTAGATCTGCCGGTTTGGCATGTTTCGGTTAAAGCTGATAGGTACTTCGATAACCGCCTAGTAGAACAACATATGAAGATAATTTATAGCGACTTTACAGAAGTGCAGGCAAAAATGGACAATCACGCGCCCAGCATCATCGCCGACAAAAAAGCCGCCTCCTCATTATTCCCACCAAAGTTAAGAAAAATTCTTAATAAAAAATAAAATACTTTATGTATTACGCATTTCACACTTGAGCTAGTTTGGGTGCGCCCCTGCGTAGCACAAAGGAACCGTACTTATTGGTACGGTGACTGTGCACCGCAAAGGGGCAAGGCCAAAATAGCCAAGAGGCCAGCGGAGTTTTGAGCTTCGCTCAAAAGCAGGCTGGCTGGTGTGAAAAGTGTGTATACTTAAAGTAATGAAGATTGGCTTAATCTGTCCTTATGACATCTTCCGCGGCGGCGGCGTGCAAGAAGTTGTATTAGAGCTACAAAAAGAATTAAGCAAGCGCGGACATAAAGTAAAAATCATCACTCCCCTGCACCGCGACCACGACAAATCACCAAAAGATGGCATCATTTTTATTGGTACTTCAACTGACGTAAAATCGCCGTTTCATACATACACGCAAGTTTCGGTAAGTTTGAATATTGATGAAATAAAATCAATGTTGGAACGAGAAAAGTTTGACGTACTAAATTTTCATGAACCGTGGGTTCCAATTATGAGCCGTCAACTATTGGTTAAATCCAAATGTGTAAATGTTGCCACATTCCACGCTAAACTGCCAGAAACAATTATGGCTAGAACCATAGAAAAGGTAATTACTCCGTATACAAAATCAGTTTTAAAATATCTTCACGAATTAACCGCCGTATCTGATGCAGCTGCCGAATATGTCAGGACACTAACCCCTCGTCCAATCACAATAATTCCAAACGGTATCAATCTTGATAAATATAAAATTTCGAATTCAAATGAAAATAAATCAGCTCCAAAGGAAAAAACAATTTTATATATTGGGCGTCTAGAAAAACGCAAGGGCGTTAAATATCTTATAGGGGCGTTTGGATTGATTGTAAAAGACAATCCAGGCATACATCTTATTATTGCTGGTGGGGGTCCAGATCGTGAAAAGTTAGAAGATAATGTAAGAAACAATAATGTTAGTAATGTTACTTTTGCGGGTTATGTGGATGAAAAACAAAAATTGAAGTTACTAGAAAAAGCCGACTTGTTTTGCTCGCCAGCGCTTTACGGCGAAAGTTTTGGAATTGTCTTACTAGAAGCTATGGCAAAAGGCATCGTAACGATTGCCGGTAATAACTCCGGCTACACGTCAGTCTTAAAAGAAATGGGTGAAATATCAATTATCAATCCAAAAGACACGGCCGAATTTGCTCGCCGCTTGCACCTGCTACTTTACGATCAACATCTGCGAGATTTGTGGCAAAAATGGGCTAAGAACTATGTCAAACAATTTAGTTATCCAAAAATTATTGATCAATACGAAGCGCTATATGTAAAAGCCCTAAAATCTAGTCAGAGATAATTATTATGAAAATTGGTTTTGTACTAGATGATAGTTTGGATAAACCCGACGGCGTTCAGCAGTACGTATTGGCGCTTGGGGCGTGGCTGCGCGGCGAAGGCCATAGAGTACACTTCCTTGTTGGTGAAACACATAGAAAAGACATTGAAAACGTTCATTCTTTGAGCAAGAACATCAGTCTAAATTATAATAAAAATAGTGTTTCAATTCCCTTGCCCGCCAAGAAACAAAAAATAATTAATCTATTAAAGCGTGAAAAATTTGACGTCTTACACGTCCAAATGCCATACAGCCCTATGCTGGCGGCCAAAATAATTAACTCTGCGCCGCCTAGAACTGCCATAGTCGGCACGTTTCATATTGTGCCGTTTTCCTTGCGCGAATCACTAGCCACAAGGATGCTTAGACAGTTAATAAAAAAAAGCCTAAAACGCATAGATAAAATAATTAGCGTTTCTCTGCCGGCTCAAAAGTTTGCTCGCAAATCGCTTCGCGTAAAATCCGTAGTAATTCCAAATGTTGTAAACATTGCTACAATGTCGCGCGGCAAACGAATGTATAAGTTTGGCGGCGGCAAGCTGAACATTATATTTTTAGGAAGACTTGTTCAGCGCAAAGGCTGTATGGAGCTTTTACGGGCAGTCGAAGTGTTGCATAGTAAAAAACGTTTGTGGAACACCAGAGTAGTTATTTGCGGCAAAGGCCCGCTGGAAAATGATTTGAAAAAGTACGTCCATAATCATCATTTGGGAACTATTGTGCATTTCGCGGGTTTTATAAACGAGTTGGATAAACCTAATTATCTGGCTAGCGCGGATATTGCCGTATTTCCTAGTCTTGGCGGCGAAAGTTTTGGAATAGTTCTAATTGAAGCCATGGCTGCAGGCGCAGACGTCGTTTTAGCTGGAAATAACAGCGGATATCGTTCTGTAATGTTTAACAAACCGGATCAAATAGTAAAACCTACAGACACAGCAGACTTTGCTAAATCGCTTCAGCACTACATTTCTAATTCAGCTGCTCGCCAACGCGCTAAACGCTGGCAACAAACGCAAATTTTTCAGTACGACGTTAAAACAGTTGGACGGCAAATAGAAAAACTATACGAGCAAATTATTGCAAAAAAACGCCGGGCGAAGGATAATAAATCATATGAGCCAAAATAAGACCGAGGTAACATTTTCTAATCGGACAATTGTAAAAGTCATAGGCCTAATAGTAATTACAATGCTGGCGCTTAGATTTGTAGATAATATTTCTCATCAGCTGGAACTTATTTTTATAGCATTCTTCCTAAGTATGGCGCTCAATCCGGCTGTCAGCTGGATAGCGCATCACCTTAAACTGAAAACACGCGCTATGGCTACCGGTATTGCCTACTTAGCAGTTGTAGTTGTTCTTGGCGCATTTTCGGTTCTAGTATTCCCGCCGCTGGTTAAGGAAACAGTTGATTTTGTTAAACAAGCTCCAGAGACGATTAGGTCTTTAAATGATGAATCAACACCTGTAGGAAAAATTGTCCAGCGTTATAAATTGCAAGAGACAGTCAATGGACTTAGCGCTAACATCGGGGATCGTACCAAAAATATCCAGGAACCGGTTATTAGCACAGCAGGAAGAATTGGCTCAATGTTGATATCTATATTAACGGTATTTGTACTGACATTTATGATGCTAGTAGAGGGTCCGATGCTGCTAAGACGATATTGGCAAATGCACCCAGCACGGCGCCTAGAACACGACCGAGAAATCATCCACAGAATGTATAAAATTGTTACAAGCTACGTAAACGGACAAGTGCTAATTGCCGCCATAGCCGCACTTTTTGCTATGACAATGCTTATTATCAGTAGCACACTGTTTAATGTGTCATTAAACGTTGTTGCACTGGGTGGCATAGTCTTTCTGTTTGGATTAATTCCATTAATCGGTAATATGCTAGCAGCTATTTTAGTAACTTTGGTATGCTTGCTTTCGTCTTGGGGGCTGGCATTAGTCGCGATAATTTACTTTTTACTTTACCAACAGATAGAAAATGTTACCCTCCAGCCATACATACAGGCTAAAAACAACGAGTTAACTCCTTTACTGGTATTTACTGCTGCTTTGCTAGGCGCCGGCTTAGGCGGCATTCTGGGGGCATTTGTGGCTATTCCGGCCGCCGGATGCGCCAAGATACTTCTTATGGATTATCTCAAGACAAAAAAGCTCGGCAACAATTCCTATTAAAACTGCACACATCTCACACTTGAGTTAGTTTGGGTGCGCCCCTGCGACTAAGCAGGGCCGCCTGCCTGCCGTTAGGTAGGGCTGGTGTTAGATGCGTGCTTTGGACCAGACTGGGCCGTGTGATGTATCGCGTAAACTAATATTTTGCTGTTTTAGCTTATCTCGCAGTTCATCAGATTTATTAAAGTCTTTAGATTGGCGAGCTTCTTCCCTAACGTTAATTATAGTTTTTTGGGCTTGAGTTATTTCAGTTGTTTTGGATAACTGCAGTCCAAGTAGTTGGTCTATCTTTTGTAGAAAGTCTTTGTAACTTTCTTGGGCTACAGAGTTAATACCGCCATCGCTAATTATAGTCTCTAATTGGCTTAGGGTGGCAAGTGCTTCGGGTGTGTTAAGATCATCGCTTAAACTAGTTAAAATGGCGTCTAGGGCGTCGTTTATCTGTTTTGTGGTGACTTTTCCACTATCAGTCGTTTGCCACTGCTGATCAGCCATTGCTCCGTAATCATTCAAGCGGTTTTGGGCTGCCACTAAATTATCCCAGCTAAAGTTTAGTTCTGTACGGTAATGAGCTTGTAAAACCAGTAATCGATATGCCAGAGGCGCAATCTTATGTTTTTTAATGTCCTCGAGAACATAGGCATTATTTTTTGATTTTGCCATTTTGGTTCCATTAACTAGTACAAATTCGTTATGTACCCAAAACCTCGATAATTGGTGGTCATAAGCTGCTTCGGTTTGAGCCATTTCATTCGGATGATGGGTGCCAATGTGGTCAATCCCGCCAGTATGAATGTCAATCGGGTCGCCCAATACTGAATGAACTATAGCTGAACATTCCAAATGCCAGCCTGGAAAGCCATCGCCCCACGGGCTATCCCAGTGCATTGTATGCCCTTCAAACCGCCCAACCGTAAAAAACCATACGGCAAAGTCGTGAGGAGAATGCTTGTTTTCATCGGTTATTATATCTTTTCGGGCCGCAACCTCTTTGTCTTTTAGCTTTTGCCCTGACAGCTCGCCGTAATCCGGCAGCTTCGTTACGTCAAAATAGATAGCTTGCTCGGTCTGGTAGGCAAAGCCTTTGTCTAATAACAATTTAATCATTTCTATCTGTTCGGGTATAAATTCTGTAGCTCTGGGATAAGGGTCCTCGTATTTCTTGCTGTGATAAGAATTAGGTTCAAGTATATTCAAAGCTTTCATATCTTGCTTAAAGGCATCGGTATAATGCTGGGCTACTTCCCAAACCGTCTTTCCCTCGCGTTGAGCGCCTTTTTCCAGCTTGTCTTCGCCTTCGTCGTCATCTGATACTAGATGTCCCACGTCAGTGATGTTCATAACGTGCTTAACTTTGTAGTCATTTGCTTCAAGTACTCGTCTCAATGTGTCATTAAATACAGCGTTACGAAGGTTGCCAATGTGATAATAGTTATAAACCGTCGGACCGCAGGTATAGAGCTTTACAGTATTGTTATGTAAAGGCTTGAACGGTTCTATTTTTCTAGTAAGAGTGTTATAAAGTTTCATTGCTTTGATACTTTAAGTAATTTTTCTGTCAGGCTAATGCATTCTGATTTAACGTCAGAAAATGACTTGCCACTTGTTATTTTAAAGCCGCTGGCGTATGGGTGTCCACCGCCGCCGAAGTTTTCAGCTAGGTCGGCTGCAATTTTGGTATTATAACCGCATCTGATAGAACCGGTAACCTTGCCGTCTTTATAATGTTTTAGGACAACGGCTACTTGGACACCTTCGGTTTGTAACATATCGTTTTGAATTAGCGGTGCTGGATTATAAAGCGGGCTGTATTGCATAATTTCGTCGTGAGGGATAGACACCAATGCTAATTTACCATCAGCATAAAATTCAGTCCGTTCAATTAGTTTGGCTTTGTAGTGAAATATCGGCTCTGGCATTTTGGTTAAAGCCCGTCTGGCTTCTTCTAAGGCTGGGCGGTCAACACCGCCGTCAATAATATCCGCCATAATCCGATATGTATTTGAGGTTGTGCCTTCGCTTGTTAGCCCTAAAGAGTCGGATAGGATTGAGCTGGCAATACTGGATTTGGCTTGCAGATTAAGCTTCCATTTCAGTTGGTTGGCAAGCTGGTAAATAACTTCGCCGGTTGAAACAGCCGTTTTGTCATTCAGAACTACGATGGCATATGGTATATCGCACTTTACATCGGCGTGGTGATCAATAACTACCACGGGTTTGCTAGCCACCCAGCCTCGGTATGGGCTTGATTCAAGATGTTCAAGCAAAGTAATCGCGCTGGTGTCTACAATGATAGTGGCATCAAACTGTGGCGGAATGTCCTTGGATACTCTATCCCAGCCTGGCAAGTGTTTTAAGTAATCTGGCATATCTACACCGCAGTATAGATGCGGTTCTTTGCCCATATCTCCGATGATTTGTTCTAATGCCAGCGAACTTGCCAAACTGTCGCCGTCCGGGTTATCAGCTTGAATAATAACGATTCTCGATGCATCGCCAACTATCTTCATAATTTGGTCAGCCTCTTGGTATGTGCTCATAGTGTTTGCCTGCCTTCCAGGGCGCGCGATAATGTAATTTGGTCGGCGTACTCTAGGTCTAGCCCAACCGGCAGGCCACGCGCTAATCTAGATATTCTAACTTTGCGTTTTCCTATCTGTTGCTGGATGTATAAGGCAGTTGATTCGCCTTCCACACTGGCGTTGGTAGCTAAAATTATTTCCTCAACCTTGTCGTCATCTATTCGTTTAACCAACTCTTTTAAGTGAAGTTGTTCTGGACTGATGTTGTCAATCGGTGAAATTAAACCTCCCAAAACGTGGTAAGTACCCTTGAATTCGTTGGTTTTTTCTAGTGCGATGATGTCAAAAGGTTCGGCTACAATAGCTATCACTTTTTTGTTGCGCGAGGGGTCAGTATACAAATCAGACAGCTGTTTGCCATTTTCTATCAGAGCAAAAGTTTTTGTGCAGTACGATATATTACTATGCAGTTTTTTTAATGCATCGCTTAGTTTATGCGAATTTGTGTCATCGCTTTTAAGCAAATAATAGGCAAACCTCTCGGCCGACCGTGGCCCAACCCCAGGCAGAGCGCCAAGCGCTTCAATCAATTCGTTTAAGGCAGGCGGAAGTATCGTCATAAAATTATAAGCTTATAGTTGTTAGTTTATAGTTTGTAGTTTAGAGTCCCAGTTCAGACAAAACGCCCATAAACGGCTGCATTTTTTCAGCTGCTAATTTTTGGCTTTGACCAATGGCATCCTTAACGGCTTCCTCAACCCAGCGCTCCAGCATTCCTATGTCGTCCAAGTCAACGTATTCTGGGTCAATGTGGATTTTCTTTATTTTCTGCTCGCCGGTAATTTCAACTTTTACGGCCCCATCGCCGGCCACAACAGTAATCACCTGTTTTTGCAGTTCTTTTTGCATCTTTTTAATCTTTAGTAACATTTTTGCTTGATCGAATCGGCCCATACAATCTCCTATATATTATTACTGTTATATTGTAGCAAATTTAGGATAAGGATGTTCGTTAAAACGAACCAAACAGTTTCACCGCTATCTTCGATAGCTATGGCGAGCTACTTTCTTGTGTTAACGAAGAAAGTAGCCAAAGAAGTAACAGGCAAGCGCTAAAACATGACTAGTTTGTTATACCAGGCATGGTCGTGATACAAAGAACGACCTTTGGTCGGTCTATTTCTTTATTTTGGAACCGAAATAGACCGCCTTTGTATCACTTACTCGACCAAGCCTGATACAAACCAATCAGTTTTAGCTAGCCTGGTAGGGGAAAAACCAATCTGTTTTTCAGAGGGGGTATTAAGGGTCAGATGCCTTCTACGAATGTATCAATGAAAATGTTTATTTTTACTATTCAAGAATTTTACTTTTTATCGCTATAATAAAAGTGTATATGCAAATTAGGAGATAACAATTGCCGAAGCGCATCAGAACACAAGAATTTGTAGAAAAATATAGAGATTCTTATAAGCGTATTGTGCCAGTAGAATCTCCCGCCATTAAAAACAAAATTTATTTCAATATGTATGGATTTAAGCACTTAGTATTTAAGGGGAAACACCGTCGCGAGAGTAAAGCCATATTAAACAGATTAGTTCTTGTCCCATTAATCGTTCCAGTAATACGTAATTGTGACGAGGCGCTGGAGATACGTATCCGGAAAGAGATTATAGATGGTAAAAAAGTGACTGTCACTTATCACGCGCTTGAATCACATGTAGGAAAAGATAGTGTAAGAGTCCGGGTCATTACTAGAAAAGTCGGGAAAAAAGGCAGGCATTATTTTCATAGTGTTATGAAGTATTAAAAAACGCTCCTGCTTGGAGCGTCCTTTAGTGTGCTCGCTTCCAACTTAGGAGATTTTCCTTGGTCGGTTCTAGGGCAAGCCCCACAAGCACATTTACATTGTAGCACTATTGACGTAAAAGTCAATATATTTTATTCATATCAGATGTGTGGAAGTGAGGGCTAGGATCAGTTTCGCTTTTAGTAGATCAGCTAATGGGGGGTTCCTTTTGGCCTGGGATATGTGCAAATAATACGCTATAGCGTATTATTTGCACACTTCATGTAGTTATAATGGTAGTGTTAACGAGTTTGTTAAGGACAACGCAGATGCCCAGACCCATAAAGACAAGAGATTTTCAGCCTGCCCTTCGTAGCAAGGCGAAGTAGGGAGCCTGGATATGGGAACATAAGACACAGTTTTTCAGAGGGGGTATTTAGGGTTAGATGCCTTCTATGAACGTATCTATAAAGCTGTTTAGCTTTTTGCTAATTTTCGTAACATCAGGTTTTTTCTTATTTAGGTATAATGTTCTCTTGCCTACTAAAATAACCTGCTTTAATAACGCCCTTATAGATTGAATATTTTGCCCACCTCATCAAATGTCTGCTTAACAATCGATTTCCATTTTGCTGTCTCATTTGGCTCTGAAATATCGTTTTTCGAATATACCAATAGAACTTTGACCGATCGTATGTCCTCATCAATAAATAAAATACATCTGTTACCAGAGCTTTTGGGCGATACTCGCGTACCCTCTACAGCAAAATCTAACTTTACCAATTTATATTGAGCTACTGCCGAGATTAGATCGGCACGTTTATATTCCAATACACTATCTATACGCTTGCAGATATCATCAATATCTTGCAATGTGCCAGACCAAGCACTTTTATATTTTTTTGCGAATACTTTTATATAATGACGCTTTGTAAAAGTCTCGAATTCAACACTATAATTTTGCTCTTCCATAAACACGCTCTGGTTCTTCCTGTGTTATGAGGCCGTAAGGCATAACTTCACCATTGCGACAGATTTGCCACGGTAACTGTGCGTGAGTAAAATCAACAACCTCTTGTGTTTGTTTACCCTTCCACGCATTACCAATCTTGCCAATCATTGCCTTCTCTTCCTTGCTAAGTCTATTTGCTGGCGCATCGCCAGACTCTGTCAACTCAAAAAGGATAGATTTTCCTTTTTCCTCTCGATCTATGATCCCATCTTCTTCTAGTTCATCTAAAGCACGAAAATACACATCAGGGACAGGCCCACGCGGAAGTTTACGATAGCTCATCCCCGACATAGGTCTTAGGTTGTCGTAGTACCATGTAAAGTCAGCCAGATATACAAGCTTAGCCAATTTTGTCTTAGTAATTTTTCCATCTTTATCAGCACCAGATTGCAAAGCGTTAAGAATTATTTGTTTATACTTCTCAACTGATGCCTGATTGTCCGAGAAGGTAGAAACACCGTCGGGCGCACCCCTCAAGTCATCAATACTTATACGTAGCATAGCTGCTATAGACTCGGCTTGTGAAAGCGTAATGTCACGTTTACCTGCCTCCACTAACGCATATGTAGGGCGACTAAGCCCGACTGCGCTTGCAACTTGTTCTTGTGTAAAACCACGCGCAAGGCGAGCCTTTTCTAGATTATTTGCAAGATTACTCATAGTTGATCCTTTTTGATATCAATATACTAGCAAACAAATTAAAATAATACAACATCAAATGTCAACACTTTTTACATTCCATGCTTGACTATTTTACTTAGCCCTGTAATAATCGAGGGTACGATTACTCAATAAAAGAGAAGGCTGAGCAGTCGGGGCTTGGAGAACAGGGATCCAAGCCCAATCAAAAACAACTAGAAACGACCAGATTGCGAGCTGAGTCGTCTCCGGTAATAGTAAAAGTAAACTGTGTAAAGGAGAATTCGCAAATGTCAAACTATCATGTAATGAAACGCTCAGACGGTGGCTGGGAAGATAAAAGAGAACACGCCGACCGTGCAGCACGAGTATATGAAAACCAGAAAGAAGCGATTACTGGTGCGGAACAACATGCGCATAACTCAGGTGGTGGAGAAGTTAAAATTCACCGATCAGACAATAACCAAATTAGGGAAGCTTACACTATACCACCAGCTAAAGATCCCTTCCCGCCCAAAGGCTAAAAATGAGTGTCAAAATAATTTCTTATGATTTAATGCAACCAGGTCAAGACTACGAGGATCTGATTAGCTATATTAAAGGTCTTGGCTCATGGGCTAAGCCTCTTGAGTCATTATGGTTCGTTAACACAGATGAAACTTGTTCGGTTGTCAGGGACGGGGCTAAACAATATATGGATGATAACGATAAGATATTTGTAGCCAAATGGAGCCCAGAAAGTGGGTGGTCATCCCGGAACTTATCCACTAAAGTGACGGATTGGCTCCACAATCAAGAGTAGCTATACTTTTATCTTTCTGAAGATTAGTTGAGACAAAAGTAAGTCTCGAAACTTTATCAACTTTTCTGTTTCACGCATAGTTATTTAGATTCCTGAAAAATTTTAGCAACAAACGCCGTTCGGGCATAAAACGCCCGGCTTATGGACCCATGGCCCGCGCCTTTTGTCCGTGCTTGTATCCATTTACCATCTGCGCCTGTTAGTGCAGTAAATCCGTGTTTAATGAGTTTATTCCTTATTAATTCATAGTCTGCTTCCACTTCCCTGATAAGATCAGCGTCTTCTAAGTAGTCAATACTGCTAACTTCCAACAAAACAGCTTTTTCGGCATTTGTTCCCGACCAATCAACCGCACATATAATTAGTGACTTTAGTTTTGCCCAACAATGACTCTGAAAGAATGAGTGCTCTAAAAGCTCTTTTGGATTGATCATAGTAATAGCCATCGTTTCCTTGGGCACAAGCCTTTCTTTCACCATATGGAAGCTAACTGACTTGAGCTCAAACGATAATCCATTTGGTGCTTTTGAATTATTGTTAGTAAGACCGGCGAGTCTTTCTAATACTAGCCCCTTCCACCCCTTATTTTGTTTGCCAGTTTCATATGTTGTTATTCCGAATTCTTTAGCAAGTTTACGTAAATCTTGACCTATATATTGACGTAGGTTCTGTATCGCCACCGCACGAGTTACGATTTTGTCTGTCATAATAATCTCACATTATTTTGCAGCTGATAATATCGCTTAATCGAAAGGTTGAGGTATTCTTTTTCAGTGTCTATGCCCACAAATTTTCTACCATTTTTTACTGCAGCAAGCCCGGTTGTTGAGCTACCCGTAAAGGGATCTAATATCACGTCACCGGGGTTAGTACTTGATAAAATAACACGCTCAAGTAGTGCTATGGGTTTTTGGGTTGGGTGTTTGCCATATGTTTTTTCTTCTCTTTTTGGTGTACCTATTACCCAAACATTTGGATCGTCTTGTATTGACCAAACGCTACGCATTTGTTTTCCAGTGTTTTTGAATATATCTGTTTCATGCCATTCTCCATTTTTCATATCTTGGTAATTATAAGTGTGTTTTCCCTTTGGATCTTTGCGCGCCCAAATTAGAGTTTCATGGCTGGCAGTAAAGTAGCGCCCACTCAAATTTGGTGATGCATTTGGCTTAAACCACGCGATATCATTAAGTATTTTGTATCCTTTTAGTTGCAAGGCAAAGCCACATTGGTAAATAGAATGGTAGGTACCACTTATCCAAATAGTTCCATTTGGTTTTAGAACCCTATAACATTCATTTATCCAGCGAGCATGAAACTCAAAGTCTTCTTCTATGCCCTGGCTTTCGTCCCATTTACCTTTATTAACGCTAACTCTTTTACCAGCATGAACTGTAAAACCACCATTTGAAAGATTGTACGGCGGATCTGCAAAAATCATATCAATACTATCCTCCGGGAGTTTCTTCAAATAATTAATAGAGTCGCCCTGAAATAATACAAAGTCTTGATCTTTAAAATAAGCTTTTTGCGCTACTGCCTCAAGTACCTTAGTGCCCATAAGTTATATTTTACACTCCCAGAACAGGTAGAGGTGTTGTATTATTTGTTATGTTTATTTTTCTTACCTCAGGCTCTGAAAAACAGAGGGAGTGAGCGTAGCTGGTAACGAATAAAGCCAAAACCCGCTCCGAGTTATCCTATGGAAAACCGCGAGGAGATGCTTGTCATTGTTTTGGCGCGTTACCAGCAAACGAACGACCATCACCGTTTTTCAGCCGCCTGTCGGCTTTTGGGTTCCGTTTTGCCGAGACAAAATGGAACAAAACATTTGGTACTTTGGTAAAGTACATTATTTTGGTACTTTCCTAAAGTACACAAAATTTCTGATTTTACTCTTCTGGAACAGATAAGTGTATTGTATTTTTTATACCTAATTAGCAAGTAGCGACTTGCTAACAGGTTATAGGTGCCAGGTTATAGGTTTTAGAGGAACGAAAGTTTACAGCCTGCCCCGTTTTAACGCTAGGCGTTTACTTCGGGGTCGTCAGTTTAAGCTCTATGAAGGATTATTCTTGATGACGTTTGGATTATGCATCGTGGCTGGCTGAAGTGTTATTACTTCGGGGCACATCCTGCCAATAGATCTGAATAGTTGTTCGGTTTTATCTCCTGGTGTATGCGCTTCAATTTTACCGATTGAAATGTGGGGGTTTTCGCTCCTTAACCAATCAAAAGGCTCGGTATAAAAAGGATCTGACATTTCCTCAAGTTCTGCAAGAATACTACTTCTCTCTTCGGTAATCATTCTTCTTGATACTTCGTCTAGGGTAATTGCCACCGATCGAACAGGATTATTTGAGCCTCCAAAAAACGTTATTCGCTCTATACCTACATTAACTTTTCTTCGTAAAGACTCAACATTATCATAAATCTGACTTAATCCTTCACTTGCCGATATGTTTTTTAATCGCTTACCGTTAAGTCTTGTTTCTTTTAACTGCAATAAATTAACTGCAGGAGGTTGTTCTAAACCTAAACCCCGTCTTCTATTAGGTATATCAAATTCATCACAAAGCTCTGAAAATCTTAAGACAACTCCACCAAGTGCGTTAATAGCCGGAGATCTGAAAATAGATATACCTTTTTCGCCGATTGATGGTTCTGTGACACCCACATCGCGATACTCATCGCGCACTTCAGCCGACCATTGAGAGTTTCGTCTTTGATTGATGGCACCATGGCCGTTATGATAATGTTTATGCCGTTGTTGACTCATTTAAGAGTTATCGTAACACATATTAACTTTTGTATAAATTTTTGCCACCCGAATCTGCCATATTAATTCCAGGCTCCCTACTTCGCTTGCGCTACGAAGAACATAATAATTATTTTCTATTTTACGCTATAGCGTATAATAGGAAATCTTGTGAGAAGCTAAGCAGTGCAGGATATGCTAGTTCTCCCCTACCAGGCTCCCAACTTCTCTTCGCTACGAAGGGCAGGTTTAAAATTTTCAATGTTCTCATTCGAGTCTGAGCCTGAGGGCTCATCCCTCAGAGGCGAAGACAAGATTCAATGCTGCCTACTCCGTTGTAGTACCTACGGCTACAAAGGCCAGGCAATGAATATACAATGGTCAAAGGTAGAATGACAGACCACTGAAGACGGATAACTGATAACTGATAACTGATAACTGATAACTGGTCGCGCACGACTAGACGAGAGCGACTTTTTTGTCTAGAGCTTTGGCAACTTTGCTTAAAGTGGAGTAAGTTGGGTTTGATTCGCCGCTTTCTAACCTAGATATTGCCTCTTGCTTCATTCCCAATTTTTTGGCCAGATCGGCTTGCGTCATTTTTTTAGCCAAACGGGCAGAAAGTATTTCGTTTATCAATACAAATTCATCCTCGAGAGCATCATATTCTTTCTTGAACTCGGGGTCTTTTAACGACTTTGCCAAAAATTCGTCGTATGTAGTGAATTTACGTGTATCAACTATTTTCATACTTAGAATATAACACGTATGTTATATCTATGTCAATTCGTTTTTCCTTTGAAAGGCAATATTTAGTTCTTTGGGTGGTGTTTTCTGACTCTTTTTCTTAAAAGCATGCAATAAGCAGATTGTGTGTTGGATTTGAAAAATATAGAATATCCTAACTTCGTTTTTGCCCCTTACCCTTAGCTCATACAGCCCATCTTTCATATATTTGCTATACGGCATTCCAAGGTTCGGACCATGTTCTTTTAGTAAGCCCAACATACGCATTGCCTTCGTTTATGTAAATTTATCTTGATTTTCAATGAAATTCCAAACCAACTCATCGCCCCGGCTATTCTTATAGAATACGATGTTCCATTTATTCATAGCATTATGCGCTTTTTGCATATTACTTATGATTTTACTCCTTTCTCATCTGTTTTTGAAATAAATTCCTATAATACCGCACTTCCGACTAAGCTATTTCTTTGTTAAATAATTTACAATTATTAACAGAGTGAAAAGTGTATAAATAATACGCTATAGCGTATTATTTATACATATTCCATGCCCAAAGGAGCACCCCAGTAGTATCCGACTTCAGCGGAACTACGGGGCACGCGTGAGTAGGTGTTGTTAAACTCTAGATGCTGATGTTAAGCCATGACGTAAGAAACGATCAAACAACGCAGTCGGAGTGTATTTACCGGGTTTGTCCCTAAAACCAGGTTCTCGTAATTCTACAGATATTTGAGGATCTCCATTCTTATCAATAACGGGCACTTCGTAGTAACCCTGACTTAGGCTTGCTTGAGACAATCTTATAGGGCTTATCCTCAATAAATTACCAGCAGGAAACACACTATCAATCGTCCCAACAGCCTTACGTGGTTTATATAATAAATTTCTATTTCGTTCTTGTTGACGGGTACCAAGAAGTCCTCCCGAAAAGTAAGTTTCAGCTATAATACTACTATCACCGTCTACTGGCATGACTTTAACGGTCTTTCCAACAGCAAAATGTGCTAAATCACCAGATAGACCGGTAAGGTGTTCTTGGAGTTTTAGTTTTAATGCAAGATTTCGGAAATACTCAACAGACATCAAGGCCAAATCTGGACTATCTGGTTCTTCAACTACAACAAATTCAGGTAGTTCCGTTGATGATGTTTGACGAACAGGAATACTCCCTAAAATCGATGCTCGATATGTATCCATGGAATTTGCTAAGGCTGAAATTTCACTTCCAATAGCGGCTGCTTGTCGAAAATCGACAAAAAGTCTCTCTGATAAATGTTGACTTTCTTCTACCAAATCTGTCATAAATACCCCCTTTTACATTATTTATTATATCATTATTAATCCCAGGTTCAGTAAGTTCCTTAATACCCCCTCTGAAAAACTGATTGCCAGCTATCAGGCATAACCTTGTAAAGCCAAAAGCCTGACCTGAACCATCCTTTGTAAAGACCGTGAAGGGATGCTCAGTCAATCTTTTGGCGCGGTCATACCTGGTATTAGTTGGTAGTTATTGTTTTTCAGCTTGGGGTGGCACCTTTTTGCCTACTTTTGCTTGCTACTGAGAAAAAG
>Ga0209541_10007123_pt1 | contig 18866 bp, 21 predicted proteins | sample RifCSPlowO2_01_FD_184027 | JGI IMG/M metagenome (GOLD analysis project Ga0209541, IMG submission 184027) | Groundwater microbial communities from Rifle, Colorado - Rifle CSP2_plank lowO2_0.1 (SPAdes) (version 2) | ecosystem: Environmental > Aquatic > Deep subsurface > Groundwater | place... | reverse complement strand
CTCAAGGCAATGGCATGATCCTAAAAGCCACTGATGGCGCAAGCTGTTATCGGGTTACCGTCAACAACGCCGGCACACTCGCGACTGCTTCAGTTACTTGTCCGTGATGTGATGGAATGATACAATTCATTTTATGAAATCCCTAACCAAACTCTCCACCCTGCTTGCCACCCTTGTCGTGGCGGTCTTTTCCGTGCTTATTTACCGCGGTTGGGCGCAGTCCACCGCTACCACGATTGGGTCAAATATCACGACAACAGGCAGTATTTCAACAACAGGAAACATTCTTTCTGTTGGGAGCGCCAATCCTAGCGGCGGTAGTCTTGGCTTTTCAAGACGATTACATTTATTAGGATCATCTTCTTCTGAGAGTGGACGCACAGGTATTGTGATAGAAAATGGCGTAAATGGCAAACGATGGGAATTTGGCGCTTACGAAGGCTCTGAACTTGGCATTATGGATCGAGGAACTAGCGCTTCTCCTTTGGCCAATTCGTTTTTCCGTGTTCTTGGGATTAATCCTTCAAATACATTTGTGTTAGTTGATGGAAATGTAGGTATAGGAACTGCCAGCCCTACGTATGATCTTGATGTAGTTGGAACAATACGAACCGGCAGTACTTCACCACTTGTTATTTTTGAGGATTCAGATGGCACCGCTGATAAGAAGCGTTTGGATTTTGGATATTTTACTAGTCAGCTTGAAATTAGGGCGAGAAATGATGCCGAAGCGTTTGTGCGGAATATTTTAACGCTCCAGCATGATGGCAACGTTGGCATCGGGACAACGAGTCCGGCAACGAGACTGCAAATCAATAATGCGGATGACACGAGTGTTGAACCGCTGAGAATTTATAATGACAATGGAAATTTGGCTTTCACGTTTGATGTTAATTCAGCCGGTCAGGGACTGCTGGGAGTTTATAGCGATGGAACTCAAACACAGCAGTTTTATTCCGGAGGCGATAGTTATATTAACACAGGCAACCTTGGCATCGGGACAACGGGTCCGGGTAGTGAGTTAGACGTGAGAGGGTCATATACGACCCCCGGCGCTGGCGGTTTTTCGGCAGATGGTGTTGCTCGCATTTATTCAACCAATGTTGCTGGAGCCGGGGTTGGCGGGGTATTGGCATTAGGGGGCGAGACAGCTCTTAGCACCACACCTTATCCTTTTGCTTTTATTCAAGGGGCTCAACAAACCGTAGGCGAATATGGCGGTGTCCTTTCCTTCTGGACGACTTCTAGCGGTGGAGGCGGCGAAACTAACAGCGCGAATTATGAAAGGATGCGGATAACAAAGAACGGCAATACGGGAATTGGCACAACAAGCCCTGGTGCAAAACTTCAAGTAACAGGCGGTGACGCGGCAATTACCACTCAAGGCAATGGCATGATCCTAAAAGCCACTGATGGCGCAAGCTGTTATCGGGTTACCGTCAACAACGCCGGCACACTCGCGACTGCTTCAGTTACTTGTCCGTGATGTATAAAATATGCGAGGATTATTGTATGTATGAGTATTTGCAGAATGATATTGATCCGTTTAAAGAATTTAAACGGCAAGTGCTGCGGTTTTTAAATAAGAAAAAATAATATGCGCTCCCTTACCAAACTCTCAACCATGCTTGCCACCCTTGTTGTGGTGGTATTTTCCGTACTCATTTACCGCGGCTGGGCGCAGTCAACCGCGACCACGATTGGGAGCAATATTACGACAACCGGTACAATAAGTGCAGGAACTACAAGCGCGTTGAGTAGCCTTAGCATTCAAGGAGCATCCTCCTCAACAGGTACAGGTACTATTTCAAGCTCAGGCACTACGGTGACGGGAAGCGGCACCAGTTTTCTCACTGAGCTTCATGCAGGAGACGTTCTGGATGCTACAGGATATGGCAGCCGGATCATCAGTGCGATTTCTTCTAATACCTCACTTACGATTACAAATGCTTTCTCTACGAATCTTGCAAGCGGAACGAGTTTCAGTTTCCGTCTGCCACTTGCTCGTTTTATCAATAGCTCAGGGACAACTAAGGTAGCGGTAAATGCACTGGGATTAGTAGGAATTGGAACTGAAAGCCCAAGTGGCGCAGTGCATGTACTACAAACAGTATCAACTGGTCCCGGCCTTATTATCCAAAGCGCAAGTGATGCCGTTGCGGTTCTTAGATTAAATTTCCGGGATAGCAAGCTTTGGGAGTTTTATGCGGGATATACTCCCGCAGGTAGCGATGAGTCGGGATTTGCGATATATGACCGCACTAATGATAAGGCGCCGTTTTATATCAGCCCCTCCGATAATCTTTATCTTGGCGGGACAAGCGATCCCACGACCAGTTCAGCAGTATTTATCAATGGTACGACCAAACTCGTTGGCATTGGGACAACAGATCCACAAACCGGATTGAATCTTGCCAGCACAGCCGCTAATAATCAAGCCGTAATAAGAACTGAAAATACCCAAGGAAGCGGTACTAATGTCGGACTTTGGATAATTGGAGGAGCAACGAATGCGAATTGGCTCATTGGAACTAACCGGGGGGACATTGCGGGTGCCGGAGATAATCTAATGTTCTATAAGAACGCTGGCACTGGAGGGACAAAGCTGGTTATTCAAGATAACGGCAATGTAGGAATTGGCACAACAAGCCCGGGTGCCAAATTGCAGGTAACCGGTGGGAATATCTATACTTCAACTGCCGGCAATGGACTGGTTGTAAAAAGTCCGGATGGGAACACTTGCAAAACAATCGGAATTGATAATGCCGGGGCGATCTTGCTTTCTGCCATAACTTGCCCATAATGTAAATAGCGTGTCAAATTAAGCTATGTTGCTTGCCAGGTTTTCTACAGGGCGAAAGTGGGTTGTTGCGGCTTTTATTTTAGCTGTTATTGCATTGCCGGCCGCGGCTCAAGCGGCCAATATTTCATTTTCTGCGGATACCACGCTTTCCGGGGATTGGGATAGCTATACTACCATTGTCGCGGTTTCAGGATCTGAAGCAGATTCCATTACTGTTGAGCCAACAACAATTACAGTAAGCGTGACGTCAGGAAGCACATTGACTTTGCGCGCCTCCTCCAATATTAATTTTTCCAACACTGCTGGTTTGCGCACTGTTTGTGGGGCAACGCCAACTTTAAGCATTGGCGGACCTGTAACAAGTCTGGTTATTACTCCTTCAGGCAGTGGCTGTCCAACTGGATCATCCGCGCCAGCGCCTTCGCCTTCGCCATCTGCTCCGCCTGCTGAAACCGCGCCAACCCCAGAACCCACACCTACGACAACTACTCAAGCTGTTCCGTCCCTTTCGCTTACCAAGGCAGTGGCAATCACTTCTCAAACCTCAACCGCGGGAGTGGCAAGCAGTGCGGCATCAACTGGATTTTTGGCAGTGGCCTTTGGCGTACTGCTTTCCTCAGCGTTCATTCTGCATCGCCATAATAATCCCAAAAATCACGCGCTGAATTTTTTCGCGATTTTCCCGCTTTTACTGACTTCGTCCGCCCGCGCTTTTGAACGCTTGGCCTTGCGACAAAATAATACATACCAATCCGCGTACACGCGGCATAAAAAATTATTTAGCATTACTCGTTTTTCAGCAATGGCCACCGCGCTTGCCGGGGCTGCAAAATTGCTTTTGCTTGTAGCGTTGATTACATTTCAGGTTCCGGCCAGTACACGTCTTTTTGCCCAAAGCTTTGCTGATGATGGCAAGAGCGTTTTATCTGGAAGCACGCTTACTTACCGTTTGACGCTTAGCAATGCCGGTTCGGGTGGCGCGACTAATCTTACGTTTACTGATTCAATTCCTACCGGCACATCTTTTGTAAGCGGGTCAACAAAAATCAATAGCGTGGCTTCCGGAAATGAGCCATCTGGAGGCGTGCTCACTATTCCGTTTGCCTCACTTGCGGCATCTGAAACCAAAACCATAGAATTTGCCGCAACTATTACGGCATCCTCAGGAGTGGTAAGCAACCAGGCCTCGGTGTCTTATGCAGAATCAGCAACCGCGGTGTCTTCAAATGCCGTATCCAATTCTGTAACCGCGCCAGCCGCCACACCAGAACCAACTTGCTCATGTACTGAGTGGACCTCTGGATCATGTGGGGTAGACACTTGTAGTACAACACAGCGGCAACAAACTAGAACATGCACACCCTCAGGATGCGGAGCTACAGCACAATGCGTTGCGGATTCAACGTGCGCGCCTTCGCCAGCGGAAGAAGAGGTTCAACCCCAGCCACAACCACAACCAAAGCCACAGCCGCAACCCGCGCCAGAACCTACTGCTGAGCCAACCCCAACTCCTACAACAACTACAGAGGTAACGCCTGCTCCTACCGCGGCCGCTCCAGCAGAGGCCGCTCCAGCACCCACTGGAGGTGCAGAAGCAGCTCCAGCGCCAATTGGTGGCGCGGCAGTAGTACCCGGTACAGTTGGAGGAGAAGGTGTAACTCCGATTGTTGGCGGCGGAGCAGCAGCGCCTGAAGCCGTAAGAGGACTGTCGCCTTCTGCAGTGGTTTCTGTGCGCGTGGAAGCCAGTATTGATTTGGAAATATTGACCAGAGGCGTAGTTATTCCTCAAGCAGTCGCGCCCACTCCCACTCCCACTCCCACTCCCACTCCCACTACAAAGGCACCTACGCCAAAGGCCAGAGCGCCAGTTGTTTTACCGCGTGTCGCGCCTCCTCCTCAAATAATTCCGGTTAAAATTGTCGTGACCGGTGTTGCCACAGATCTTTCTCGGATTGATTATTTTGAATTGGTGATTGAGAGTGATCCTATTTATCAGCGTTTTAAGCCAACCTCTCCGGACTGGAGATATGAAGCTACAATTGAGTTGCCGCCCGGACGGCATAAGGTCTATATAGTCGCGGTTGAAACATCCGGGGCCGTTACCCGCGCCTCTGAGGTAAAGGAATTTTCAGTCAGTCACCCAATTTGCTATGACGGGCTTGATAATGATGGCGATGGATTATTTGATTATCCGCAAGATCCCGGATGCGCAGGATTAGTTGACGCTGATGAATTTAACTCCGTGGTTCAGGAAGTTGTGGAGTCGGCTATTAATACCGCGCTTACAAAAATTGAACAGGTTGCGCCCGCAGTAGCAAAGCCGCTTAAGGCAGTGAACCGCGTAATTTTGGAAAATCCAAAAGTTGAGTCCGTGGCTAGTCAGATCATTGTTCCTACCACGCTTGCAACCGCGGCAGTGGCTGCCTCAGCAACCGCGACAATTCCTTCGTTCCTGCCATTTTTGCAATATCTCTTTACTCAGCCGCTTCTTCTTGCAACGCGCCGTAAGCGCAAATCTTGGGGAACGGTTTACAACGCGGTTTCAAAATTGCCGATGGATCTGGCTATCGTGCGTTTGTATGATTCCACAGACGGGCGACTGGTACAGACGCGCGTAACCGATAAATACGGACGATTTGTATTCTTGCCGCCGCCAGGGAGTTATCGCATAGAAGTTGTAAAACCAAACTACCAATTCCCATCGCTGACCTTGAAAGATAGAAGCGCCGATGTGCAGTATGCTTCGCTTTATCACGGCGAAACGGTAACTATAAGCGCGCCTGGAACTATGCTCGCTCCTAATATCCCGCTTGATCCAAATATAAAAGAGGAAACGCCAAAAGCAATTATTCGCAATACGCGTTTGCGTAGAGCAAATCTTATGCTGGGTGCTCTCTCAATTGGCACTTCCGGCGCGGCATTTCTGATTATTCCGCGTCCACTCGCGCTTATCCCGATTATTGCGCACATTACTCTTTACGGTGTATTTAAGCATCTTGCGATAGGCAAGAAACCGAAAAATCTGCGGCGGGTTAAAGATGCTGATACGCGCTCCCCGCTTGCCGGCGCTATTGCCAGAATATTTGACACGCAATTCAATAAACTGCTGGAAACGCAAGTGACTGACCGCTCCGGTCGCTATGGATTCCTGGCCGGACCAAACGAGTATTATGTGGCTGTGGAAAAGCCCGGATACGATAAAGTCGTGACTCCACCAATTAATCTGCGTGATAAGGCCGAGCCGGAAATTGTAAGCTTGGATGTGGGGTTGAAAAAAAATTATCCCGTGTAGTCGCAGGCTTTAGCCTGCGCTCCGGCACAACCTCAAGGGTGCGACTATATTATAGCGCTTAATTTCAAAAAGCTGAGCTTTGATCATGAAAAAGCTCAGCTTTTGAATTCGGGGTGGGCGGATTCGCACCGCCGATCTCTGCGTCCCGAACGCAGCGCCTTAGGCTACTGGGCCACACCCCGGTGCAAGACATTATAGTTAGTTATTTGAATTGTGGCAAGTGTTATGGTAATATAGGGATATGAAAATTGACGCATATTTTAAAACCGCGGTTGAAAATCACGCTTCGGATATCCATTTAACTCCCGGCGCGCCGCCGGCGTTGCGTATCGCCGGACAACTGAATTTTATTGAAAAGAAGCCGCTTATGCAGGGCGAGGTGGAAACCATGGTGCAGGAACTTCTTGCTAAAGCGCAATTAGAGCGATTTTTAAAAGAGCGCGAGTTAGATTTTGCGTACAAAATAGATTCGTGGCGTTTACGTGTCAATCTTCATTTTCAGCGCGGCGTTATGGGATTGTCAGCGCGTCTTATTCCGGATCAAATTCCCGATCCGAAAACGCTTGGTTTCAGTGAAACTCTTTATAATCTTACGCATGTAAACAGCGGGCTCATTCTTGTAACCGGGCCTTCAGGCGCTGGAAAATCAACAACGCTTGCCGCCATGATTGAAATTATCAATCAAGAACGCTCCGCGCGCATTATTACCATTGAGGATCCGATTGAGTTTATGTACAGAAATGCTAAAAGCATGATTGAACAGCGCGAAGTAGGAATAGATACTTACTCATTTGGGAGCGCGCTTAAATACGCACTTCGTCAGGATCCCAATGTCTTGCTGGTTGGCGAGATGCGCGATCTTGAAACAATTCAGGCGGCGCTTACCGCCGCGGAAACAGGGCATTTGGTGCTTTCAACTCTGCATACTCAAACTGCCGCGACAACTGTGGAGCGTATTATTGACATGTTTGAAGGCACGCGTCAAAGGCAAGTTCTTCTTCAGCTTGCCGGGTCTTTGCGCGCAGTCATCGCGCAACAACTCATACCTACTCTTGACGGAAGATTGGTTGCCGCGCGCGAAATTATGATTATGAATTCTGCGATCGCAACGCTTATTCGTGAAAATAAAGTTGCTCAAATTCCGTCTGTTATTCAAACCTCAGCCAAAGAAGGAATGATACCTATGGAAGCGGCGGTAAGAAAATTATACCAAGATCATGTGATCGCCGATACTTATGTAAAAATGGGCACGGAGCGCGGCAAAGCATTTTAATATGCATGATGACAAATGGAAAGATACTGTAGCGATGATAAAGAGCAAATTTAACGTGCTTGATGAGCGGCGTGAGGAAATTTTGGATATTCCAAACGCGTTTGTGGAAATAATTGAGTTTTCCGCCAAAGGCGGATCCGCCTCAGGCGGAGAAAGCCCGCAGGGAAAAATGAAACTTGAGCGGGTAACGCGGCCAGTGGTGCTTGATAAAAAAACCATATATTCAAAGACAGGCGGGCGCGCTTCAAAAATTGAATATCAATACAGTACGGATGAACTCACGCACCGTTTGCAGGCATACCGATGGAATGAAGCGGCAGGGCAGTGGGAAGAAGTAAGAACGCCGATGGCGTAAATTTCTAATTTCTAATTTCTAATTTCTAATGATACGTTTAATAATTGCATTTGCGGCGCTTTTTGTCGGATTGACATCTTCAGTGAGCGCATATCTTTGGCAGCCGCCTCAAAAAGCATACTACGACATGTTGCGCGCTACTCAAACGCAGGATTTTTTGAACACGCACATTCAAGGATCGTTTCAAGGAGCAATGCTGAAAAGCGATATTGTAACAGGGAAGCAGACTCCGCCATTTTTTCGTATCTCATACCCGCCGCTCAAGTTGATCAACAATCAATGGATTGATCTAAGCAATGATGAAAAAAGTGAAGAGGTCACTGTTGCGGATTCCGCCTTGCGCGCGATTACGCTTACAAAACGCTTGTCTTCCGCGAAAGAGCAAGGAGCGCGATTTAATCGCTATGCGTTTGTCATCAAGGATAGCAAACTTCTTACGATACTTCCCTTGCTTGGCGAGGGAAGCGGTGAGATTTGGTTTTATCGCAAAAGCAAGTTGCCATACAAAGCAATGTTTCAATCTAATCGTTTAGGCGTCAAAGGCGCGTTTTTCGAGATTTCGTTTAGCTTTCATAATATATTTTCTGAAGGCGCGCCGCGTTTTGTGCGCAAAGGCGCTGATGTTTCTGCGCAACTGACGGATGTGCAAGAAAAGCGCCGCAAAGAGCCAAAAGAATTCGTAGCACTTGGCGCATCTTACGGAGAAGATCCTTTATTTTATAATGATTTTGATCATGACAATTTGAGTGATGCTCTTGAAATATTCTATGGCACTGATTCAGAAAATCCCGATACTGATAATGACACGTTTATTGATGGAGACGAGATTGAAAAAGGATATAATCCGCTTGGAGCAGGAACAATTAACCAGTAACCATTGACAATTGACGATTTAAGGAATATAATATTTATCGTTGCGCCACCTTAGCTCAGCCGCTATGGTCAGGGAGCCGACCCAAAGGCGTCGGCTCTCAGTCGGTAGCCCCGCACCTTTTGTGCCGATGTAGCTCAGTTAGCAGAGCAATGCTTTCGTAAAGCAGAGGTCGTGGGTGCAAATCCCACCATCGGCTTTGGGTACAAAAGGTGCGCGGTTCGCGAGTTCTGCGCCAGAGGCGCACTCGCCTTTGGCGAGGAATCCGCGAGGTGGCTTTGTGGTCTTTGCTGATGACAAGTACTTGCAACCGGCTACGCAAGCTGGTATAACTACAAAGGATGCTTTCCCATATGATAAATTTGCACAATGTCACAAAAACATATCCGCCCAATACCGTGGCAATTAAGAATGTCAGTTTTGAAGTTAAGCCCGGTGAATTTGTATCTATTGTGGGACAGAGCGGAACAGGAAAAAGCACTGTCATGAAATTACTCATTGCCGAAGAGCTAGCTACTGAAGGGCAAGTTAAGATTGGCGGGTGGGATATAACGAGAATTCGGTCAGCCGCGGTTCCAGCACTGCGACGCCAAATTGGCGTAGTGTTTCAAGATCTTAAACTTTTACCGAGTATGACTGCCTATGAGAATGTAGCATTTGCTCTTCAGGTAGTTGGCGCTCCGTCTCAGCGAATTTCCGAGGTTGTGCCGCAAGTGCTTAAAATTGTTGGTCTGGAGGATAAAACAGATCGTTATCCAATACAGCTTTCCGGCGGAGAGGCACAAAGGGTAGTTATCGCGCGCGCGCTTGTGCATAGGCCAAAACTATTTCTTGCGGATGAACCAACAGGCAATCTTGATACATTGAATACGCGTGAAATAATTGATATACTGACTAAGATTAACAGTTTTGGAACAACCGTGGTGCTTGTTACTCACAATCGTGAAGTTGTAAATCAGCTTCGGCGGCGGGTTATTGCCATGGATCATGGTGAAATAATATCCGACCAAGAAAACGGAAAGTATACACTATAAAATATGTTTCTTTCTTTAGCGCGGGTTTCAAAACTTGCACTTCAGCAATTTCATCGCAATCTTTGGCTCTCAATCGCGACAATCAGTCTTTTAATGCTGTCGCTTCTTTCCATAAATTTAATTATTGTTCTTGGCGCGGTTGGGCAGGCCGCAAAGTTGGCAGTACAAGATAAGATTGACGTAAGCGTATATTTCAAATCAAAAGTTGACAATGAACAAGTAGAAGAGATCCGTGCGGATCTCTTAAAACTTAATGAGGTAAGCGCTGTGGAATATATTCCAAAGGAAGGTTCGCTTGCGCGCTTTAAGGAGAGGCATAAAGATGATCCGGTTATTCTTGAGTCTTTGCAGGAATTGAACGAGAATCCGTTTGGCGCCACCCTGGCGGTAAAAGCGAAAGATTCAGAACAATATCCGCGCATTATTGCGTTTCTTGAGGATGCAAAATACGAAGATCTTATTGAAGAAAAGAATTTTGATGATCACGAATTCGTGATTAAAAAAATCAATGCGCTTATGCGCAACATCCGCACCTTTGGTCTTACGGTTGCCAGTATTTTTGGGCTGATTGCCATTTTGGTGGTCATCAATACTGTTCGTGTTGCGGTATATACTCATCGCGGCGAAATAGGAGTCATGCGGCTGGTCGGAGCATCCAATTGGTTTATTCGCGGACCGTTTTTGTTTGAAGCCCTTATCTTTTCATTTACGGCAACTGTGCTTACTGCGGCGGTGGTTTATCTGGGATTCAATTTTGCGCAGCCATACCTTAATAATTTGTTTGAAGGAATTAAGCTTTCACTCACCAGTTATTATAATTCAAACGCAGCTACGATCTTCGGCTTGCAATTTTTGGCAATTTTTTTCCTCACCGCGGTTTCAAGCTTTTTCGCCGTGCGTCGGTATCTTAAGGTATAACAAAACTCCGGGGCTTGGATTCGAACCAAGATACTCGCCTCCAAAGGGCGATGTCCTACCATTAGACGACCCCGGAATAGATACGATCAATATAATATCATAGTGCTGGTTTAATTTCAACTATTCATGTTTGATCTTGTAGCGCTTATTAAAACCGCCGGATATCTCGGGCTTTTCGGAATTGTATTTGCGGAGTCGGGGTTATTAATTGGATTTTTTCTGCCCGGCGATAGTCTTTTGTTTACTGCGGGATTTTTAGCGTCGCAAGGATTTTTAAATATCTGGGCACTGGCAATCGGCGCGTTTATCTGCGCGGTGGCCGGGGACAGTGTTGGTTATGCGTTTGGCCGGCGTGTTGGCCCGGCTATTTTTAAGCGTGAAGATTCAATAATTTTCCATAAAGACCATCTTGAGCGCGCAAAGGATTTTTACGCGAAATATGGCAAGAAAACAATTATTCTCGCCCGCTTCATGCCGGTTGTGCGCACATTTGCGCCAATTCTTGCCGGTGTTGGGCATATGCATTATCCCGCGTTCCTTACTTACAACATAATTGGCGGAGCGCTTTGGGCAATTGGACTTACTACACTTGGTTATTTCCTTGGCAGTACTATACCAAATATTGATCGTTATCTTATTCCAATAATAGCATTGATTATTTTTACCTCAGTTCTGCCGAGTATTATCCATATCTTGCGGCATAAAGAATACCGCGTTAAATTATGGAAATTATTAAAGTTTTGGCAAAAAGGCCGGACCAGCGCGTAATTAAAAAAGCCGCACAGATTATCAGGCGCGGCGGACTGGTTATTTTTCCAACTGAAACTGTGTATGGACTTGGCGCGGATGCGTTTAATTCGCGCGCAGTGCGCAAGATTTTCAAAGTCAAAGGGCGACCAGAGAAGAAGCCGCTCATTGTGCATGTATCAAAAAAATCCACCATAGATGCACTTGCGAAGGATGTTCCACTTGTGGCCCGTGTGCTTGCAAAAAAATTCTGGCCTGGGCCGCTTACGCTTGTGCTTAAAAGGAAAAAAATTGTGCCGGATGAGGTTACTGGAGGAGGGGATACTGTGGCAATGCGCATGCCAGCGCACAAAGTAGCGCTTGCGCTTATTCGCGTCGCTGGTCCGATTGCGGCATCATCGGCGAATTTTTCTGACGAAAAACCATCCACGCGTATTTCCGAAATCCCGCGTGCGTTACTAAAAAAAGTTGACCTTGTGATAGATGCTGGCTCTACGCCTGTGAAAGTCCCATCCACAGTGCTGGATCTTACAAAAACCACCCCGCCCAAGATTTTACGCACGGGTGCTGTTTCCAGAAAACAATTGGAGGTCGCCGGACTTGATTTTTCCGCAAGAATATAGTATTATTGAACAAGGTATTCTGCAGAATTGCGGGATCGTCTAATGGTAGGACACTATGTATTATGTCTATGTGATTAAGAGTGCCGTGTATGGAACGCGATATGTGGGAAGCGCAGAGAATGCGCCCCATCGTTTGTATGAGCATAATGATGGGCGTTGTCGTTACACGAGTGGACGACGGCCATGGAAATTAGTATACCAGGAAGAGTATGCAACGCGGTCAGAAGCAATGCAACGCGAAAAATATTTAAAGTCAGGCATCGGTCGAGAGTTATTGGATAAAATTTTGTCGACACCTGCGGGATCGTCTAATGGTAGGACAGCAGGTTCTGGACCTGCTTATCTAGGTTCGAATCCTAGTCCCGCAGGCGTCGACAAAAGCAATGGTTCTGCGCCTTCGGCGCATTCGCCGTAGGCGAAGAATCCTAGTCCCGCAGCCAACATCATAATTCATGATTCGTAATTCTTAATTCATTTGATATGACCCATTATATTTGTACTGGCGGATGCGGTGGAGTTTCAGAGGAGATCGGAACCTGCCAAACAGAAACCTGCGACAACTGGGGCGAGCCGCTTGAAGAATGCAACTGTACCGACGGCACGCATCAGAATAAGGAGGGTGAGGAAGAAGGCGAAGAAAAGGAGGCAAAAGAGGAATAGGTAGCCATGCAGTACAACCTGTTGACAATGGAAAAAGATCTAGGTATACTTTAAATAGAATAAAGGTAATCCTATTACATTTTTTTACTACTATGTCTACCAAATCTTCTACCATTACAGTATCATCAAAAACCATGGAATCAATTCTTTATGAACTTCGCATGATTCGGGATGAAATTGCGCTCCTTCTTCCTCAAGAAGATTTGGAAGAATATGCGAATGTTGAGCGTGTGAAGCAATCTTACGCAAAGGCAATCAAACGGTATCCGCCCGCCATGGTATGAATATAATCAGGACGGACGATTTCGAATCGTCGTTTCTGAAGTTGCCGCTTGAAATTCAGCGGCTTTATTCAACGCAAGCAAAACGTTTTCGAGAGAACTGGCGCGATCCACGACTTCATATTAAAAAAGTCCGAGGTCTTGCTCATGTATTTTCTTTTCGCATCACACGTCGGTATCGTGTGTTGTTTTATTTTCAAAATGCGGAGACTGCTATCTTTTTTGATGTTGACCATAGAAAAGATGTATATGAGTAAAGTATGATTCGCGCAGTGATTTTTGATTGGGGCGGATATACACGCCAGCCAACGTATACCATTACAGAACTTTCGGAAATAAAAAATATTCTTTCATAAATAGTTGTTCTCCAATTCGCGCGAATTGGAGAATGAGTAATTTCGTAAAATACTATGGTTGCAACTGGGAAATTGCCATTTGGGGATTCTAAAAAACGTCATTCCGAACCACAGCACCATCCGCCCAAAGCGGAGGTGCTGGGCAGACTCCGTGAGGAATCTCACACCTTGCCCAAGGCACGAGATGAGATTGCCACGCCCCGCGGCCGCGGGGCTCGCAATGACGGTAGTGACGGAAGGCGCTATATCCAGCTCTCTGCCTCAACACTTTCGCTCTATAAAGAATGTCCGCGGTGTTTTTGGTTGCAGCTGAAAGCAGGCGTGCATCGGCCGAAAGGAATTTTTCCCTCGCTTCCCGGCGGTATGGATGGGGTAATTAAAACCTATTTTGATCAATTTCGCGGGACAAAAGAAGGGCTTCCGCCGGAAATCCGCGGCAAAGTAGAAGGAAAATTATTGGAGGACCAGGAATTACTTAATGGCTGGCGCGTACGCACTGGCGGTCTGCGTTATTTTGACAAAAAATTAAACACGAAATTGATGGGACTTTTAGATGATTGTCTTGTGGATCGCGGCGCCTATATTCCGCTTGACTATAAGACTCGTGGCTACGCGCCAAAAGAGGATTCTTCAAGTTTTTATCAGCATCAGCTGGATATTTATGAGTGGTTATTGCAGGAGAACGGATGCAAGACAAAAGGAGTTGGATTTCTCGTTTATTATCACCCTCTTGGAGTGCGCAAAGATGGCATAGTGCAATTTGAAGTAACGCCAAAGCGGATGGAAACCAGTCCGCAGCGTGCGCGAAAACTTTTTGAAGATGCGGCAAAGCTTTTGCAAAGCGAGAAAGCGCCAAAAGCCCACAGCACCTGTACATTTTGCAGTTGGGGTGAGCACCAGCATGAGTTTATGCAGTAAGAGTTATCCACATCTTGGTAGTTGACGAAATTTCCCACATACTACACAATGTAGTATAGAGAATATTGCATTTTTTGTTTTCTTTATGAATAGAATAGCCGTGCAAAAAAAAGGAAAAGTGCTTGGCGATTTGGAAGAGACAATTATGAACGCGCTTTGGAAACTCGGCACGGGGACTGTGCGCGATGTTCTTGCAATTGTTGAACGTACACGCGATGCGGCTTACACCACTGTAATGACGGTTATGAGCCGCATGACGGAAAAAGGGTATCTTTGCCGCAAGGAGCTTGGTAATGGAAGTTTTGAATACAAGCCGTGCCATAGTCGCGAGGAGTTTTACGCCAAAACAAGTCGCATGCTATTTTCGCAGTTGATTCGCAGTGCCGGGCCAGTCGCGGTTGCGCAATTTGTAGACGCGCTTGAAGAGATTGATCCAAAACAGCTTGCGATTCTTAAAGAGCGCCTCAAGCGTAAAAAATAAAAAAGTATGAATCTCAAAGCAACAAGGAGAAAAATTACGGTTGCGATTGCGGGAGTTGTTTTGACGCTCATGACTCTTGAGATATTTGTTTTTAAATCCGCATGGGGAATGTTTAATAGTTTCAAGACCGCATGCGATTGTGCCAGCGGCGGATTTCATACCTGGACGCAGTGGCTTATCGCGGGACTGGGCACGCTTTTTGTATCTGGATTTGTTGTCGCAGTAATATATGCTGTGCGCACTTTTTTTCGAACGCGCCAATTTATTTCGCGCGTGGTCGGAGAGGCAAAACCCATACAGGGAGTTGTGCAGTTTGAAAGAGGATCGTGCGAGGCGTTTACGTTCGGATATATAAAGCCAACGGTGGCGATATGCGCGCATTGCGCGCGAACACTTCCGGCGCAAGAGTTGAACGCGATGCTTGCACATGAAGCGCATCACGCAAAACACAAAGATCCGCTTTGGTTTTTCATATTTGATACGCTCAGGTACGCGTTCTTTTTTATCCCGCTTATGCGCACCCTTGCGCTTTGGTATAGAACGCTTGCTGAGCTTTACGCTGATGAAGGAGTTGACCGCCTGGCACTTGGCGGGGCGCTTCTGCGGCTTGCGGAAGCAAAAAAAATCACACCGCGCGCCAGCTCGCTTGCGGTATCTTCATTTGCTTCGGTTTTGAGTTTTCGCATTGAGCGATTATTAAATCCTGACTTCAAGATGCGGCTTCAAATGAGCGCCACGCATCTTCTGGTTACTATGTTTATGGTTTTCGGGGTGCTCAGCGCGCTTACTCATTTTTCCAATGAGCCGCTTGCCGCATCCGGATGCCGCTGGAAGATGCCGCAATGCGCGCAATTGTCGCCAATTGACGGCGCGCCTCCTTCATATTATACTGGAACCTAACTTCGACTGTTAATTTAATAAAAATAATAACATGATAAGATTCAAATTCAAACCAAGCCTTGGACATCTCCTTTTATTCATTGCTGTTGCCGGACTTATGGTTGGAAATGCCGTATTGCTTTATTCCATGCAGCATAAAGTAAGCAGTGAAAAAAAGGCGCAGGAAGAAGCGGCAAAACCCGCAGAACTTCAGCTCAAAATTATCTCCGCCCCAGCATGCGATAAATGTTTTGATGTGAATAATCTTATCGCGCCTCTTAAAAGCAATGAGAAAATTAAAATCACAAGCGAAGAGATTATAGAGTATACCTCGGATGAAGGTGTCGCGCTCCTGCAAAAATACGGAATTACGCATGTGCCAACCCTTATTCTTACCGGAGATGCTGACAAAGCATTTGATGTCGCGACATTTATTCAAAATCTTGGGAAAAAAGCGGACGATGGCGCGCTTGTTGTAACGAGCGTGCCGCCTCCCTACCTTGATGTGGCAAGCGGAGCAGTAAAAGGCAAATTCTCAGTAACTTATCTGACGGATAAAAATTGCAAAGAATGTTATGATCCTACGGCGCACCGTCAGGCTCTTGCAGGACTCGCGATGATGCCAACTGAAGAAAAATATGTTGACCGCACTGATGCGGATGGCCGAAAACTTATCGCGCAATACAAAATTATAAGCACTCCGACCATTATACTTTCTGGCGATCTTGATGCATATCCTCGCTTCCTGCAAATCTGGCCAACAGTTGGCACAACTGAAAAAGATGGCATATATGTATTTCGCGCAGGACAATCGCTTATGGGCGCGTATCATGATTTGAAAACAGGAAAAGTTGTCAAACCAGAACCACCGCCAGAGCCAGCACCTGAACCAACTCCATAATCACAACACTAATAACTAATCGCTAAATCAAACATATGTCAGAGGAACAACAACTTACTCATCTGGAGCCAGCGACCGCCACGAGCGCGCCTGGCACAATAACTCTTCGTTTGCCAAAATTTAATTGGCAGATCGGAGCATTAATTCTTATCGCGGTGGTTGCCGGATTTCAAACATTTCAGCTCGCGCGACTGAAAGGAAGTGTGAGTGTGAAATCAGCAGTAGCAGCTCCAGCCGCAAGTTCCGCTCCAGCCGCAGGTGGTTCTGATAACGGACTTCAAGGAATGGTGGGAGGATGTTAAATATGAAATTTCGCGTTTCACAAGAGTTGCCTGAACATCTTGGGTATAAGAGCGCAGTGTGGGTGATTACCGCGCTTTTGGCTGTTAATCAATTCATGATTGGTTCAATGGTGCCTAAGGCGCATGGAAGTGGGGGATTGAAAAGTTTGAAATCATTGTTTGGCGCGCAAGGAGCATCTGCTCGGGAAATTCTTGACACCAAACTCAATTCGGACGGTAAAACCACTACCATTGCAAAATGGCCTACGATTTCCGAGGTGCCGGCTGAACCAAAAGGAATGGATCTGGTTGAAGCCGCAAAAGTCGTGATGATTCCAACCGGTACTCCATTGTACGCTCCGCAGGGGATTAGTTTTGATGATCCTGTTTCTGCTCTTGCCGCCTGGCAGCCGTATGAACAGCAAATTACTCTAAGTCCGGAATTGCAAAAGCGTTGGGAAAATATCGTTAGCCAGATGACTTGCGATTATTGCTGTGGCGGACCGACACGCGTGACGATTATTACGAATTGCGGTTGTCGCCATGCGCAAGCTTATCGCAGTATTGCAAAATATCTGGTGCGGAATTACGGCGACAAATATAGTGATGATGAAATTATCGGCGAGTTGAAACGATGGAAAGGAGCTTGGTATCCCAAAGGCGTGATTGAAGATTATTTGCTGGCAACCGGACGAGTTGATGTGCTTGGCCACCAAACGCATGGCGGCGCGGGAGCAGAGGGAATGCATGGATTTTAATGATACACAATATGGAAGAACAACCAATGACGCGGCGGCAAAGGCGCGGAAGTTTTCGCGCTTATTCAGCTTGTTAAAGCAAAAGTACGTGAACATTTGGAATTAAGCTTCAAGAAGAGGTGGAATTGGTTGGAAAGTTCTGATATACTGGGAAAATGCACATTAAACGATTGTTCATACGGGATAAAAAAGGATGACGGTTTGATAATTTTTGTATGATGTTCACACCAAGGCGTATTTTTGTATGGGCGAATTTTTTTCTGCTTATAGCATATGCTCTTGTTTCTTTTCATCCTCGCATTGCTTATGCTTATCCCTATGCCGCGGCAGTCAGTTATGCTGCTGGAAACGGTCCGAATTCTGTTTTTGCCGCTGATCTTGATGGCGATACTGACCAGGATTTGGCAGTGGCGAACGCTTCCGACAACAACGTTTCCATTCTTCTTAACAGTGGCAGTGGAACATTTGCCGCGGCAGTCAATTATGCTGTCGGAACCATCCCGGCTTCTGTTTTTGCCGCTGACCTTGATGGCGATACTGATCGGGATTTGGCAGTGGCAAATCAAATCAGCAACAACATTTCCATTCTTCTTAACAGTGGCAGTGGCACATTTGCCGCGGCAGTAAATTATGCCACTGGAGCCCTTCCTTCTTCTGTTTTTGCCGCTGACCTTGATGGCGATACTGATCAGGATTTGGCAGTGGCAAATCAGAGCAATGACAACGTTTCCATTCTTCTTAACAGTGGCAGTGGCACATTTGCCGCGGCCGTAAATTATGCTACGGGAGACGCCCCTTTTTCTATTTTTGCCGCTGACCTTGATGGCGATACTGATCGGGATTTGGCAGTGGCAAATACCGACAGTGACGACGTCTCCATTCTTCTTAACAGTGGCAGTGGCACATTTGCCGCGGCAGTCAGCTATGCTGCGGGAGACGGCCCATATTCTATTTTTGCCGCTGACCTGGATGGCGATACTGATCGGGATTTGGCAGTGGCAAATCAAATCAGCAACAACGTCTCCATTCTTCTTAACAGTGGCAGTGGCACATTTGCCGCGGCAGTGAATTATACTGCTGGATCTACCGTCAATTCTGTTTTTGCCGCTGACCTTGATGGCGATACTGATCGGGATTTGGCAGTGGCGAATTACTCTAGCAACAACGTTTCCATTCTTCTTAACAGTGGCAGTGGCACATTTGCCGCGGCAGTAAATTATGCTGCTGGAACCAACCCTGCTTCTGTTTTTGCCGCTGACCTTAATGGCAACACTGTTTTGGATTTAGCAGTGGCAAATGGATTTAGTGACGACGTTTCCATTCTTCTGAGTACAAGCAATCCTGTCCCAACCACCACCTCTATTTCACCCACCTCCAAAACCGCAGGCGATGCCCAATTCACCCTGACAGTTAATGGCGCCAACTTCATTGCCTC
>Ga0209541_10007122_pt1 | contig 18869 bp, 19 predicted proteins | sample RifCSPlowO2_01_FD_184027 | JGI IMG/M metagenome (GOLD analysis project Ga0209541, IMG submission 184027) | Groundwater microbial communities from Rifle, Colorado - Rifle CSP2_plank lowO2_0.1 (SPAdes) (version 2) | ecosystem: Environmental > Aquatic > Deep subsurface > Groundwater | place... | reverse complement strand
ATACCCCCTCTTCCGCCCGCCTCGCCTTGAATCGGAGCGGAAAGGACGACTTCAAGTTTTTCTTTGGCGGCTATTTTAGAAAATCTTTTGCGATTTTCAAAAGATGCGGAGTAATCGGGTCAGTGGGATTGTAAGTTTTTGAGAGTTCTCTAGTTTTCGCCATTCCTACAGCATCGCACATAACTTGACTCCAAAGAGTATAAACTAGAGCAACATGGCCTTTGAAATTATTTATCGCTTCAGAAACTTTTTCTTTAGAATCGAAAAGAACTTCTTTCTTTTCAACCGTAGGTCGGCGAGCGCAATGCATAACTCTAGCAGTACCGAGAAATTTACCTCTCAATCTGGATTTCAAAGAACCAGCATACCTAACTGGTAGTCCAGCAAAAGTATTAGCGGCTTCAAAAAGAATGTTACCAATTTTTTTCTTTGTTGTCTCATATTCATCGCGAGTTTTGAAACTTCTCAAAATAAAAATAAGTGGCGCCATTGGGACATTTTCTAAAAATTTAATTTTGATATAAGAAAGGGCACCTTCCAACTCATAACACTTAACTAATTCTTCAGTAGTATGAGCAGAATAAACATGGTCAAAATTTTTAGAAACAAATACGGTGTTATTATTGCCAATAATACCATCGACTTCATCCAGTTGCGCGAGCGAATCCAAAAAATCAATACCACCGACTCCGGTCATCAAAAATGCCTTTCCTTTAACTACAAAGGCGGCGCCTTGAACAATTATACAATCTTTTCTTTGGTCAGCTTTGTAAAGTTTTGCGCGAAGAGAATCATATTCATTCCAAATTCCAATTTTAGCCAAGTCTTTCTCGGTAAGTATAAGTTTATCAGTTTTATTAACAATGTTTGGCATATTATTTTGGAGGCGCGGGCAGGAGTCGCACCTGCGCATAACTGCTTTGCGGGCAGTCGCGTTTCTACTTCGCCACCGCGCCATTATCAAATTATGAAAAAATTTCTTTTGCCCTTCATTGATAAATCCTTTCCCTTTTCGCCCCAAAAGCTCTTTCAAATCCTAGCCGAGCGGCGCGTCTCGCGCCGCTCGGCAACCTCTTCAAATTTGTTTTTTCCCAATTGGCGGAGAGGGTGGGATTTGAACCCACGATAGCCTTTCAGCTATAGCACGTTAGCACCGTGCCGCACTAGACCACTATGCGACCTCTCCTTAATCATAACTATACTTTGCCGTGATATATTTTCAAGTATAAAACCCCAAGGCGGGGTTTTAATAAAATTCACTTGAAAGTATCGTGAAAAATATTGAAGTCAAGATCGGGAAATATTTTTTTCTTAAAAAGAAAAATTTGGCATTCAGAACTTATTTTCTTTGTAAGATTGCCTTTACCGTCTCTTACTTCCACATAACAAATATCTTTGGCATAAACCAATCCCAAGGCTTGCATAGATATTTTCACAAGACCTTCTTTGCTGAATTTGCCTTCAAGACTGATGGAAACGGGGAACTTATCATTGTTAGTCATATCAAAAACCAATATTTTAATCATTTTTCAACTCTTATCAAAATCGATCTTAATGAATTATATTATAATTTATTCTTGTAATCAAAAGCAGAAGACTGCGAGATAAATAAAGTAAAAATCCGTTTGTGAAAATATGTCGTTTAAATTACGATCGCTTTTTAAACGACATATTTAAAAATAGCCTTTTTTCTTGTTATTATTCCCAAAATTTGTTATGCTTGACAAGCAATGACTAATACGATAAAAAAACGCCCGCCGATTGTGGCGATAATGGGACATGTGGATCACGGGAAAACCACATTGCTTGATTATATCCGCAAAACAAATGTCGCTGGACGAGAGGCGGGAGGAATCACCCAATCTATTGGCGCTTACGAGATTGAGGTTCCGCAGGAACCGAAATCCCGAGAGAGCGAAGCGAATCGAGGGATCCTTCGGCAGGCTCAGGATGATTTTGCGAGTACTACTCGCAAAATCACTTTCATTGATACGCCCGGACATGAAGCATTCGCGAAAATGCGGGAACACGGCGCGACGGTGGCGGATATTGTCATTCTTGTGGTTGCTTCCGATGACAGCGTGAAACCGCAAACAAAAGAGGCACTGGAACATATTCTAAAAACGAAAACGCCTTATATTGTCGCGATAAATAAAATTGATAAAGCCAACGCGAATATTGAAAAAACAAAACAAGATTTAGGGCAGATTGGCGTTTATTTGGAAGGATACGGCGGCAATATTTCTTATCAAGAAATTTCAGCGAAAACCGGCGAGGGCGTAAATGCGTTGTTAGATTTAATATTGCTCGCGGCAGATTTGGAAAATTTGACTTACGAAGAAGAAGGAAATGCGACAGGAATTATAACTTCGTGCTATTTAGATCAAAGAAGAGGATTAGTAGTGGGAGCAATTTTGAAAAACGGAAAATTGGAAATCGGACAAAATATCGGAACGGCGACAGCGAAAGGAAAAATAAAATCTTTGGAAAATTTTCTGGGTAAAAAAACAACGGAACTGATACCAAGCGCGCCGGCTTTGATAATCGGTTTTCTAAACGCACCGCTTATCGGTGAAAAATTTACGGCGGGGAAAAACATCATACTAGAACATAATCCTAAACTACGAATTTATCCGAATGCTTCAAAGAATATAGATGAAAAAATAAAAATTATTAATTTGATACTAAAAGCCGATGAAGCCGGGTCGCTGGAAGCGCTGGAAGATTTGATAGGAAAAATTTCCAAAGAAACGCCGCTTAAAACAATAGACAGTAGCATCGGCAATATTTACGAAAATGACGCGAAAACAGCCGAAAGCGGCAACGCTATCATAATAGGATTCAGAACGAAAGCTGATTCGGCGGCTTTGAATATGATTCAAGCTAAAAAAATAATATTTCTGAGTTCGCCGATAATTTACGAATTGGAAAAAGAATTAAAAATTATCATCAAAAAATTAAATCCGAAAGAATTAAGAACGATTGAAATACTTGCTGTTTTCGGGAAACCAAAAGGCAAGGAAAAAGTTGTGGGCGGAAAAATAATATTAGGCCCGATTAAGAATCAAGAAAATTTTGAAATATGGCATTCGGATAAATTAATCGGTAAAGGAAAAATACTTAATCTGCAATCGGGGAGAAAAGACATCGCGCAAGCGGAAACGGGGCAGGAAGCGGGATTGCTCGCGGAAAGCGAAGAACCGATAAAGGCGGGAAGTAAACTTATTTTTAATTCCTAATTAACCTAATTATTCTAATTGACCTAAATAATGCTTACGAAATTACGAAAATGATGCGAAAATTTTTGTCATTTAATCATTGGGATTTAATTAGAACAATTAGAAATTAGTCCGCCAGCTGGCGGATAGAAATTTATCCTTATGCGTCCCTATCGTAATCTCAAAATCGCGAGTTTAATACAAGCAGAACTAAATAAGCTTTTGCTTGAAGAATTTGATTTTGGCGATGTTTTGGTTACAATTATTGGCGTTGAGATCGGAGAAGATTTAATGGAAGCGAAAATTAAATTAAGCATCTTGCCCTTTGAAAAAGAACCGGAAACATTTATACTCATCAATAAGCGGCGCGGAGAATTACAACATAAGCTTCTTAAAAAAATAAATATTAAGCCGATGCCGAGCATCAGATTTCAGATATCGGATGTCAGACATCAGATATTGGATAAGTGAATTCATTATCAGATTTCAAAGAAAAAGAATCTAGAAATTAGTTGGCCGGGTAGCCAAGTGGTAAGGCAAGAGTCTGCAAAACTCTTATACATGGGTTCGATTCCCATTCCGGCCTCAATCCGTTGCGAAAAAAGCAACGGAATTTTTAAGAGCCCGGGCAACGCACAGAGGCCGAAACAGAAAATAAATTAAATATGGGCGAGTGGCGGAATGGTATACGCGCAACACTTAAAATGTTGTGATCGCGAGGTCATGAGGGTTCGACTCCCTCCTCGCCCACAAAAACCAAAAATAAAAACGGCCCTATCGTCTAGCGGTTAGGACATCGGCTTTTCAAGCCGGTAACCCGGGTTCGACTCCCGGTAGGGCTACAGCATAAATTTCTAATTACCAATTTCTAATTTCTAATGAACAGACGAAAACGATTTTTCAATTTACAATTTTCAACTTACAATTAAGGAATGGATAAGAAAGAGATAATTTGGCGGGCGGCGGAATACAAACATACGGAAAAAAATCTGGAATGGTATTTTTTTGTCGGGGCGACAACGCTCATACTGATTGTTTTCGCTTTGTGGCAGAAAAATTTTTTTTTCGCTGTTTTTATTTTAATCGCGACCGCGATGCTTTTTACTTACAGCCGGAAGAAACCGCAAATTGTGGAATTTAAAATCAACAATGAAGGCATAGGAATTGAAAATGATTTTTACAAATACGAAACATTGGAAAGCTTTACTGTAAGAAAAAGACCGGAACATTTGGACGAAATAATTCTGAAAAGAAAAACGGCGGCAAATCCTTTTTTGAAGTTGCCAATTGACTCAAAATCTCTTATAAGTGTAATGGCAGTAATGAAAGAAAAAATTCCGGAGACGGAATATCAAGAGTCGTTGTTGGAAACGATTGTGGAATTTTTGGGGTTTTGAAAAATAATCCCAATCAACGAACTTTATCCGAATGTTCGGAAACGCCCTCGTCGTTCAATGGATAGGACACGAGATTGCGGATCTTGTAATAGGGGTTCGATTCCTCTCGAGGGCACCAAAATCTGACTTTTTCTAATTTGACCGACTTTTTGATTGGCGGCGCTTTGCGCCGCCAACGAAAAAGAAGGTGAAGAAAACTTTTGTGCGGGGTGGCGAGCGTTAGCGAGCGGCGGCGGGGCGGAGCGTCAAAGTTCGCAATCTGGATCTTCGTCAAAAAAAGTTCGGATTTTGTATAATGAATACCGCCAAAATCCGAATTCTGAAAATTGGCGGAAGCGGAAGGATTCGAACCTTCGATACCCTTTCGGGTATACTTGTTTTCAAGACAAGCCCTTTCAACCACTCGGGCACGCTTCCATTTCTTTTATTAGACCCACTGCGTAAAGATTTTTCCTGTTAAAACAGCATAATTCTAGCTACGACTTCGCAATCCGCCAGCTGGCGGACAACAAAAGCTCTGGCTTTGCTGTAAAAATTTTTGCTTATCCGCGGTTTTACCGACGGTAAATCTTTACGCGGTGGGTCTTGATTAAGTTTGCAACAAAAAAGGCGAGTTTGGCAACTCACCTTAAAATTTAATTTTCCGCGGAGAAATCTCCCGCGCCGGCGGGATATTCTCCGGTGAAAGGGCCGGTGTAAAAATTATCTTTTGTCAAAACTGAATTTTCACCGCGCGCTTTAAGAACAGAATCAATCGTTTTTTCCATACTCAAATAATTCAGATGGTCAATGCCTAAAGTTTCTTTAACGCGACGAAGGTCGCCGTTTAATTTTTTGGCGATGATTTCGTCTTTCACCCGATAAGTATCAATGCCGTAGAAATCCGGAAAACGATACATTGGCGAAGCAACAAGAACGCTCACAGAACGGGCGCCGGCATTTTTCAATAATTTTATTACTCGAGCTATCGTATTGCCTCTCACCAGAGAATCGTCAATCGCGAGCACGCTTTTGCCTTTAAGCTGAAGCGGACGAGGATTGAATTTCAGATGCAAATAATATTCTCTCTTGCTTTGCACCGGTTCAATGAAAGTGCGGCTGACGGTATGCGGACGAAATAAGGCCCAAGGCCGAAATTCCATCCTAATTTTTTTATCAAGCATATATTCATAATAACCAAGAGCGGCTTCATTGCCGGAATCAGGAATAGGAATCATCACATCGGCTAAAACAGGATGTTCTTCGGCGAGCGCGCGTCCCATAAAATAACGGGCTAATCCCGCTTCAACGCCGTGAACAATACTATCGGGACGGAGAAAATAAATATATTCAAAAATATCAAATTTGAGATTGGACGGAAAAATTTGATGATTTTGAATACCGTCTTTGTTGATAATAATTAATTCGCCGGGCGAAAAATCTTTTACCAATTCCGCGCCGAGATGCGAAAACACGCAACTTTCCGAAGCAATAATATAATTATTGCCGCGCTTCCCCAACTGCAGAGGATGAAAACCGAAAGAATCGCGGAAAGCGTAAAGAGTTTCGTTGAAAATAAAAATGAGATTGAAACTGCCGCGAAGTTTCAGTAAAGTTTCCACAACGGCTTCCGTAAAATCAACGGCTGAAGAATCTGAAATTAAATCGGCAATAACTTGCGTATCTGAACTTTTTGGACGACTATGAGTGATTTTTCGCAATTCGTTCACATTCACTAAATTGCCGTTATGCGCCAGATAAAAATCAAAGCCGCGAAATTTTCCACGCGCCGGCGGGATATTTTCGTATGCCGTATCGCCAAAAGTGGAATAGCGCACTTGACCAATGCCAATACTTCCATTAAGGCTAGCGAGAGATTCTTCAAAAAAAACTTGCGGCACTTCACCCATACCGTTCAATTTCACAAGATCATTCGCCGATTGAATCACAATACCGGCGCTTTCTTTGCCGCGATGTTGCATCGCGAGAAGACCAACATAGAGGTCGGTAGCGGCGTTTTGCCCTTCATTCACTAAACCGATTATTCCGCACATCAAAAAACTCCAATTTGAAAAATACTGGTTTAAGTAAAACACGAGGCGAAGACGATGACAATGACGATGACCGATGACTGACGGACCGATGACTGACAGCTGACAGCTGACATCTGACAGCTGATGACCGATGACTATGACTGACGACGATGACGACGACAACGAAAATTAATTCAAATCTTTTTTAATTTTTTTGCTAAAAAATGACATTGTGCCGACAGAACCTTCTTCGGAAGGTTTTAATTTCCCTTTTTCGTTTATTTTTCCGATATACCAATCTTTTAACATATCATCAATCATACTTTCCACTTCTTTGGGTTTGAAATTTAATTCCGCCGCTAATTGATTGATAGCTCCTTGATTAGTCGTAAAATCGCCGAGCGGCGTATGAATTATTTTTTTGAAAATTTTACCGCTTTCAGGATCGGATAAAATTTCCACGATATCGCCAGAATTAAGCTGATAAGAATCTTTGACGATTTCTCTGCCGTCAATTATTTCTGTTTTGGGAAAATCTTCAGGATTTTTTTCCATTTTTTGTTACTTTATTTTTTGTTATTCCACTAGACCTTTTTTAATTTCCACAAATTCGTTTTCCACTTTTTTGAGTTTGGTTTTTAATTCTTTAATCAAATCCGCGCCTTCTCTAACTTTTTTTAATGCTGATTCCACATCCAAATCTTCTTGAGAATCAAACCAAGAAACAATAGATTCTAATTGTTTCAGAGAATTATTTATTTTTTCTTTTGACTCTTTATTGTTCATTAATTTTTTTAATTTGGGAAAGAAACGAACCTTTGTAAAGTTTTGTTTTGATTTCTTCGTTAATTTTCAGGCTTTCAGCATTTTTGACAACTTTACCACTATCGCTCGTAACAATACTATAACCTAATTTTAGATTTCTTTCAGGACTGACACTGACAATATATTTATCGTAATTTTCTATTTTAGCCGATAAATTTTTCAAAGTAAATTCCAAAGAATTAATAAGTTGAGACGGAATATTCCGCAAAAAAGATTCGCAATTATTAAGAATATTACTAAAGCCGTAAATTAAACCTTGCGTCATTCTAGGAACATCGGTTTGCAATTTTTCCCAAGATTTATTAATAAGAACAGCGCAAGCGGTGGGAGTGGACGGCGCGTAATCCCCCACTAAACAAGCGATCGGAATATCACGGTCATGACCAATGCCGCAGATGGTCGGAATTTTGGAAGCGAAAATTTCTCTCGCGACCAATTCATTATTGAACGGCTGTAAATCTTCCAGACTGCCGCCGCCACGAATAATCACAAGAACATCAGCGAGTAATTCCCGTTGATTAAAAAATTTAATGCCGTTTATAATGTTCCCCACCGCTTGCGAACCTTCAACGCGAATATCGTAGAAATGAATTTTAAATCCCAATAACGCTAAATTTTTCCGGAAATCATCAATAACCGCGCCGGTTTTTGAGGAAATAACAGCGATGTTTTCTACAAATTCAGGTAAGGTTCTTTTTCTTTCAAAGAGTCCTTCACTTTCCAATTTTTTCTTTAATAATTCATAAGATTTTTTAAGCGAACCTTCGCCAGTTAATTCAATATTATGGACAACGAAACTAAAACGGCCTTTGGCTTTATAGATACTCGGCGCGCCGCTGATTTTTACTTCCATTCCGTCTTCCACCAAAAAACCGACACCACGATAGGCATAGGGATTCATATAACATTGTAAAATTCCTTCGCCGTCTTTTTTATCTTTTAAAGAAAAAAATATTCCGGCGGGATGAGGTTTGAATTCAGTGATTTCTCCCTGAACGAAAAATTCGCCGGGGGCTTGCAAAAGCTCATTTATAAATTCCAAAAAATCACCGACGGAAAAAACGCGTTTTTCTAAACTGGAATGTTCTAACGGAGCGATGATTTTTGATTTTCTTTTCTTGACAGGTTTTTTCTTATTTATTTTTTCTTCTTTTTCAAAGTCTGGAAACAGCGACAAAACATTATTCATAAAATTTTGGAAGTCCGATCTCCTAAAATCGCGTAATGTTCGGGAGGTCGAACTTCCCGATTATTCGTATTTACGAGAAACTTGGCGATAATTACAATATTCGCAATCTTTGTTTTGAACGGGCAATTCTCCCATCAAACATTTTTTAGCATCGGAAATAATTTTTTCTACCCATTGATCACTACCAATATAAGGAATAATTTGGATGTTGAATTCTAACTTGCCGTCAAAAGCTTTTTTGTCCGTATCGCCATTCGCGTAAACAAAATAGCCTGTATTGGAAACTATAAAGCCGTTTTGACGCATAAGCCACTGATAAATTTCCATCTGCCGTTTGTAAGCCTGACGATACTCATCGTCCAGACTAATTTCTTTTTGCGTGCTGGTCGCTTTATAATCCACGACAATCAATTCTTTCTTTTTGTTAATCCAGATATCGTCCACCGCGCCGGTAATTACTAAATTAGTCGGAGGGTGAAAATATTGCACGCCTTTGAAATTTTCCCGCCAAATATTAATATTGTCGTGAGCAAAGGGTATCGCATCAACGCTATACGCTTTCATCAAAGGATGAGCGGAACCTTCGGCGCGATGAATATCAAATTCTTTTTTGAGGAGATGGTCAACGGCGGAATTTAAAGTGAAAGGCGGACCCGAGGGACGACCAACGCCAAGCCGTCTATCCAAATAAAAACAACGGGGACACCCCGCAAAAAGTTCAAGTTTGGAACGGCTTAACTTAAACGGTTCTTCGGAATCGGGATTGAATATATTTCTTGTTCGCTGACCGCTAGATTTTTTTAGCATTTAAGAATAACTTTTGGCTTCAAAAGAATAAAAGTGGTGATTTTGCGCATATTTATTATTTGAGTCTATTTCTTTTTTTGGTTGAATTTTCTTTTATCCCTTTCAATTGAAAGTTGGTTTAACATTTCTCTCTGTTTTTCCGCGTCGCCGGGAAACATCATCGCCGCTTTGAAAAAATCTTCGTAAGGATACATTGCGCCGCCCACCGGCACTTTGTCGCCTATTTTAGTGAAATGGATTTTTCTTTCGTTATCATCTTTATTTTCGGTAATGATAAACTCATCGGAATTTTCTTCCACTAGAAGATTGAGTTCACTCGCCACTTTTTTCACCGCATCGCTCGTTTCTTCGGAAATTTTTAAATATGAATTCCCAAATTTTTCTTTGTTCATATATTTCATTAAACTACTCTTTTGCAAAAACAGCAACTTTACCTATACAATTATAAAATATTGCCCCCGTAGCTCAACGGACCAGAGCAGACCCGTCCTAAGGGTACGATAGGAGTTCAATTCTTCTCGGGGGCACATACATACGAGAATTTCTAATTACTGATTTCTAATTTACAATGAACGAAATAACGACGGAAATTTTCAATTAATTATTGAATGGAGGAGTGGCCGAGTGGTTTAAGGCGCAGATCTCGAAAATCTGTTGGAACCCTTATTTTACTTGGGTTCAAATCTCACCTCCTCCGCCAGATTAGCAAGTTTGAACCCAAGTAAAATAAGGGTTTTATACGTTGAGAATCCTCGAATAAAGTTTGTTTTTATATGTTAAGACGTTATGACTAAAATCCAAGATGACATATTAAGTTATAGAGAAATGTGTAACGCTGAAAATGTTCAGACGCTTCAGCGGGGTATGAATTTTAGAATGAATCCATCGTACCTCAGTAATTCTAATGTCTCAACGAACTAACGCTCCATACCAAGACAAGGTTTATACGGACGGAATCACTATTGAATACGAAGGGCACGATGTTTCTAGGAGAGCGTATGATCATAACCCAAAAAGGAAAATCAGCCCGAAAAGTTACCTACGGGAAGATTAACTCAAAACGGCCGTTTTATTAAAGCGGCGGAACAATATAAAAAGAACAAAAATAAACCGGAGTCGGTGAAAGTATACGAAAAAATATTTCCAGGAGTATGGTCTCTTAAGGGATATTTTGATCTCATTGACTATAAGCAGGTCAACGATGGTAAACGAAATGTATATCGATTTATTTTAAAACTCTCGGATCGGCAAGAAAATAAAACTGAATCAATAACATTAAAACACACCCGACTTATTCCATCGGAAGTTAAAAGAGAAGTTTGGAAAAGAGACCAGGGGAAATGTGTTACATGCGGAGAAACAAAAAATTTACACTTTGATCACGATCTCCCGTTCTCTAGGGGAGGAACAAGTTTGTCTGCGAAGAATGTACGGTTACTTTGTATGAAGCATAATCTTGAGAAGTCGGATAAAATCGAATAGCTCTTGCATAGTAAAGCTTGTGCATAACTTTGCTGTCATAAGGTTGCCCTCCCTTGTTCATTGGGCTATAATTAGTTTACCATGTTGGTAAAGAAAAATTTGCAAAATATACTCTCCCCATGCTATTATGATATTAGAATTCGACAATCCAAAACACGAGGCATTAATAAACAACTATGAGGCTTTATGTAGAAAATACAATAAAAAGGGCCAACAATCAGCTAATGATATACTTGCGACCATTGAAGTGCTGCGAGCCGCTGATTCTCTCTTCGACATTCCCCGAGCCTACCGGCCTCACCCCCTACAAGCCGAGTATAAAGGATGCTTTGCGGTAGATGTAGATAATAAAAATCGAGTAATATTTAAACCTAACCATGACGGTGATCAAAACTTTTGCATCGACAACTACAAGACGATCACCTCAATAAAGATAATAGAGATTTTCAAAAACTATCATTGAACTACTATGGTATATAACCCAAACAAGGCAATACACCCAGGATACATAATAGGTCGTTCTTTGGAGCGAGAAGGTATGTCGCAAAAGAATTTAAGTGAACGTACTGGCCTTACAGAGAAACATATCAGCCAAATTATAAATGGCGAAGCATCGATTACCGTTGAGACGGCTTTGCTTCTTGAAAATGCACTTGGTGGACAAGCTTCTTTTTGGATAAATCTTGAAAAAAACTTTCAAGAAACTAGAGCACGTCTTGAGCGCAGTGATCTGTTGAAAAATGAGGTCTCACTTGCGACGAAGTTTCCCTATGCAGAATTAATTAAGCGCGAATATATTGAGCAAACAAGTAATAAAGAAAAAAGAGTTGAAAATCTATGGAAGTTTTTTGGCGTCAATTCTTTGGAGTATGTACAAAACACAGAGGTAATCGCTTATCGCAAAAAGTCCGGTTCAGATATTAAGAGTGAATCTATTGCGACTTGGCTTAGATGTGGAGAGTTAGAATCTCACAAGACGAATCTTTCGGAATACTCAGAGCAAAAGCTAAAGGAATCCTTAGTTAAAATAAAATCCCTTACCAGAAAAGAGCCAGAGGAATTTTCTTCTCAAGTAGTAAGCATTCTAAATAATGCCGGGATATCTTTAGTTTATACACCCCACTTTTCTGGTACGGGGGTCAGCGGCGCTGTTCGATGGGTTGGCAACAATCCTCTTATTCAGTTGAGTTTGTATGGTTCTTTTCTCGATATTTTCTGGTTTAATTTATTTCATGAGATAGGTCACTTGGTTTTGCATGGTAAAAAGGAAAAATTTATTGAATTTAATAACCGAGATCTATCTAGCGTGCAAGATAAGGAAGAAGAGGCCGACAAATTTGCAAGCAATGAGTTAATTCCAGAAAAGAATTATTTGGAATTTCTTGAAAACGGATTAACGAAACAGGGTATTATAAATTTTGCACAAAATTTGGATGTCCACCCTAGCATAATTGCTGGGCGCCTTTGTCACGACAAAAAAGTTAAATGGAATAAAGTATCGACCCTTAGACCAAGATTGAAATTTGTTCAATAAAAGTAAAACGCGATGGCAAAACTAGAACTATTAAAACCAAAGGTAAAAAAATTAGCAGAAATGCTAATTGAGGAATGTAAGAAATCTAATTACCAGATTACGATTGTTCAAACACTCCGAACTATAGAAGAACAGGATGCTTTATACGCGCAAGGAAGAACCAAGTCCGGTAATATTGTAACCTATGCTAAAGGAGGCCAATCATTTCATAATTTTGGTGTCGTTATTGAATAATCCACCACATTTTGTCCCTTATTCGATTTATGTTTCGGAGTCTTAAACCATTCTGAATGAACTTTGTAGATAGCTCGTAGTTTCTGTATACTTTTATCAATAATTGCAAAACTTAGCCATCTTTTTGATTCAAACTTCTGGAGATCGCCTCCGCTTTGGGCAGAACATTGAATCCATAAAAATATAATTGGATTTTTTGTAATGATTCATTTAATAAGTTAAAATTTTAACAAATGCCCAAGTCTCCTAAATTTATTTTTGTGGCGGGCGGGGTGATTTCCGGCGTTGGAAAAGGCACGGCGGTTTCTGCTATCGGCGCTTTAATTCAAAGACAAGGATATAAAGTGAGCGCGGTAAAGATTGACCCTTACCTAAATATTGACGCCGGCACGATGAACCCCACTGAACACGGCGAAGTTTTTGTGACGAAAGACGGCTTGGAATGTGATCAAGACATCGGCAACTACGAAAGATTTTTAAACACGGAAATCACGAGAGTGAATTATATGACGACCGGACAAGTTTATCTTTCGGTGATTGAGCGGGAAAGAAATTTAGGCTACGGCGGAAAATGCGTGGAAATAATTCCGCACATCACAAGAGAAGTCATTGAACGACTGAAAAAAGCGGCGAAAACAACAAGAGCTGATGTTTTGCTCGTGGAAATCGGCGGCACGGTCGGCGAATATCAAAATTTAATTTTCCTTGAAGCCGGCAGGATGATGCAACTCAAAAATCCAAAAGATGTTTTGTGGATTTTAGTGACGTATTTACCGATTCCTTCAAAAATCGGCGAGATGAAATCAAAACCGACGCAACACGCGGTGCGGTTGTTAAACTCCTCCGGTATTCAGCCGAATATGATTTTATGCCGCGCGTCTCATCCGATTGACAATATCCGCAAAGAAAAAATTTCCACATTTTGCAATGTTCGGCCGGAAGATGTGATTTCGGCGCCGGACATAGAAAGTATTTACGATATTCCTCTTAATTTCGCCAAGGAAAAATTGAGTGAAAAAATAATTTTGAAATTGGGACTGAAACCGAAAAAACAGAAATTAGACGATTGGAAAAAATTCGTTCATAAAATGAGAACAGCGAAAAAAGAAGTAAAAATAGCGATAGTAGGAAAATATTTTGGCGTCGGCGATTTTATTTTGAGCGATTCTTATCTTTCCGTGATTGAAGCGATAAAACACGCCGCTTATTCTTTAAATGTGAAACCAAAAATCTCGTGGTTAGACGCGGAAACTTATGAGAATAATCCGAAAAATGTCACTGAATTGAAAAACTATAACGCAGTGATAACGCCCGGCGGATTCGGCGCGCGAGGAGTGGAAGGAAAAATCAGAGCGATTGAGTTTGTCCGCAAAAACAAAATTCCCTATCTTGGACTTTGTTATGGAATGCAACTCGCTGTCGTGGAATTCGCGCGCAATGTTTGTGGGATGAAAGGCGCGCATACGACAGAATGCTCTTCACAGACCAAATATCCGGTGATTGATATTTTACCGGAACAAAAAGAAAAATTGGCGCAAAAAAATTATGGCGGTTCAATGCGACTCGGCAATTATAAATGCAAACTTATTAAAAATACTATCGCGGCAAGCTTATATGGGCAAAAAATAATTGAAGAAAGACACAGACATCGCTACGAATTGAATAATGATTTTTTGCCAAAACTTTTGAAAAAGGGGTTGGTTGTTTCCGGGATAAACTCGCAAAGAAATCTCGCGGAAATCATAGAATTAAAAAATCATCCCTATTTTGTGGGAACGCAATTTCATCCGGAATTTAAATCCAGGCCATTGCGACCACATCCTTTGTTTGTGGGACTGATTGCGAAAGCGTTAGCGGGTAAAAGTAGCAGGTAGTAAAATAAATGATTAAATTTTCAATTTCTTTTTTCGCCTCAAAATTTCGCATATGCGAGATTTTGAGGCAATATGAATTTTAAAAATATGTAATGTAATGAGAGATTTCTTTTGTTTTTAAAATAGAAATAAGGAGAAAATAATGAAGCTTGGTTTTTTGTTTAATATGCTAGAATGAAGATGTATGCGAGAACAATCGCCGATTATAGAGACAATCAAAAAAGTGATGCCGACGGTGGTATCGGTCGTGATTACTAAAAGCCTGGAAGAAGTGGAAAAAGAAATTCAGCAAATGGCGCCGCAAATGCCCGGAATGCCGATGATGAATGTTTCGCCGGATAAAATTGACGCGCACGGAATGGTGCAAATCGGCGGCGGTTCTGGTTTTATCGTTGACGAGAGCGGAATAATTTTAACGAATAAACATGTAATCGCCGAGCCAAATGCCCATTACACGGTTATTACTAACACCGATAATCGCTATGGCGCGGAAGTGGTAGCAAGAGATCCAATAAACGATGTAGCGATATTGAAAATCCAACCAAAAGAAAAATTACAGGCAATAGGATTGGGCGATTCCCGCCATCTGGAACTTGGACAAACAGTTATCGCGATTGGCAACGCTTTGGGGATTTTTAAAAACACAGTTTCTTGCGGAGTGGTTTCCGGACTTTCTCGCGCGATAAGCGCGCAAGCCGACCCGCAGGCGCCAATGCAAGAAATGCGAGGACTGATTCAGACGGACGCGGCGATTAATCCTGGTAATTCAGGCGGACCGCTCGTGGATATTTTTGGCAATGCCATTGGCATTAACGCCGCGATAATTTTAGGCGCACAAAACATTAGTTTTGCCATTCCCATCAGCGCGGCGGAAAGAGACTTAAACGATATGAAAAAATTCGGGAAGATACGAAGGCCGCTACTTGGCCTGCGATATTTGGCGGTGAACGCCGATGTGAAAGATAAAATGCAATTGCCGGTGGATTATGGAGCGTTGGTAATCGGCGAACACCCGTTAGACCAAGTGATTGTGCCAAAAAGTCCGGCGGACAGAGCCGGCCTTAAAAGAAACGATATGATTTTGGAATGGAACGGCGAAAGAATAACAATGGAAAAAAATATTCAAGATTATTTAGAGAACTGCAATGTGGGAGAAGCCGTCCGACTTAAAGTTTTAAGGAATAAAAGAGAAATAGAAAGGAGAGTGGTTTTGGCGGAGAGGAAATAATTTTGAATTATTCTAATTAACCTAATTATTCTAAATAAATCCCGAGTAATTAAAAACTAATTTGAATTTCTAATCAATAATTTAATGATTAAATTTTCTAAATTTTAATAGATATATTCGTTGACTAAAAGATTATTTTTATCAAACAAAAGTATTCTATCGTGTTTGGCGTCAAAGGGAATTTTTTCGCCAAGCCAAACACGCCATTCATTTCCTAAGAAATCAACATCTTGATTGCGACGACTGTAACAACTGCCGTAATTCAACGAATTTAAAACATCGCGACAAGCGCTATCATTAGAAGCATAAAAATTAATCTCATTGGAAGTCGGAATACGGCAAGAGCCGAGAGATAAAATGAAAGATTGGCAGGCACCGGTAAAATTCACGATATCGCCGCGATTCACGCCCGGACATTGGTTGGGTAAAGCTGGTGAAAAAGCGTAAATACTATTTAAATAACCGGAACATTTATTCAAACGAAGATTTTTCCCGAACGGCATCTTTAAGCTGGAAACGCTTATTTGATGACTCCTGTTGTTTACAACAATATCATTCTCCGCGAAAGCGCCGAAAGGATTATAATTGTTAATCGCGCCGGGGATTTTTAAGGTGGCACCGAAATTAACTTTAATATACCAACCCGTGATATTGATATTCTCCTTAACGCTATAATCAGGACGAAGAATAAATGAGCTTGTATCGTTATAAGAACGAGCGGGGCGGATAGAACCAAGTTGTATTTTTTTATAAAATGGTGATAGTTGTTCAACAGTAAAACCGGAAGGAGGAGTTATTTTCGGCGAGCTAGAAATTTCACTTTTGGGAGAAGTTTTTGGGGAAGACGAATATGTTTTACCGCCGGTTTGCGTTGTAACGCCGCGCGGCCTAGTGGAAGACGCTAATGGACCTACATATTTCACGCGAAAAAATTCTTTATAATCAGTGCCTTTCATTACTTGCGTAAAAACGCTGTAGAGACCAGCGGCGATGACAACTAGAATTAGAAAACTTTGCATATATATTTACGATTGCAAGATTGCTAATTTCAAGATTGCGAGATTAACGAACGACAAACATAAGAATTGCAAAATTACTTTATTATTTTACTCTACCGTAACGCTTTTAGCCAGATTACGCGGTTTGTCCACATCACAGCCATGCAAAACACCGAAATGATAAGCGAAAAGCTGAAGAGGAATGACGGATAAAATCGGCGTAAGCATTTCCAAAGTCTTGGGAATATAAATTACATCATCAGCCAGTTGTTTTATGGTTTGATTATTTTCAGTCGCGACAGCGAGAATCGGACCGCCACGAGCTTTGATTTCTTCCATATTAGAAATTACTTTTTCGTAAACGGAATCCGACGGCGCGATAAAAACAGAAGGAAAATTTTTATCTATCGCGGCAATCGGGCCGTGTTTCATTTCCCCCGCTCCGTAGCCTTCGGCGTGAACATAGGAAATTTCTTTTAATTTCAGAGCGCCTTCATAGGCCGCCGGCAGATTATATTTCCGACCAAGATAAAAAAAATTATTATAAGATTGATATTTTTCGGCTAAAGTTTTTATATAATCATTTTGTTTTAAAATTCTTTGGATTAATTCCGGGATTCTCTGAAGCTCGCCGCCGATTCTTCGCCCCATCACCAAAGACATATCACGATTTCTGCCAAAATATAAAGCGAGTAACGCCAAAATTGCCACTTGCGATGTGAATGCTTTGGTGGAAGCAACGCTAATTTCCGGCCCGATATGCTGATAGATGCCGGCATCGGTTTCCCGCGCGATGGTGGAACCAACGGAATTTACAATACCCAACGACAAAATGCCTTTTTGTTTGGCTTCTCTTAATGCTTCCAGAGTATCGGCGGTTTCGCCGGATTGGGAAATAACGAGCAGAGCATCCGAATCTTGAAAAATTCTTTTGCGATATCTGAATTCGGACGCTAAATCCACTTCCACCGCGATACCGGCGTATTCCTCCAGCATATATTTGCCGATAAGCCCTGAAAAATATGAAGTGCCGCAAGCGGCGATAATCATTCTTTTAATTTTTCTTAAATTTTCATTTACATCGTATAGGCCGCCAAGTTTTACCAAACCTTCCTGTAAAACCAGCCGACCTCTTGTGGAATTATCAATCGCTTCCGGCTGTTCCATTATTTCTTTCAACATAAAATGCGGATAGCCGCCTTTTTGCGATTGTTCCAACGACCAATCAATAGTCTGCGGTTCTCGGATAATCGCGTTGTTTTCTAAATCAAAAATACGATGGCGATTCGGTTCCAAAACAACCATTTCACCGTCGTTTAAATAAATAATTTGTTTGGTGTATTTTAAGACGGCGGAAGCGTCGGAGGCAACGATGTATTCATTTTCGCCTACTCCCAAAAGCAAAGGACTGGAATTCCTTACGGCAATCAGTTTTTCGGGATCTCTCGCATCTATAATCGCGAGGCCATAAGTGCCCCGAATTTTTTTAGCGATTCTGCGCACCGCTTCTTCTAACGAAAGAACATTATTGCGATTTCTTTCTTCTTCAATCAAATGCGGAATAACTTCCGTGTCGGTTTCAGAATAAAAACTATGTCCTTTTCTCACGAGCGCGATTTTTAATTCTTTGTAATTTTCAATGATGCCGTTATGAGCCAACCAAATGTTGCCAACGCAATCACGATGCGGATGGGCGTTCATTTCCGTCACATTGCCGTGCGTGGCCCAGCGAGTGTGCGCGATGCCAACAGTGCCAAAAAAATTTTCCTGGTCTTTTAAATTTTCTTCTAAAATATGAACGCGACCGACATTCCTTTGATTTTTTACCATCGCGCCGGAGATAACAGCAACACCCGCGGAATCATAACCACGATACTCCAACGCTTTCAGTCCATCTATTAAAATGGGAAGCGCTTTTTGTTTGCCGATGTAACCGACGATGCCGCACATAGTTTAGGTTTTAGGTGTTAGGTTTTAGTTTTTAGAAACGAATATTTATATTATAACCGCGATTATAGAATTAGGATAAAAGATTGCACTGTTCGGTTTCTATTGACACCATAAAAATATA
>Ga0209541_10007121_pt1 | contig 18869 bp, 21 predicted proteins | sample RifCSPlowO2_01_FD_184027 | JGI IMG/M metagenome (GOLD analysis project Ga0209541, IMG submission 184027) | Groundwater microbial communities from Rifle, Colorado - Rifle CSP2_plank lowO2_0.1 (SPAdes) (version 2) | ecosystem: Environmental > Aquatic > Deep subsurface > Groundwater | place... | reverse complement strand
ATGCGCTTCAGTTTGAAATTGTTCAGCAAGTGCCCGGCACAAAATTTGTCAGCTGCTCTCAACCTGCTAACGATAGGCAAGTTGCTTCCGTGATCGCAACTTTAGGGAATACGAGCGGCCGCCTTAATGGCATAGAAGTTGCACAGGCACATTTATTTTATGGACAATTCGGAGGTGTTGGCGCTGTCGTTGCTGCCCGTGAAAATAAAGAATTACTTGTTCCCCTTGAACTTCGTACCGAGGGCGGCCATGAGCAGCTGTATCGGCTGGCTGGAAATTCGTTGAGCAACACGTCACGAAAAATACAGTTTGACCAGCTTCAGGGAGAGATGGGTACTGCGTCAGTTGGAAATTGTGAAAGAGTAGTTGATTCAACCTATGCAAAACGTGAGAAATTTCATTTCAAAGGCAAAACTGATGATCGTCGAAATAGCCTCCATATCACGAGCTTTGCGCACACGTCGACGTTTCAGGCTCATGTTCGCCAATGGACCATCGTTTATGGCGCAATTGTTGTGCCCGATGCGAATGGAGCGCGAGTTTCTGATTTTCGATGTGGAGCATATATTGCAACGACAGAAAATTATTTTGCTGCGTCATTTGTGAACATCGCATTGCGAGATAAAGCATATGACTGCAAATCAAAGCTTGTCCGGCCGTTTGAGACCTCAATGGAAAGTGATGCTCTCGTTAGACAATTGCGAGAGGGCGCAAGCGCAGACAAAGGCTGGGATACGAAGGATGTTGATTATGTTCAGACGGTGAAAAATGTTGGAGCGATGATACGCGAGGCATTTGCACACGATGCTGGAAAAATTGCAGCACGGCAGAATGGAATCATTGTTTATAGGTGAACTATGGCAAATGTTGTTAACTTTTTGGGAAAAAGGCATTCTGGAAAGATAGAAAGAACTGATTTCCTGTGCTTGCCGAAGGGATGGGATGATAGCTTGATTGTTGAAGCACATGCATATGTTGCTGAACAAAAGAAGAAGAAAGACGAACTGGAAGCAAAACTAGACGATGTAAAAAAAGAAATAAAACTTGCACAAGATCATACAGAGAGAGATAAAGCAAAACAAGAGGAATTTAAGATTAGATGGCGAGCAAGCAATGTTCAGCAGGCGGGGGTTCTTCAGGAGCGAATTCAGCTCATCGAAATTGACCCTGCGGCAATTGCAAAGCGGATGGGGGCAGTTGAAGCATGGTATAGCGGAGTATCAATTGGTGATCTCATGTTTCCGCTTCCGGTGACAAAAGATGACATCCTCGGCTCGATTGATGTCGTTGTGACAGACCCAGCATTATGTATTGAGCAGAGGCAGCTTGCGTATAAGATTCATTCAAAAAAAATAGATGATTTAGAAAAAAGTGTCAATGCAGGGCAACTGGTTTTATCGGGCATTTATTTTCCCACATTAAAATTGGGAGAGACAGAGTTCACCGCAGAACGTCTTGTTGATGGTTACAGTGTAACGGGCAAAACGTCAAGAAAATTCAATGCTGGATATTATACGCGAGTGGAAATTGAACAACATGTTACTGTTCAGAGGGCAGATAAAACGCCACGAATTACAGAGCTGGGAGTTTGTGTATATATCATACACGATGGCGATCCTGTGACATACGAGCTCAAAGTCAAAGCGAATGAAGGAGTGAGCGCGGAAAAAAGGGCAGTGAGAAAAAATCCGGAGGAAGCATGGGTTACTATGGAACTAGGAGATGGCCTCAAACATGCAGTTGCTGATGCAGCGGATATGGTGACTAAGTTATATCCTCCAAAAAGCAGACTCCACGGAGATGATATATTTAAGGAAGCAACCGCAGATGATATGCTTAAGAAAGCAATCGCAGCATCAAAGAGTGAAGAAAAAGCACTGAAAGAAGCTGTTGGAAGGTTTGTCGCGTATGTTAAATAAAATTCTTTCTTCCAACTGCAACGATATTCACGCCAAAAGGATAATTAACATGCTTGAGTAATTTTATTTCTGACAGATATATTTTTGTGAGGAAATTGTTGATGACTGGATTGATGCTGGTTTCCAAATCGGATTTAACGGGCGCGTTTGTGAGCATGTCGAGCTTTCGTTTTACGTAGACAACAGGAAACAACAGCGTGTTCACGTATGATATTTTTTCGACGACAAAACCAGCGCTTTGCAGCTTTTGTTTGAGCTCTGCTTTTGAGTAGCGACGCGCGCCATGGAAAGCAATATCATGCTTGCCAAACAAACATTTCATTGCACAGTCAAAAATGATAAAGCGGCCGCCGGGCTTGAGTATGCGGTGAATTTCCTTAAAGCCACGCACATCGTCTGTAACAGCCTTATGATAGAAAATGCCCAGTGCGGTAACCACATCGAATGAATTGTTGTCATATTGAATGTCCATGACATCTGATTTTTTTATGTCAAAACCACGCTTCTTGCAGAAATCAATCGATTGCTGGGCGATATCGATGCCCTGCGCTGTGCCATATGTTTTGAGCAGCTCGAGCGTTTTTCCTGTGCCGCAGCCGACGTCAAGCAGCGCAATGTTTTTTTCAGGATAGTATTTATTGAGAATGGATTGCACAAGAAAACGCTGGCCGACAAACCACCAGTATTTTTCTTCCAGCTCAAACAGCTTTTCATACTCGTGCGTTTCCATTGAGAACCTGCAGTATTTTTTGTGTTACTGTTTTTTTTGGCTTTTTTGCAGCTTCTTTCTGTGCGTCACGCACGACGTTGCGTGAGAGAATGTCCATCTCATGCGAATAGTTTGGCGCATCCCATGGAAATGATTTGCCTGCAATATATTGCTGCCAACGGTCGAAGTCTGCGTCAACCATAATCTTCACGAGCTGCTTGAATGTAACTTTGGGCTTCCAGCCAAATGCGGCTGTTGCTTTCTTTGGGCTGCCGCACAATTGATGAACGTCCAATGGGCGATGCAGGCGCTGGTCCGTCACAACATACTTTTTCCAGTCCAAACCGACGTGGGAAAATGCCTCTTCGACAAATTCAGCGACTGAATGTGATTCGCCAGTTGCAATAACAAAATCATCCGCTTTGGGCTGCTGCATCATGCGCCACATCGCGTAGACATAGTCAGGAGCAAAACCCCAATCACGGTATGCGTAGATGTTGCCCAGACGCAGCTCCGACTGAAGCCCGAGCTTGATTCGCGCGACGGAGTTTGAAATTTTACGGGTGACAAATTCAAGGCCACGCAGCGGGCTTTCGTGATTGAAAAGTATTCCGTTGCACGCAAACATCCCGTACGATTCACGGTAGATGCGCACCATGTGAAATGAATGGAGCTTTGCTGCTGCATAGGGTGAATTCGGAAGCATATCGGTTTTTTCGTGCTGCGGGTTTTCTATTGATGCGCCAAACAGCTCGCTCGTCGAAGCTTGATAAAATTTTATTTTCTTGTTGAGATGTCGAATGATTTCAAGAAAGCGTGTTGCGCCGCTCGCATCAATATCAGTGGTTAGCAATGGCTGATCAAAAGAATTGCCAACAAAACTTTGCGCGGCAAGATTGTAAATCTCATCAGGATTGGAAATAGTAACTGCTTCAAGCAGTGATGCCATGTCGCCCAAATCCGCAGGGATCAATGTTACACGATTCACGATGCCGAGCTGCTGCAGGCGCCAGAAGTTCGGCGTGGAGACGCGCCTATAGGTGCCAAATACACGATACCCCTTGTTGAGCAGTAATTGTGCCAAATAGGGCCCGTCTTGGCCGGTTATACCCGTTATAAGCGCTCGCTTTATCACCATAAGAATACCACGAGTGGCACGGAAGGCATGTGCTTTAAAAGCATTGCGATGGCTGACCACCAGCTTTAAAAACGTGCTCTCTCCGTTTACCAAAATGAGCTACATCCGCACCGCAGTCCGAGGAACAAGCTGGCTGCTCATCTTTCATGTGCTTGCAAGTGCGGTCGCTTATTTTACCCGCATTGTTCTTGCACGAAGCTTACGCCCAGAAGAGTATGGGCTGTTTTACGCGGTGTTTTCTGTCATCACATTTTTTTTGATTTTCCGGGACTTAGGTGTTGCGCCATCACTTGCAAAATATATCCCTGAATTTAAGGTCCAGCAGAAATTTAACGAAATAAAAACTGCGATTTTTTCAGTCGTGCTTTTTCAAGTCGTTGGATCAATCGTGGGCAGCATCATTATTTTTTTGATTGCAGATTATCTGGCAATCTATTATTTCAAAGATGTACAGGCAGCGCTTATGCTGAAACTTTTAACGCTGTATATTTTTTTCAGCCTGTTCTTTCGCGTCACACGCGCGGTATTTCATGGCTTTCAGAGCATGTTTCTTTTTGCGGCTGGTGAGTTCGCGCGCGTGGCTGTTACGCTTGGATTAATGGTACTCTTTATATGGCTCGGCTATGGCATATGGAGCCCTGCACTTGCATACGCACTCATGGGACCGGTGCTGCTGCTCATTTATACACCATTTTTATTTAAAGAGTTTAATTTTTTCAAGCATAAAATCGTGCAGTTCAGGGAAATTACACGAAAAATTGTAGTCTATTCCATACCAATGTTTGCGACACAGATTGCAAGCAATTTTATCAGCGATGTAGATACATTTGTCTTGACACTTTACCGAACAACAAAAGAAGTCGGCATCTATCACGTTGTGCTGCCAACATCGCAGCTGCTGCTATTTTTTGGAACATCCATATCACTGTCGCTTTTCCCAATCACTGCGGAGCTTGCTGCACGAAATGACAGAAAGAAACTGATCGATGGCGTGCAATTAGTCTATCGCTATATGTTTGTCCTAATTATTCCTGTGCTCGTGGTTATGTTCGTATTTTCTGACATATTTGTCGGCACGGTGTTTGGACAAGAGTATGCTGCAGGATCAATTGCACTTAAAATACTGCTCGTGGGCGTGCTGTTTTTTACCGGAGCAACTATCAACAACAATATTATCGCGAGCATCGGCGACCCAAAAATAGTGACGAAGATAACAGTCTTCAGCATGTTTTTTAATACAGGGCTTGACTTGTTAATCGTTCCGCGATTTGGCATCAATGGAACTGCAACGACGACTGCTGCAAGCTTTTTTCTTGCGCTGTTATGGTCGACATATCATGCAACAAAAGTGCTTGAGACAAAAGCACCGTATCGGCGATGGCTGCTGACTATTGTGCCGATGCTTGCGGCTGTGGCAGTGACGGCAGCTGTGCGCTATTCGATTACGCTGCTGCCGATTGCTGAAATCATTGTTGCAGGGATTGCAGGCGTTGTTGTTTATATTCCACTGTTGATTGTACTGCGCATCATTGATATACAGGAAATAAAAAGGTATGCACGGATTGTGCTGAAACGACATGAACAGTGAGAATATATTTGATGCTAAAGAAATATTTGTGGATTTGGAAGGGATGCAGTACTGCCTGCTGCGCAATTATGAGTTTTTGCTGAATGATGCAGCGGCTGAAAGCCTTGACACAGCGGTTGCAGAAAAAGACATAGAGAAATTTGCTGGTATTCTGCGAAAACATGGATTTACCGAAAGGAAGCCTCATTTTTCTAAAAAGCATCGCGCTTTTTTTCGCGTTGTGGGTTACGGCAAGAAAATCAGCTTTGATGTGCAAGTAGGCGGCGTGTATTGGAACGACATGAGATACATGGGCGAAGATATTTTTGAAAATAAGGTTAAGAAAGATTTTTTTTACACTTTGTCCGATGAAGACACGTGCATGATGCTGATTGCGCACTCGATCCTTGGCAAGCGGATGTTTAAGGAGAAATATCAACGAATTATTGGCAAGCTGATGCCTGCGCATAAAGAATATGTGAGACAGGCAATTGCTTCTATCTTTTCTCCAAAGATTGCACAGCAGATTATTGATCATGCTGAAAAAAGAACGCTGTCGACGATAAAGACTTATCCGCTTGTAGCTTATTTTTTGGTCAAAAAGCCGCAGCAGCTGTTTGGGTTTGCTGCACTTTTCGTTCGATGGGTAAAATGGAAAAAGCCACTTGCGAGCGCGCCGCTGATCAGCATCGTTGGCCCTGATGGTGCAGGCAAGACGTCACTTGCTGATGCGCTTCGTGATTGTTTGAAAAATACGAAAAGGAAAGCTGAAATCATTTATACCGGACGCGGGCGGGGGCATCTGCTGCCGATTTCACGCTTGGGATATAGGTATAAGAAGAATGAGCAAAAAAATGAAAAGATACAGAAGCAAGCGGGGAAGAAAGAAAAAATAAAAATACCCTATATTCTTGCGTTGCCGGTATTTGCGCTTGACCTTTGGTTGAGATATGTTTTTTTTATTTTTCCTCGGCGGCTGCGAAAGACAGTTGTCATCACCGACAGATATTGCACAGACATATTATTGATGAAGCATGTGCCGATGTGGATGAAAAAAGTCGCTGTGTTCTTTTTCCCTCGGCCGACTTTCAGTGTGTTATTATATAATGATGCTGAGGTTTTGCATCAGCGGCGGTCTGAAGAATCAGTTGAAGAGCTGCGGCGGCAGATGGATATTTTGATGCAGCGACCATATACACTTCGTGTGATGACAATGGATAGAGAGAAAGATACGGCACGAATTATTGACGTGGTTGTGACGGAGCTGCTCCGGACGTGGTGGTAGGGCGATATGAAAAGTTCGCTTAGTAAGAAGCTAGTCAGCATTGCTATGCTCGACACGTACCTGCACTGCCAGCTCAGTCGGTCAATTTTGTGAAGTGATAAAAGCACAACCATTTTATGTTTATAGTAAAGTGCATAAATAATGGAACATTTCAAAAGGCACTTTATCTATACTAGCAAATCTCTATAAGTACCATAATTTATGAGATTTGCTATTATATTAAGGAAAATTGATACCGAACGAATCAGAAAATGTGCAACGCCTCCTTCGCACGTTATAGGCAGTGCACCACTTTTCAATATCGCAGGTGGTAGGCACAACTTATTTAAAGCACGGAACTTAAAGAGCATTTGCAGGCTAGGCCGGGAGGTTAGCCCTCTCCTGTGAGCGTGAACGGGCTTCACACGCGGCTGAAGCTGTCGGGCGCTGCACAAAACTCTGAAGCGTCCTGTGTGTGTCTGTCGACGCCCTGTCCTGCAGGATCATAGTCATGTGAACCTGGTCAGGTCGGGAACGAAGCAGCCATCAGCAGGATGTGTGATGTTTGCAGGGCCGCAGGGCTGAGGATGCATCAGGGCTAAACGCTGCTGACTTTGTGTTTGCCACCGATGGCGTGCCTGCTTTCTATTATTTGTAACAGAATTTCTGTTATTAATAACATCATTTCAGCCAGCACTCTGTAAATGTAACTGGGGCTTTATATTTCTTAAAAAATGCTTTGAAAGCAGCTATCCTGTCGGCAGTAACTATCACAGCATTAATTCCAACTCTTGACCCACCAGTAGATTCAAGCATCCCTTGCTTTTTATAAATCTTTTTTTTCTTTGAGGTGTAACCAAATAATTCGCGGAGAAGTGCCATCTTATTTTTCTGTGCAAGTTTATGCAGTTGATATGATACAATGACGTGGTGCCTCGGTGCATCAGGCATTTCAGTATACGTGCCATAGAGAAGCCTGCCGTAACTGAGAATCTCATCGCGGAGAGAGCTCCAGCGCTTATCATGTAGATCACCAACAATTACCTTAAGCGGCGCGTTGATGCCGCGAACATGCCATGTTTTTTCCGCATGCATTTCAAATTTATTGATCTCACGCACTACTGCCTTTTCGACATCTGCTACTTTTGATAAAGGGGCATCAACAAATAGATCAACGTCACTTTCTTCCATCATGTTGCCGCGTGCAGCGCTGCCAAAAAGGATGATGCGTGTAATCACTTGATTTACTGGGCTTTCAAAGAGATGAGATACAAAGTCGTATACATAAGATAGGATTTCAGACTGTTTCACAATTCCTCACCACATTCATTTTCAATGATATTTTTTAGCTCGATTAATGTTGATATCGCTTCCGTAACAGCTTCTTTTTCCTTTGCTTTACCATAGCATAGCTTATCACGGCATTGTTCCTGTTTTATAAGAAGTGCAATTATCTTCTTTTTATGTGGAAAGTCCATATCAATATAACTTTCTGCACGCCTCGCAGATGAAAAATAGCGATGATTAACACGAAATCCCGGGTCAATTAATGATTTTCTATGCAGAAAATATTCCAGAAGATTAGTTGCTGCCTCCGATGCCGCAAATCCTATAATTTTCTGTCTTTCTATTATTAGATCAGCACGGATTTTTTCGTTTATATCATCCATAAACGCGCGAATTGAACTTTTGTGCTCATCTAAAGAGGTCATGCCATGAGTAAAGAACGACCATTTATAAATTTTCCGTTATATGTAACGCTTTTTCTGTTATGTGTAATATATTGCACTGTGTGGCTGGTTTATTTACTGACAAATACAATTTTTGCCCGAGTACACCCTAAATGTTTAAAAGAGATGCATGTTTTTTAGAAGAGGAAGGTGAAATCATGCCCGTTGTTACAATTCAGATGTGGGAAGGACGAACAAAACAGATGAAAGGGAAATTAATCAAATCAGTGTCAAACGCTGTTGCCGATTCGTTAGGGATACCTATTGACAGGGTTGAAGTCGTGTTACAAGAAGTGTCGAAAGATAATTGGGGCAAAGGTGGAGAGCAGGCGTCGGGGATGCGTAAAGATTAAATATAAGTGTACCCTTACATGTAGTATGGTTATAAAATCTTTAACTATAACGGAAAATGCTTATAGCGTTTTAAAATCATGGAAACATGGCGATGAAAGCTTTAGTGACACTATTCTTCGCTTGGGGCGATCTCATGCTGAACATATCAAGAAATTTTGTGGCATACTCAATCGGTCGGAGGCTGAAGTTAAGTCATGTGAAAAAGAGATTAAAGAGGCACGTGTTCAGTCAAATGTTGCATTTAAAGAGAAGCAAAAAAGAATGATGAAGAGTGTTGAGAATGATAGTTGAATCATCAGCAATAATCCATATTCTTAACGGAACGCAAAAAGGGAGAAAAATTACTGAGCTTTATGGAAGTGAGATAACTGCAACAACAGCCATATGCGTTCACGAGGTTTGGGTTGGCGTACGACAGCATGAGCGGCAATTTGTGCATGATTTTTTTCAGGGCTTGGAGATTTTGCCTTTTGAAGCCGAGAGTGCGTACAACAGCGCTGAAATTGAAAAAAGACTTGAGAAAAAGGGAAAGACTATCGGAAAATTGGATGTGTTTACTGCCTCGATCGCACTTGCACATGGAATTCCACTTATCACTACAGATAAAGACTTTCAGCAGGTTGATGGATTGAATGTTATTTTGGTGTGATTACTCAAACATTTTTTTATACGCAGGCATCCAGGTCTCTTCAATCATGATGAGATGCTCGGTGTTGCGGACGACATGCTGGAATTTTTTCCTCAAATCATTAATGATGGCATTGAACTGCTGGTAGTTTTCAACAACAAATTCAAATTCAGCTTCCCACGGCGCAAGGCTTCTGATATAATAGACTGCATTTGGATGTGTTTTCATCCATTCAAACAACGATTTTTCGTCTCGTGTAGAAAGGCTTTTCAGATAAACAATCGCCTTGAAAAATTCGTAGCCAAGCTTGTTCAAATCAACAGAAATACGATAGCCAAGGATGATCTCTTTTTCTTCCAGCTTTCGGATTCTTCCCCGAACAATCTCGATTGTTGAGTTTATATTTCGGGCAAGCTCAGTTAGTGGAATACGTGCATCATTTGCAAGGATGTCAAGTATTTTTTTGTCAAGCTCGTCAATACTATTGAGGATTATATCTCCACCAAAGATTGTCGACGTGCTGTCTTTTTCATTCGTGAAGAATTTTTTGTTGTATTGACGCGTATCGACCATTGTGCCAAGCACTTTGCTCACAATGAGATGCTGCCAGCGGGATAACAGAATGTTTATTTTTTCATAATATTCAGTAGTGCTTTTCGACAAGATAGCAAAGACACAGTCAAATGCGCCATCGGAAATCCCCATCCAATAGATGTCTTTATTTTGCTTCAGCTCGCCAAAAAACTTTTCTCTTTCTTCAGGGATGTTTTCCAACTTAAGGTATACTTTGAACATTGAATAGCCCAGCTTGTTTGGATTTATTGAGGTGATAAACTGCTGAAGGATACCTTTTTTTTTGAGCTGCTGGATGCGATACTTTACTGCTTCTCGTGATTTGTGGACTTTTTTTGCAAGAACTGAATGTGGTGTTCTACAGTTTTTGTCCAGCTCTGCAAGGAGCTTTCGGTCAGTTTGGTTGATTTTCTCCATTAATTAGCCATTATTTGTTTTTATTTATATAATTTTCCATATAACGGTTAAAATTTCATAGGAAAGTTAATATAGTTAGTTTATTGACTACTGATTAGTTGTTAATCCTAACTGATATGGCAAAACGCAAAAAAGAAGGCGACACGCGCATCGAAGAGAAGCGGGACTACCTTAGAGAATGGCTCGAAGGACATGAACCTCGATCACGTGAGGAATCGCTTAAAGTGCTTGATATATTTAGAAGTGAGAGAGTACGCGATGGACGGCTTGCTCCAGTCATTAATGATCTACTTAGGCGACTTGACGGAGATACTAGTTTTACTTATACTCTCGAACATGCAGAATTAGCTCTTGGGGTAAGAAAAACGTTAGGCAGGGATGAGCGAGTTGATGAAGACCAACGCGAAGAAATTGTCAAGGTGTTTTTTGATATATATAATCCCCATTGCGTAAGATTCGCAAAATTACTGGATTCGTACTCTGCTGGCAATTTCACCAGTACTGTAGGAATTCTTGAATATTGTTTTAAACAAACTAAGACACGGTGAAAGAAATGACCTCTCTCAATTTTAAACAGCGCAGAACTGCAAAAGACAGAGAGTTTCCGTATGGGAGAGCTGCGGAAAAGAGAGCTGCTGCAATCACATTTGAAGAGACAATCGAGCAGGCACGACAGCTGAAAGAATTTTTGGGTGTTGACTGGAAGTATTTGCCTGGAAAATTTCCACAGCCGTTTGAGAATTACACTGCAGGATGGAATGCGCCAGCATCTGTGCTGAAAGACGCTGATGAAACTGGAAAACTGTTGTTTCTGAATATTGATCTGGAAGATAATGGATGCACACGGGCTTGCCCCCATTGTTACACGATGGAAGGGCAGATTGATGCAGATAGAGGAAGACATTTACCGGCGACAAAAAGCAAGCTGAAAACATTACCGACATACAACGATAGAAAGCAGCTGCCAAAAGAACGGCTTGTTGAACAAATTGCAGAAGCTACATCATTAGGACTGCGGTCAGTTCGCATTCTTGGGCGTGGCGAGCCGACAGAGAGCCCCTATTTGCTCGATTTTGTCGATGCGATGGATAGCCTTGGAGTGCAGACTCTCATATTCACTCGTGGACACGTGATTGGAAATGATACGCATACAGAACTTGTCTATGGCGGCAGAGGTATCGCGACAGGGGTTGATCTTGCAAAATATTTGTTTGATAAAAATGCAAGCATTATCCTTGGCTATTCTGCGCTTGATGATGTGGTTCATGATGGCATGGTTGGAATTGACGGGCATGCGGCAGAAGCACGAGAAGGTCTGAAAAGACTGATTACTTTAGGTTACCATGAAAGCCATCCAACACGTGTTGGCATTGAAGCTCCTGTTTGTAAATTAAATGTCCGCGAAATGAAAGTAGCATATGCACTTTTCCAAAGCCTCGGCATTAGTCCAGTATTCAATTCATATATGGTTACAGGACGAACGGATGAAAATTTGTTCACTCGATTTACACCAGCGCTTGAAGAGCGGCTTGATTCGCATGCGCAGATTACCCATTCCATGGAAGCCCTTGGCATTACCGCAGACATTGGCGCGTACCAAGGAACAAAAGCGTGCCATGACGTCGAACATGGATTGTATATCCCAAGCACAGGTGAAGTGCGGCCATGTCCAGGCTATCAATCACGGGAATCAATTAAAGGAGACATCGCTACTGAAAGTATTGTGAATATTTGGCAAAAGTCTCGACCTGGGAGAGAACAGCATGTTTGTGAGCCAAAAGTAGCGCACGGATTTCCGCTGAATTATGTGAAGCTCGCAGAAAAGATGCTTGGAAAGGATAGAGAGCATTATGCGCAGGTACATGACAGGATTATTGACGGATTGGGGTTGAAAGAGTGAACATAGTATTAAACAGTTCTCACCATCTTCTCGCGTCAAGCCTGCTTTTATACTATGCCTGCTGCCATGCTGATAAATTTCTGTGCTTTCCGCAGCATTGACTCATAGTCGGCTTTGCTCACATAGGAGCCACGGTATTCAACTCTTGCTTTCTCTTGAATTACATCTTGAATAATATTTTTATACTGTGCATATTGTGCTCCGATAAGGTTTTCACTAACGAGTTTTTCAAATAAATATTTTGCATCGTCATGTTTACGTGCAGTTACCTGCTTAAATTTAAATGTCAAAGAGTCATTAGCCTTGATAACCGCATGGATGAGCATTGCAAGCGCAACGGCATGACATTGACTTTTATTACAGTCAGCTGTATACTGTGCAGCGTCCAGCCACAGTTTCGCTTAATCAAAATGGACTTTTTCCATAGAGCACCTTGTGGTTTTCCCTAACAGATTGTATAAATTGCTTTTTTTTCTCTTTATTAAACTCTGCTGTGGTCATCACCACGACAGATATTGGTTTTCCAATTTTTACAGACAATTCCCCAGCACTATCTTGTATTTTATTTATATTGGTTTTGTCTTTTACAATAACAAGAATATCAATGTCGCTTTCAGGTGTCATACCTCCACGAACAGTTGAGCCATAAAGAAGTATTATATTAACATACATCTTTATCATGCTGGCAAATTCATCCGCAACTTTTTCAGCAGTAATTTTGTAAACATTCATTGCCCTCTGCAATTCAGTGATAAAAGGAGATCCTATTTCAAGTTTATAGACTATATTTTTTTTACTCACGCGTGTTACATGAAGTACTCTATAATACTGCAAATCCCGAAGCGTCCTGAATACCGTTGGATGGGAAAGCTTGGTCACTTCTTCTAGAGCAGAACAGCTCCACAATCGCTCGGGATATGAAAACAGAGTCTTCACTATCTGTTTCCTTTTCTCCGACGCCAGCGCATACGACAATATATCAGTTCTCATTTTGAACACATTAGTTCATAGAACGAACTAATATTTAAATGTTCTGTTGACCTAAAATATGCTTGGAAAGAATAAAGAGCATTATGCACAGGTGCATGACAGGATTATTGACGGATTGGGGTTGAAGTGAGCAATACGACTTTGCCCCACCATTACACCTGAATTACAATCTTCTTCCTTGTTTCAGGATGGATATGTACCGCTTCTCCTTGTTTCAATCCCATAAATTCAGCGATTTTTTTGTTAATGATTACTGCATAGGAAGAGCCGACACGCGTTATTTTTGCCTGTGCTTCGAGGCCCCATAACCCTTTTCTCTTTGCTGCTTCATCTATCGCGTCAGATGTTTCTTCAGTGAAAATCTCTTCGCCGCATTTTGTGCACACCTCTGCAGGAAATAAACCTAATGATTCGCCATATATCTTGAAATCTACTTTTTTTCGTTCGATAGTTCCGCTGCATTCTTCGCATTTTTTTCTTTCCATGTTTTCACCCGATAAAAACGGTTTTGATTTTGTAGCTGTTTTCTCTGGTTTCTTTATATGCGACCTTAAGATAGGTATAGGAAGCAAGATACCCGTCAGTTTGCTTTGTTGTTGCTCCCTGCTGAATAGCGCGCTTAATTTGCTCTTTTGTAATGCCAAGAGTAACCATTTTTTCTTTCGCATGTCGCGTCAGTACGATGGTAATCTCTTCCATTATTATTCATTAATGCGTATTATAATATATAAAACTTTTGGCAGGAATTGTAATTGTGGAACTGATGGAACTGAGTTTGCTGAGGGAATAGCTTGCTTTTCAGTTTAAACACTAGTAGTTTAACCACTCTCTAGTTACAATAAAGGAAAGATTTAAATAGCTGCTTTTGGTGAGCTTATTTTATGGATGCACCCATTTCGAGCAGCAGATATGAACTTGGCAATCAGGTAGGCAGTGGGCAGTGGGGGCGCGTGTTTAAGGCTACCGATAAGATACTTAGAAGAGAGGTTGCTATAAAAGTACTTGATCCGACGCAGCTTGCAGGCGGTCAAATGACTGAACGACGGCTTGCGCTTGACGATGTAGTGTCGAAGGAAGCGCTCGAATTGATGCCCTGCTCGTATATTGTGCCGCGGCAGTTAGAGAAAGATGATAAAGGAATCCCGTTCTTTGTCATGCCATTTTATTCAACATTTCTCAGCGATGTCATTGATCGTGATGGCAAGCCACAGATGATGGGACAAGGGCTTGAAGCGTCTGCTGTATTGAATTATATGAGGACTCTTGCACGCGGTGTTGCGGAAATGCATCACAAATTTCATCGTGTGCATGGCGATTTGAAGCCAGACAATCTTGCAATAGATAATGACAGCAATATATTAGTGTCTGATTTTGGAACAGCGACCTATGCAGTTGCACAACATAATAATCCACGCGACAACATGGGCTGCAGACTCGTACGTGCGCCTGAGTGTTTTATACCAGGAAGCCATCCAAGCAGGCCTTCTGATGTCTACTCATTTGGATCACTCATCTACCGAATGATTACTGGCAGGTTTCCATTTCAAAAAGAACGCGATGATGGAACGTTGTCAGATATTGTTGTTGAAACCTATAAAGACAAAGATGAATGGAATACATTTGTCGATAAAAGAACCGCTGTATTGCCCAAACCGTTCAGAAATCTGGTGCGCAGCTGCATGTATGATGATGCTCAGCGCATTCAGCATGGTCAAGAATTGGTTGAACGAGTGGATGAAATGATAGACCAATACGAACGAATGCAGCCTCGCAGACGGTTGAAACGCGCAGGCATGATAGCTGCTGGAATTGCACTTGTTGCTGCACTTGGTTTTGTTGGATATGAATTGAAGAAGTCGGCTGACGCTGCGAAAACTGAGCTTCATCAAAGAGAACAATACTGGGATTACAATCAAAAGCTTGAATTCATTAAACGATATGATGCAGGCGACAGATATTTTGGTGAATATCCAGATTACTTTGAACTTGCAAAAATTAACCATTGGGAAGAACGCGTTAAAGACCGAAGAACAGCCTTTTTCATTTATCTTCGCCCAGACATTGCAAAAGAATTGATTAGAGAGCGTGGTACTTTCGATTTTGACAAAATTGAGCCAGAAAGGTTTTCTGAAGGTTGGAAGGAATATCGTGATGTAACAACACTGGGGCGAATGATGGACAGTTGGATGTTTAGTGAAAGATTTAATAAAGAAAAAAAAGTTGAAGATGAGTATCAAGACCTCAAATCTCAGATGAAAGAAGCGCCATCGCCAAAATAGGGCTTGTGCAGATCTGCACCAACCTAAAAAGCTCTCGAATAAATGATAAAACAACTGTCTCGGTGCTTCTGCTCTTTTCTAAGCCGTTCAAAAGCGTTTCCATATGATATGCTTTTTTCATTGAATTTATCTTATTGAGAAGCTTGATATCCTTCTTGAAATATGCCTCATATAATAAGTCATAATAATCAGCAAGCTTCGACAGCAGTTCGAGTGAAGCTAGATTTTTTCTTAATTTATGCTCAGAAAGATACTCATAAAGATAGTAATAGGAATGCTCGATATGCATCAAAAAGGTGAGCAATTCCCAATGAAGAATTTGGTTTTTGCCGCTCCGAACAATAACGCGCTTGCAGAACATGACAAACCGATCATGTTGTTTTCGTAATTCTGCAATATCTGCAAACTTATCAAAAGTGTTTGTTTCACAGCTTTTTTGAAGGGTCGTGTGAGTTTCTTTAATGATAAGAAAAACGCGCCGAAGCAGCGACTCAAATTTTTCATCACTTGGCTCAGATACGCTGTCAAGAACACACACATTGTCGTGTGATTCTGTAATTTCAAAACCAAGCAATAAGTCGTGAACAATCGAGCTTATGTAAGATATAAGGGACGGCGGAATATCTTCCAGGCGAATAGACGGCGTGCCCATCCTATATAAGTGAGTCAGAACGGCTTGCACATCATCTTTGGTATAGTTTGACAGCGAAAGAGTGACTGATTTTTTTTGCGGCCGCTGGTGGCCAGCCCAAATACGCAATCCTTCGGCAGATTCCTCAACTTCAAGCTCATCGCCTTGTGCAATAGAATGCTGCTGCACCCACTGCGATGGCAAACTGAGCACTAATGTTGATGGGCCAAGACGAACAACTTTTCGCTTCATACGCTGTTGTAGAGGTAATACTTATATATAATACTTCCTAGATATATATTATAATCACTAATTAATATAATATTAACGAAAGATATATATTTAAGAGCTTCATTGCTCATATAGAGGTGGAGGGATACACATGAAAAAAATAATGATGCTCGTAATGGTAAGTCTGCTGCTGCTTGTGGCATGCGAGGAGACTGCGCAAACGACGCAGAAAATGCAGAAAGCTGATCCTATAACATTTGGATTTATTATGCCACTGAGTGGCGATCTGTCGTGGCTAGGACAGAACATGAAATTAGGCGTTGAATTAGCCGTTGAAGAGATTAACGCAAAAGGCGGTGTCAATGGAAGAAATCTCCAAGTCATCTATGAAGATGGTCTTTGTGGTGGAAAGGGTGCATCGAGTGCTGCAAATAAGCTCATCAATATTGATGGTGTTCACTACATTGTTGGTGGTGCATGTTCAGGTGAAACGATTGCGGCGGCACCTTTAGCTGAAGCAAGTAAAACAGTATTGTTTTCGCCAACGTCATCCAATCCTTCAATTACAACAATTGGCGATTTCGTATTCAGAAATTATCCATCTGATGCATTTCAGGGCGTTGTAGCTGCTGAATTTGCATATGAAAAGTTGGTCGCACGCAAAGTTGCTGTACTTGCTTGCCAGAGCGAATGGTGTGAAGGCCTGCAAAGCGTCTTCATAAAGAGATTCAAAGAGCTTGGCGGGAAAGTGCTTATCGTTGAGCGAACTGAAGTAGATGCGAAAGATCTGCGTGCTCAACTGACGAAGATAAAGCAAGTGAAGCCTGAACTGATCTATATGGCTGCACATCCAACCGAAAGTATTGCAGGCTTGAAGCAGGCAAAAGAACTTGGCATAACCGCACCATTCCTTGGTGGAGATGGATGGGCTGATGAAACAATCTGGAAAGAAGTTGGCGCTGCTGGAAATGGAGCAATACATCTTGAGCCAGTAACTGATGCACCGGAATCATTCAAGACAAAGTTCAAGGCACGATTTGGAGATGCTGGAGAAATCAGCTTAGGCGTGCCTCAAGCATATGACATCGTATATCTGCTTGCTGAACACATTGGCAAAGTGGGCGATGACTCAGTAAAAGTCAAGGATTCGCTCTACACGGTGAAAGACTGGCCAGGTATTGCAGGAAAAACAACGCTTGATTCCAACGGTGATCTTGTTGGCGCAGCATACGACATCAAGGTCGCAAAGAATGGAAAGCTGGTGGATTACGAATAGTTTTCTTTTTTTTTATTGTGGCATACAAAGAATAAATAGTACAACATTATAGCCCATTCAAATGGTTCTCACACAAATCATCGCAAATTCAGTAATTATCGGCAGTATTTATGCGCTTGTTGCGTCTGGTTTTGCTATCATTTATTCTACAAATCGATTTATTCATCTCGCGCATGGCGCAGTTGTTGCTCTTGGAGCATATTTATTGTACACGTTTTACTCAATTCTTCAGCTTCCATTTCCTCTTGCAGGCATTTTAACACTCGTTTCAACAGGAATCGCAGGAGTGCTCATGGTTTGGCTACTCTATTCACCCCTGCAGAAAAAGAAATCCTCAAATGTTATACTCCTGATTGCTTCAGTGGGGCTGCTGCTCCTCATTGAAAATGTGTTCCTCCTATTATTTGGCGCAAACGTGAGAACGATAGGGTATATAGCAATAGCACCAGGACTTGAAATTCTTGGCGCGCTTGTAACACCAATACAGATCGTGATCATCATTGTCACGGTTATTCTGTTTATTATTCTTTACGCACTCATGAAATATACGAAACTTGGTCGGATGATGCGCGCAGTCGCAGATAACAAAGAACTTGCAAGCGTTTGTGGCCTGAATGTTAAAAAGATAACCTATGTCTCATTCATGATTGGAAGTATTCTTGCGGGTGGGGCGGGCATGTTAGTTGGACTTGAACAAAGTATCCAGCCAAACATGGGAACAAGCCTTATCATCAGAGGTTTTACCGGAGCAATCATTGGCGGCGCAACCTCCGTTCCAGGAGCAATTCTGGGTGGATATCTCCTTGGCTTTGCAGAGAATGTTGGCATTTGGTTTCTTCCTTCTGGATATAAAGACGCAATTGCGTTTACGCTTTTGTTTATCTTTCTGTTAGCCAGACCAAGCGGCATTCTTGGACTGAATAAAGGTGTGCGGTCATGATCAGCTCTTATTTTATTCACATCGGAATCCTGATTGGCATGTACATCATTATTGCAGTGAGCTTGAATCTTGCGCTCGGCTATACAGGGCTGCTCAATCTGGGACATGTCGCGTTTTTTGGAATTGGTGCATATACGAGTGCATTGCTCACCAAGCAAGGAGTGCCATTTCTGGCTGCATTTTTGTGTGCAGGACTTGTCGCATCACTTTTTGGATTGATTCTCGTCTGGGCAACACGAAAACTCAAGGGAGATTATCTTGCACTCGCAACGCTTGGATTTTCTTATGTCATCTACTCATTGATGATAAATCTCACGGAGATT
>Ga0209541_10007120_pt1 | contig 18869 bp, 18 predicted proteins | sample RifCSPlowO2_01_FD_184027 | JGI IMG/M metagenome (GOLD analysis project Ga0209541, IMG submission 184027) | Groundwater microbial communities from Rifle, Colorado - Rifle CSP2_plank lowO2_0.1 (SPAdes) (version 2) | ecosystem: Environmental > Aquatic > Deep subsurface > Groundwater | place... | reverse complement strand
CTCCGAATTCGTTTGGAAAAATGGGGGGAAATCAGTGGGACGCGCTTCGCGCGTCCCACCTTCTGGCTTCCAAAAAGCCGTTTAGTTCGTTTGTGGTGCTCGGGGTGGGACTCGAACCCACACGCCCTTTCGGACAACCGATTTTAAGTCGGTTTTGGCTACCAATTACAACACCCGAGCTTTACTTTGTCAAGCTATACCTGAGGCCACGATGGGAGTTGCACCCACTAATAACGGTTTTGCAGACCGTCGCGTTTTCTAATTCGCCACGTGGCCAAACTGATTTAATACTGAATTCACCAATTCATCAATCCTGGCTGGTCGTAATGAAAAGTATTTTACAAAAATATCAAATTTTCTCTCTAAATGTAAATGGTTACTACCAGAATACATAAAGTGAAAAAACTTTACAGCGTCTCCAGTTGTATAGCGCAACTGTCCTGCCCTGTTTTGATAATATATTTTACCACCTAATCCCAAGCTTTTAGTTAGCCCCCTCTGTAAACTAACCAAAAAATCCATACTCCCAGAAGTAAAAATTACTAGCAGTCTTTTGATTATCCTTTCCTTGGAGATCCCTTTGGCTGTCTCAAGATAAACACATCCGTCGCCATCAAAATACCCACGAACAAAATGCCTAAAAACATTTACTGGAATAGCTGGAAATTTAATTGTTAAAGATTTGTTTGGGTATAAACCCAATTTAACCAGGCTTTCGTAAAGAGCGTGGCTACCAATTCTTAGTAGATATGAAGCCTTGCTTTTATAACTCTTGTTTTCTAACTTGAACTTTACAATCCTTGATTCTCTTTTGATTATTTTGTGTTCTGACCCCAGTAGTTGCCTTATTTTTTCAATTATTATTAAATCAACACTTGTAATTCTGACGTATTTACCTCGTAAGTATGATGCATCTTCTAAACTACCGTCTGCATATATATAACCCAATATATATGCCATCTCTGGATTCCAATTATCAAAGAATTTTTCGTTTATCTTATATTTTATGCCCACCCACTTATTATAAGAGGTAATGGGGCATACTGCAAGAATAATAATCTCTTACTCTTTAACTACCTCGCTCACCAGCTTTTCAATCTTGGCCGCCTCAGCCTCACTCTCATCTAAAACAAAATACAACTTAGGAATCGGTCGGATGCGTAATTTTTTATTCAACAACTGCTGAAAATGATAGATGTTTTTAGTGATTTCATCCAGTGCTACCTTGCCTAACTGATCGGGGAGTACCGAAACATAGACGCGAGCATGCATTAGATCTTCGGAAACAATAGCGCGCGTGACCGTAACCATGGCATCGATCGATAAGTCTAACTCCTTGAGCAGAATGGCGCCGACTTCATCACGAATTAGCCCGCTCATTTTTTCCTGACGAAATTTACTCATAGCGTTTTAGAGGGAGCGCTTAACTTTTTCCTCGCTATAAACTTCCAGCACATCACCGACGCGAATATACATATTAGGGGTAACATTCGGACTAACAAAATCAAAACGAATACCACACTCTAAACCCTCTGCCACCTCGGAAACATCCTGTTTTTGCTGTTGTAATTGAGCCAACCTACCAGTGGCTACTAACAGATTATTACGTGACAAATCAATCATCGCGCCACGCACCACTTTGCCACTGACCACCTTACCGCCAACCACCTGGTTCTTGCCCTCGCGCTTAAACAAAGCCAAAACCTTGAGTTTGCCGAGCGGAGTACGTACGATTTCCGCGTCCAGCAGTTCGGAAACGCGCTCTTTAACACCACTCACCAGTTCATAGATAATGTCATAGTTCTGCACTATCACACCAGCCCGTTCGGCTTGTAGTTTGAGTCCGTTACTGATCGTCACTCGAAAACCAACGATCAGCGCCTTAGTGCCAACGGCCTTCTGAATGTCTGCCTCGGTAATTGGGCCAACCCCATAGTCCACCACCTGGTAACCCACCTCGGGGGAATTGATAGTTTGTAGAACCTGGTCAATTGCTTCCAACGAGCTAGCCACGTCGGCCTTAATAATCAGCGCCAAATTTTTGGGCCGACTAGAACTACGGCTGAATAGCCCCACCGCAATTTTGCTAGCCAAATTTTTCTCTGCTAGAGTTAGGGCCTGGTCTTTGTCGATCATTTTAACAAACGGCTCGCCCAAAACCGGCGCATTGGTCCAGCCCAGTATCACTACCGGCTGAGAGGCGACGGCACTGGTAATACTTTTTCCACGAAAATCCTCCATCGCCTTAATCTTGGCCGCCTCGCTTCCCACTACCAGCCAGTCACCCACATTAAGCGTACCGTTTTGGGGGAGTAGAGTAGCCACCATGCCACGACGATTGTCTAGATGTGATTCAATCACCAAGCCGTTAGTGTTGGTGGTATCGTTAATAATGTTCTCAACATCGGCAGTGAGCAAAATCATGTCCAGCAACGCATCTACCCCGGTGCCTTCTTTAGCCGAAACTTCCACACAGGAAACACTACCACCATAACCCTCTACAAAAACGCTATTTTCTGCCAACTCTTGCTTAACGCGTTGCACATTAGCCTCCGGCTTATCGATTTTATTCAAAGCCACGATAAAAGGCGTCTTACTCTCCTCAATAATTTTAATGGCTTCTTTGGTTTGTGGTTTAACGCCTTCATCAGCGGCAATGACCAAAATAGCGATGTCAGCTACCTTGGCACCACGTGAGCGAATAGCCGAAAAAGCTTCATGTCCTGGGGTGTCAAGAAAGGTAATAGTCCGACCACGGTAGTCAGCCTGGTAGGCACCGATATGTTGGGTGATCCCGCCCGACTCACTCTCTACCACCTTGGTCTTGCGAATAAAGTCCAGGAGCTTAGTTTTGCCATGGTCAACATGGCCGAGAATTACGACAATCGGCGGACGGGTCTGGGCTGATTTTTTTTCTTGGTTTTCTGACATTCAATAATCATTCGGGTACTACAAAGCATTGATACTGAGTGGTCGCCACGAAGGTAAAAGACTTAAAAACCCTAACATCTTTAGGGATTTTTGACAAATTGAGCTTGTTTCTGCCTTATGGAGTATTAGGAAAGTCTATCTCAATATCAGATAAGATATAGACTAGTTTGCCGTCTTGATAGAGATAGACAGAGACAGTAACCGGAGCGGTGGGCAAAGGATCACCATTAGCCTCCCAAATATTATCACTACCATCCACCACGAAGGTAAGTTTGTCAGAGCCGACGCTGGCTGTTTCATAGGTCCCATACTCTCCCATTACTAATTGCGCTCCAGCCTTAAGATTACTACCAGATATTTCTATTGTCTCCGTATTACCAAAAGCAATCCTGTCCGGCACATCTACGCTGTCCACATGGGGAGCAAGATTGGGATCAGCATTGGCATCACTCACCACCGAAAAAGGCAATGGCCCAGTAGTGGTGTCGTTTAAATTGGCAGTGACGTTATGTATTGCCTCCCTAGCACTGGTTGGCACTTTAAAAGTAATCCGGGTGTTATTCTCAAGAGTAGAACTAACCACTGTACCATCCCAAGCCAGTTTAACTTCGCTAGTTAAGTTGGTACCAGTTAGAGTCACCACAGTCCCAGGTGGACCCTGAGCCGGAGTCAGACTGGTGGCAGTAATTTGATTTTTACCAACTATCACTACGGTTTTGGCCACGGTAGTTTGACTGCCATTTCTAACGGCTACGTCTATGGCCTCACCAACACTAAAGGTATTGTCCAGTTGTACGATTATCTCACTACTGCCATTAATCATCACCTGGCCAGGATCATAGGGGTTGCCATCGATAGTAACCTCGCTGGTACTGGTAAAATTTACACCCGACAAGGTAAGTAAGCCACCCTCGACCACGCGCATGGGAGAGATAGCGGTAAGCGAAACCTGTCTAGTAGCGCTACTGGCACTGCCAGGATCAAAGATGGCTGAACCAGGACCACCGCCCACCAAATCCGGGTTGATAGTACGCAAAATTACGTAGGAGGAAAATAGTAAGATAATGCCGAGAATGGCGTCAGAGATTTTGCTCTTGGCGTCCTTGGCATCGGAGGCGTTGCCGGCCGCGGTAAAATATTCGATACCGGCTCTGACTACCTGAATAAAAGCCGCGATGCCCACAATCGCGATGCTCCAGTTATAGATATCACCAATACACTGCCCGATGCCAGTATTGGTGGCCTGACAGGGCAAAGAGATGGTAGCAAACAACCACGGAGTGGATTGATAAAAAGATTTAGATATTTTCACTCCTTAAATTATACCCCATTAGAGATTTCGTAGCCACAGCTTTTCTCAACAACATTAGTTATTTCGCCTTAAACTCTCATTCCTTTTTCTTGTCTAAAAGATAAGTAATATATCCGCCAAGTATTCCACCTAAGCCAAGAAGTGTTAAAGCAGAGATAATTGTTTGGGTTGGGTCGGTCATAAATTATTTCTTATCATTTTTATTAGTTTATTTTCTTCTCTAAAATTTTTTAGTTTCTCTACGCTTTTCCATTTTCCGCCATACGTTTTCTTGGCATATGAAATTACGTCAGCCACGTCATTAAACTCTCCCATAAAAATACCTCTCTTGTTCTTGAAGAACTGCCAAACAGATGGATCGATAAGATAAGACCTACCATCTACCTGCACCGCCAGTACATCATGATACTTCTTCGACACATACTCGCCTTTCACGATAAAAAGGTCGGCTTTGGAAAACTTTCTCTTTATCCAAATTGCGACCAATCGGGAAGCTTCACTACAATTGTCTTTGGCGCACAAATACAATGGCTTACTTTTTAGTCCGCTTCTAAAAATCCGTACAATATCTTTTTGAATCCTTTTTATTTCTTTTTTCATTTTAAACCATGCATACCTGCCAACACCAAGTTCTTTGGCGGTGAGGGTGAGATTCGAACTCACGATGGGGTTTCCCCCATGGCAGTTTTCGAAACTGCTGCCTTCAACCACTCGGCCACCTCACCAGTTTAGCTATTTAATCGCTCGTGCCAGTAAAGTGCTTCGACTTTACGCACTGGCTGACCGTCTTTCATCCCAAAGGTCCAATGATGCACCTCAGGCACTCCCAAGTCAGGGGAGTTACTGATCGCCTCACTATTGCCCAGGTAAAAGCCTAGATGTTTATTACTCTCTCCGTTACGCTCCCGCTCCTCCCACAGAATAACACAACCAACTTTTGGCTCGGCAATTTTCTGCCAGCCACAACTCTCCATATCTAAAAGTGTACCGGTTATCATAGAGTGCCCTTTTTTGATCAGACCAAACTCACTGAATAACGCTAAAATATTAGAAACAAAAACTGCGCAAGCAGTGCGGCCATGATCGGTGGCATTAGTTTTTTTGCCATTGATCTTAACAAAGACATCGCGAAAGATCGGGCTACCGGCAGAATTTCTAATAAATGCTAGATATGTGTCAAATAATAGAAATTCTACTTGGTCAGTGGGTTGAGTTTTCATAGTAGTTTTTAGTGAAAGTGGATGAATAACAATATAGCGCTTTTTCCAGCCGCGTAAAAATATCTCAACCGCAATGGCCTTAGAGCCTTCACGTTCGTTTAGCTCTTCCGGATCATTGTAAAAAACTAACTCTCCGTCAAAACCAGTCACTACAATAATGTGACCACCCTTATTATCTGGTTTAAAACGAGGATAGATTGAGGCTAGAAGTGGAGTTTGCTGTAAGTCTTCTAAAAGATAGCTCCAAGCCAGTTCTAATTCTAGCCCAGCTAAATCCTGATTATAACCATCATAGTCAAACTGGCGACCGATATTTACCAACCCAGCGTGTGACCAGCCAATGCCAGCTGAATAGGCCCCGATCGTTAGTCCAGTCCCGATAATAACTTCCAGATTAGGCGAGGGATTAGCTGGTGAATCATTGTGCCAGTAATCCATCAGCATCTTAATCCCCAATACACCACAACTACGATAATGCCAAGACTCATCCGCCACGTCTAGGCGTTGCGACAAAAAAGGCACAGGATAAAGTATCGCCTTGGGCATAAGAATCTCTAAGCTGTCGAGAGTTTAACATGGAAATAGTTGCTCGACCAGAAGCGAAATGCTAGATTAAATTTATATGAAAAACAGCAAAGAATTGTTTTTGTCTACGTTCGTCGGTGAGTTGCCCGTGTTTGAGCGCGTACTAAAGGCGTTACCTAAAAAGAACCTGGATTACACTCCACATAAGGTGTCTAAAACGGCTATTCAGTTGGCTAGCAATTTTGGCAATGAGACCATGATGTTTATGCCATTCTTAAAAGATGGTCTACTAGATTTCAGCAAAGTTAAAGGAAAGGAGTATAAAAACGTGGCGGCCATTATTAAGGATTTCAAGGCCAACAGTAAAAAGGTGGTGGCTTTTGTGAAAAAGATGACCAACGCCCAGTGGGATAGTACCGCCAAGATGAGTATGGACGGCAAAAACGAGTGGAAGGACACGCGTGGAGGAATGGCTTGGGGCTTCTTGGTTGACATGATCCACCACCGTGGCCAACTCTCTACCTACATTAGACCGATGGGTGGTAAAGTGCCATCAATCTACGGACCGTCGGCGGATAGTAAATAACGTTGGATTTCCCTGAATCAAAAACCCCGCCGCGGCGGGGTTTTTGATTGCTGTGGACCTGAGGGGATTTGAACCCCTGACCCTTCGAATGCCATTCGAATGCTCTGCCGCTGAGCTACAGGCCCATTAGATAAGAAGTTGTGTGAATTTCGCTATTTCCTATGTTCTAATGCTATGTTAAAATTATAACATGCGTATACACAGCGAGCAAACTATATCAAAACTAAAGCTTTTAAGGAAGCAAGGCTATAGTATTCAGGCTCTGATGAGGGAATTCTCCCTACCTAAAACAACCATATGGCACCACATCCATGCGATAAAACTGTCCCCAAAACACATCAACAAATTGAGGCTAGCTGGAGGAGAAAGTAGTCGGTTACGCAAAAATCAAGCACTAGAAAGAGCCGAAGAAGAGTCATTGAAAATTATAGCTGGCGGCGACAAATATTTAATCAGCCTTCTTGCAATGCTTTACTGGGCAGAGGGTAATAATAAAAGTGCCTTCTCTTTTGTGAACACTGATGCAAAAATGATAAAACTTTTTATCTTTATACTTAAAAAATGTTTCAAAATAAAAAAAGAACAGTTGCTAATAACTGTCCGATACTTTACTGGCATGAATCGTGCAAAATGCTTACACCATTGGTCAATGGTTACAAAAGTTTCCAAGAAAGAAATTAATATGTACTATAACGATGGCGGGAAAAAGGGTCGCAGAGAGTTTGGCTTGTGTAGAGTTGGGGTTAGAAAAAGTGGATATCTTTTTAAGTTAGTAAGAGCCACCATAAAGAATATAGTGGAAGAAGTTGTCCCGGTAGCTCAAATGGAAGAGCGACGCAGTCCTAACGCGTAGGCTGCAGGTTCAATTCCTGCCCGGGATACAATTACATGACCATCCCCAAAGAGGTAAAACTAATCTTACAAAAACTGAAGGAAAACAACTTTCAGGCTTTTGCTGTGGGCGGGTGCGTGCGTGATTTAATCCTTAAGCGCGCTCCGAAAGATTGGGATGTTGCTACTAACGCTACGCCAGAAGAGATCCAAAAAATCTTCCCTGATTCATTTTATGAAAACAGCTTTGGCACCGTGGGCGTAAAGATCAAGGATAACGGAAACCCTCTGAGTGCCGAGATTTTGGATCCCATTCAAGTAATCGAAGTTACCACTTTTCGCACCGAGAGCGGTTATTCTGATCAACGTCACCCGGATGCGGTAAAATTTGCTCTTACGGTTGAGGAGGACTTAAAAAGGCGAGATTTTACCATAAATGCCATTGCCCTAGACGAAGCCGGGGAATTTATCGACCCCTACAACGGGCGAGCTGATATAAAAGCCAAGATCATTCGCGCGGTGGGTAATGCCGACGAGCGTTTTCAGGAAGACGCCTTACGCCTAATGCGGGCAGTGCGCCTGGCCACCGAGTTAAACTTTACGCTTGAACCAATCACGCTGACAGCGATACGCGCTAACGCTGGCCTGCTAAAAACCATCTCGGCTGAACGGATGCGCGACGAACTGATTAAAATCATTAACACTCCGCGTGCTGAGGCCGGCATTAAGCTCTTGGAAGAGTGTCAGTTACTAGAATTTATCCTCCCAGAACTACGTGAGGGAATTGGAGTAGGGCAAAATCTACACCATATCTACAATGTCTGGGAGCACAATCTTGGCGCCCTGCGCTACACCTGCGAACAGGAGTACTCTTTAGCGGTACGCCTAGCCGCTTTGCTACACGATGTCGGCAAACCACGCTCGAAGCGTGGTGATGGTAAATTTTCCACTTTTTACGCCCACGAAATGATCGGCGCAAAAATGACCGCCCGCATCATGGAACGCCTACGTTTCCCGGGCGAGTTGGCTGATAAAATAACCAAGTTGGTGCGTTGGCACTTGTTTTACTACAATGTCGGCGAGGTAACCGAAACTTCGGTGCGCCGTCTAGTGGCTAACATTGGCAAAGAAAATGTTGAGGACTTAATCAAAGTACGTGAAGCTGACCGCATTGGCTCTGGTGTACCTAAAGCCAAACCCTATAAACTGCGTCACCTACAATTTATGATCGACAAGGTGGCACGCGATCCACTCTCACCCAAGTTATTAAAAATGAACGGTAGCGACTTGATGGCACTACTGAAAATTGACCCCGGACCAAAAGTGGGTATGATTATTAATGCTCTGATGGATGAGGTGTTAGATGAACCAACCCAAAATACCAAAGAGTATCTGGAAGAGCGGGCGAGTGAGTTAGCCAAACTATCGGAAGAGGAGTTGAGAGCTCTGGCCAGTGCCGGTAAGGAAAAAATTAAGGAAGAAGAAGAGAAAGAGGTAGGAAAGATTAAGCAGAAGCATTTTGTTAGTTAGCAGTAAACCTGGGCTACACCCATTGTAGCCCGCAGTGGACAAAGACGGACTGTGGTGTAGCAGCAGCACGCATCGTTCGGGTCGATGTAGCCCGGGCGCACATCCCGGCAGTCCGACAAACAGTGGCCCACAACACAAAAACCACCCCTTTGGGTGGTTTTTGTCAACGGATTTACTCTTTAAATTAAAAATGATAGGTAGAAGATATAACTAAATAAACTCTATGAACAGAAAAAACGCTTTTCGTGGCCTTTTGGCCTTGGCAGTAGTGTTAGCGATGATTCTACCCTTTACCATCAGCCAGGCTGACTACTTCTATTCATCCTTAAATATCCAGAGTTTTGGGGTCCGCAATACCTCGCGCGGTGAGTACTCTTTCAACTCCCAGACTAGCGCCAACGCTGGTGAGCAACTAGAGTTTTCATTGAGTGTAACCAACTATTCTGGCACCACCATCCGCAACACCGCCCTCCAGGTCAACCTACCCAGTGGCCTAAATGTCAGCAGTAACTATGTAACCGTGGACGGTTACAATAACAACAGCAACTTAGTTAATCGAATTTATTTAGGAGACATCTACTCCGGCAGTAGTAAGCAGGTGGTTTTCCGAGCCAATGTAAATAGCAACGCCTACAACAACAGCTACACAGTTTATGCTTATGCCAATGGAGACAACACCAGCAGTGTCAGTAGTTCCGTTACCATTAATAGTAACAACAATAATAATAACTGCTACGAAAGCTACGGTTACAACTATAACTACAACTGCTACAACAACAATAACCTGCGCCTAAGCGTCTTGGGGCGCAATATTTCACGCGGTGGTGATCTGGTTAAAAGTTTCTCTGCTCAACCGGGTGACACAATAGAGTTCTCTTTGCGCGTCAGCACGGATAGTGGCAATACTGTGCGTAATGTTTATCTAAGCGATACCTTAGACAACTACCTAGAATTTATCTCTGGAACAGTACGATCAGATGGTAGTTATGCTTCTGACAGTCTGATTAATAGTGGTGGACTATTCGTGGGCGACCTTTATTCTGGTAATTACCGCACTGTCACTTTTCAGGCGAGAGTAGCGCCTGACTACCGCTTTCCACAACGTGAGATTATTGTTTCCAACACCGCTCAAGTTCGAGCGGATAATACCACCCTGGTCAGCGACAGTTCTAGCCTTACTGTTACCAACTATGTCTACTACAACACTCCCACGCCAACGCCATACCCAACTTACCCGCCACGTTATTACTCAGCACCCACACCAATTATAATCTATCGCACCGTACCAGCCCCGACTCCGATAATTATCAACTCTGATCAAAATGTTGGTTATGTAAATAATCCGGACCAAACCACTAAAGACAAGCTTGACCCAGCTATTCACTTAAATGATTTCGGAGTGATAGTCTTTGTTCTATTAATAGTAGTACTAATCCTTCTCTTTATGCTCTGGCGCATGGACAGAAATCGACTAGAAGAGGCGTTGCGAAATCGTTAAGCAGTAATTATAAAGTCCCCCGCCGTGGCGGGGGACTTTATAATTTGGGCAAATTCTATATAGTATAATGAGATTATTGGGCCTGTAGTTCAGTGGTAAAACGCCGCATTCGCATTGCGGAGACGCGAGTTCGATTCTCGCCAGGTCCACCAATGTCTCAACTCTTAACTGGTCTAAACGAAAAACAGCAAGAAGCAGTAAAAACTACCGAGGGACCGCTTTTGGTTATCGCCGCAGCCGGTAGTGGAAAAACCCGCGTGCTAGCCCATCGCGTAGCCTACTTAATAGAACAGGGCGTAGCCCCGGAAAGCATCTTGGCCGTGACTTTTACCAACAAAAGTTCTGAGGAGATGAGACGGCGAATTTTGGAGTTGCTACAGGATAATAACTCAATTTCGGCAGGGATAAGGTCAACCTCAGGCAATATCTGCATCGGGACGTTCCACTCCATTTGTGCGCGTTTTTTACGTCGCGAGCTAGCCAATCTAGGCTTGAGTATTAATAGTAACTTCGCAATTTACGATACTGACGACCAGCTCTCGCTGGTTAAAAAAGTAATGGAAGAGCTGGAGCTGGATAGTAAAAAATTTAACCCGCGGGCGATTCTGGCGCACATCTCTCAGGCCAAAAACGCACTACTCGAACCAGAACAGTATGCCGACCAGGCCAAAGAGTTTTTTGACAAAATCACCGCTCAAGTTTATTTGCGCTACCAGGCCGGATTAAATAACAGTAACGCGCTCGACTTTGATGACCTACTTTTTATGATGGTTAGATTTTTGCGCGATAACGCCGCACTAAGGGCCAGATACCAAGAGCAGTTTCGCTATCTCTTGGTAGATGAGTACCAAGACACCAACCGAGCCCAGTATCTGTTTTTAAAATTGTTAGCCGAAACCCACCGCAACATCATGGCGGTGGGCGATGATTATCAAAGTATTTATATGTTCCGCCAAGCCGACATCCGCAATATTTTAAGTTTTGAAAAAGACTATCCCGAAGCCAAGATAATATTTCTCGAACAAAACTATCGCTCCACGCAAACCATTTTAGCCGCCGCCCAGCAAGTGATTTTGCATAACCAATTTCAACGCCACAAAAAACTCTGGACGGAAAATAATACTGGCGAGAAAATCAGCGTGCAAAATCTGGGTAATGAAAAACGTGAAGGGGAGTGGTTAGCCAAAACTATTAAAGCCAACCTAAGCGAAGGGCAAAAATTAAGCGATCACTGCGTGCTCTACCGTACTCACGCTCAATCGCGCGCTTTGGAAGAGGCGATGTTAAAATACGGTCTGCCTTATCGCATTGTCGGTGGTTTAAAATTCTATGAGCGTAAAGAAATCAAAGATATCTTGGCCTACCTGCGCCTGGTAAATAACCCACGCGATGCCATTAGTTTGGAACGCATTTACAATACTCCAGGACGCAATATTGGCGTCGCCTCATTTAAAAAACTAATGGGTGAAGCAGAGAACGCCGGAGCAGATTTGATTACCTTTCTACATGATCAGGCCGCTAAAACTGACGGCATGTTAAAAAACAAAGCCCTGGCCGGAGTAAAAGAGCTGGCCAAAATTTTGGCTGATCTAACTAATCCAGACAAAGCCAAACTAACCCTATTCCGTTTTATTAAGCACCTGTTGAGCGAGTTGTCGTATCAAGTTTACCTAAAAGAAAAAACTACTGAGGCGGAAGCACGCTGGGAAAACGTGCAAGAACTCTTAACGGTAGCGAAAAAATACGACGACCTCACACTCGTTGAGGGGTTAGCAAAATTTTTGGAAGAGGTGGCGCTGATTCAAGATGCTGATCGTAGCGCAGAAACGCAAAATCTGATTACTCTAATGACCATTCACGCCGCTAAGGGTTTGGAGTTTCCGACGGTTTTTATGGTGGGCATGGAGGAGGGAGTGTTTCCGCACTCGCGTTCGTTGATTAACCCCGCCGAACTAGAAGAGGAACGCCGACTTTGCTATGTCGGCATCACCCGCGCGAAGAAAAAACTCTATCTGACGCACTGCTCTTACCGCACGATGTATGGCAATACCCAGTATAATCCGGTCTCACGTTTTTTGGGCGAGATCCCGGAAGAACTGATCAGCCAAACCGTAAACGAGGAGATAGTGGATACGGATTATCCAGACTGGTACGAAAAGAAAATTAAATATGATTAAGGCAAAAAAGTCTCTCGGACAGAACTGGTTAATTGACCCGGAAGCGCATGAAAAAATTATTGCCACCCTAGCGCCACAAGTGGGGGAGACAATTTTAGAAGTCGGGCCGGGAACCGGATTGTTAACTAGGCACCTGGTTAATAGTGGCGCAAATATTGTTGCCATTGAAAAAGATGAGGTACTAGCCAGTCAGTTGGCCAAAAAATTTCCCACAGTCAAAATAATCACCGGTGACATTTTAAAATTAGACATTGAAACATTAATTGGTAACTGGAAAATGGAAAATGGAAAATCTTGCTACAAGGTAGTCGGCAACATTCCATATTACCTAACCAGCCACCTAATCAGACTAGCACTAGAGGAATGGCCACAACCACAACGCATAGTTTTTTTAGTACAGCAAGAGGTGGCGGAGCGTGCGGTGGCCAAGCCACCGCACGCTAATTTGCTTTCGCTCAGTATCGAATACTACGCCACCGCTAGTATTGTCGGTTTGGTTAACCGCTCTAGTTTTGACCCGATGCCAGAGGTAGATTCGGCTATTCTTAAAATCCAACCAGACAATAGACAATTGACTATCGACTATCGCCGGAAGTTTTTCCGATTACTGCACATCGGCTTTGCCAGTAAGCGCAAACAGCTGGTAAACAACCTGTCCGTCGGGCTGAAAATTGATAAAGACGAGATTGTTAAAATCATAAAAAACGCTGGTCTAGACCCACAAATTAGACCAGAAAACCTCTCGTTCGAACAGTGGAATAAACTTGTTCATAAGGTTGTTTCTTAGCTGTGGAAAAGCAGTGTATAATTATGGCTAGATATGACGAAAACCGTAAAAGCCCTAATGGTTGGGTTATTTGTTGTTGCTGGCTTAGTAATTGGCCGGGTAGGGCTTTTGCTTAGCCAGACCTTTAGTTCCGCTACCGCCAACGCCCCAACGGTGGCGAGGGTGATTAACTACAACGACAGTAATGATATTGACCACGACGGCCTGTCGGACGCTGACGAGGCCTATTACGGCACTGACCCCAAAAACCCCGACAGTGATGGTGATGGCTATCTAGATGGGGAAGAGGTGATGTCAGGTTGCAATCCTAAAAAAATAGATATCGAGGGCTGTCAGCCGAGGAACGCCGCTGGTGTTGCTACCACCAACCTAACTAATCAAGTATCCGACCTGCTGGCCACAGGGTTAGTGGCTGGTGCCCTGAAAGATCCAGCTAATAATAAAGATTTCCAGAAGAACATTGGTTTAATCGGTGCTCAAGCCTACCTTGATTTTGAAGACCGTTTTACCCCAAAAAGTACCAGGGCCGATCTGACGATCCTCAATGACAACAGCCGCGAAACCGTGGCTAGCTATGTCGATAGCTTGGTAAAGATCCTTGATGCCACCCTGCTTAGATCAAAAGATGAACAAATTGAAGAGATGAAAAGCGGTCTACAGCTCTACACCTTAGCCCCGCAAGAAAAAAACCCAGTATTTATAAAGTTAAGTAACTCCTTTGCTGACTCCTACCAAGAGTTACTAAAACTACCAGTGCCAGCTGACTGGACCGATCTGCACTTGAAACTACTTGACTCCATGGAACGCTTCAGTTTGGCCTACCAATATATTACCGATCCTACCACCGACCCGATAGCCAATATCCTGGCCTTCCAAAAATTAGTTGATGAGTTTGGTCGTGTTCAACCCACCCTAGATGGTATCCGTGTAAAAGCGGCTAGCTACAACTAGCCTGACTTATGAAAAAAAACTTCTCACAAAAAATCTTCACCTGGTCTTTGGTAGCTGGATTGGCTCTGGGAATTTTGACTGGCATTAGGCCGGCAGTTGGCGCCATTGGTTCGCTGGGCTCATTTGTCCCCTCCGTTCCCGTTACCGTAGTCGCAGATTACCCTTACGCCATAAAAGAAGAACTAGAAGATGTAATCACTCGTTCGTTAGCCAGAAATATTGAGAGTGTTCTACAAGAAAAAGTGTTAAGTGTGGTTTCACTTAAGTCTGGGCGTGATTTTGGAAATGGTGGTAATGGCTATGGGGCCGGTGGCGCCTCCTTTGTGCAAGACTGGCGAGATTTTTCTCAAAAAGCCGAGTATCGTGGCGAGAACGTTTTCCGGGGTATTCTTTATGATGCCGCATTAGGAAAAGACTCAACTATTTGCAAATACTTGTCTGGTTCATTAAAAAGCGCCTTCAACCTCAAACCCACCGGCTTACTAAGTTTTCTACCAGCCAAATATCGCACTGGCTCGTTGAGCTATTTTAATATTGAGAACAAGTGCACGGTTGATCCATTAGTCAAAAATAAATTTAGCGCTAGCTTTGTCCAAGGGGGAGGCTGGGAAACTTTTCTCCGCCTACTACAACCACAAAACAATATTACTGGAGTATTAACTTCTTCATTGGAAGAGTTGGCCAAACAACGCGACGCTGAAACCAAGGCTGACATTAACGACGCGGTTTCGGGAGGAAGCTTCACTTCCAAGCGCGACTGTGAGGGTAAGGGTTTGGATTTCAGTTGTGTGGTTTTGGGACAAGTCAAAACGCCTGGCCAGATTTTAAAAAGCACGGTAGAAAAATCCATCACAGAAGATTTTTCCTGGATTACGAGCGCCGATGAATTCTCCGAGATACTAAGTAGTGTAGGAAATGCCTTAGGAGGCGCGCTTTTGGGAAAACTAAACAATCTGGCTAGCGGTAAAGTTAATCCGCCTAATAGTTCCACCAACTTGTCTGATCCCAACCCTTCAGTTAATGGCAACTGTATCCAGCAATGTGTAAATGCTTTTGCTTGTACTGGTGGTGGCCCAGTTGATATAACTGATTGCGTAGCTGGATTTAATTGCCAAAAAATTGCGGACCCCACCGAGAGACGCACTTGTGAGTCTAATGCTAGTGCAACCTGTTCCAATCCTGTTTTTGTATCTCAAACTCAAACTATCGTCGCCTGCGAAGAGAACGCCCAGCGTACCTGTCAGCAAACTTGCCAAGCCAATAACACACCTTTTTAAACCCCATGACTGCCGCAAATAATAAAAAAACAGGCTGGTTGGTGTTTTTGTTAATAGTGGCGACTATCGCCTGGGCCTTGCCGATTATGCAGGCATCAGCCATTCCCTTTGGCCTTCCTTTCGGAGGCAGAGTGAAGAGTATTATCCCTCCCAGTTTACTTTGCCCCTTTGTAGTAATCACGGTTGGCCTACCACGGCCAGGCATTTTTGCCATTGTCCCCGGCACACGCCTTTATCCTTACTACATTGCGCACCCTGGTTCCTGGGTGCTGGGCACCGCCTTGCCAACTACCGTTTGTTTGGTACCAATTGCTTTACCAATTTTAATGATGGGGGTTAGCCAATAAATATATGTTTGGAATCGGCAGTATCGCCGCCACAGCTTTCACTCAAGCAATCGTATTTTTTCAGGGCCTAGTCCTGAGTATTTTAGGTTCGCTCTTAAGTTGGGCAGTGGGTGGCTTGGCCTACTTCCTAACCTATCAGGCCAACTTTTTTAAAAATATTGTGGTGGTAAATGAGACCTGGCGAGTGATGCGCGACTTTTCTAACATGTTTTTTATCTTGATGTTAATCGTGATTTCTTTTGCCACCATCTTCCAGATTAAAAACTACAACTGGAAAGGCCTGATGGCACGCCTGATTGTAATAGCACTATTGATCAACTTCAGTTTAGTGATTTGTAATTACGCGATCCGCGCCTCACACATTGTTTCTAATGTAATGCTGGCCTCGATCGGTGGCGATGAGAAGAGTATTGCCGATAATCTCGGTGCCGCCTTACAGATGAATAAGTTGGTCGGTGATGGCCAAAAAAATGTTAATAACAGCGCTAGTAGTATCAGCAGTGTAGGAGACAATGGCAATCTGGGGCGTACCGCTTTTGATGCAATTTTGAGTACCATCATGTCAATCGTGGTGGTTTTTATCGCTCTCTTGGCGATTGTCTCGGCTTTTGCCTTTTCATTAGTGCGTATTCCGGTTTTGTGGGCACTAATGATTATTTCACCGCTAGCCTGGACCGCTTCAATTTTACCCGGCACCAAGAAAATGTACGATATGTGGTTCAAGGAGTTTGTGGGTTGGGTGGTGTTTTTGCCGGCTTATTTGTTCACCCTTTTCCTTTCTTTGATTATTCTCAAAGCGCGCAATTCAATCAGCGCGGTGGTGCAAGCCGCCCCCAAAGCCGGCACTGACGCCTTTGGTGGCTTTTTTGGTTTTGCCTTCCAAGATCTTTTTTACTATGTGATTTGTATCCTGGCGATCGTCTATGGCCTCAAGTTTGCCAAAGATATCAGCTTTGGCGGTAGCGCCTCAGCTGGCAAATTCTTCAACGACAAAATCTCCAGCAAGGTCAATCAGTGGGGCAGAGATCGCACCTATGTCACCGCGGTTAAGAAGGGCTGGGAGGAAAAACAGAAAGAATATAAAGACAAGGGGTATGGTTTTGGCAAGTTTCGTGTGGGTGGGGAACGCGGAGAAAAATTGCGTGAAGCTAGTGTGGCTAGTGTCTTTGGCACAAAAGGTAGAGGTGAACGCGCCAGAGTAGGACAAGGCTTCAGCGCCCAGGATATTGAAACAGAGAAGAAGAAGTTTGAAGCTCAACAACTTAATAAAGCCCAGGTGGCTGAGGCAATTAAAAGCGGCCGCTTGTTTGGAACAGTGAGCCTAAATGAGTCGCAGAGAGCGGCGCTGGCAGTCATCCGCGCAGAAAATGGTTGGGTAGAGAGTGGCCGAGCTGGCCGAGACGAGGTAATGAATACTATCAATGCCATGGGCGGTAGCGGTTCCAAGGCGGCCCAAGACTATCTAGGCAAACTCGATAGTAAAGATTTCCAAGACATGTTTGTTAGTCCAGCAGAGAAGTTGGCCTTTGCTGCTTCGTTGGCCAGTAACCCTAGCATGCTCGGCCTGAGAAAAAAACTATTGTCTAATGCGGCAAAGAATCGAGAGGTTACCGATATCGCACTAGTAGAACAAATCACCGATCTCTACGCCAACGACGCAGCTGATATTCAAGACAAGATTGCAACAGAGTTACAAAAGAATTTGACTGAAAATATCATTAAAGATAAAGGAGCCAGGGCAAAAGCCTTAGCGAGTGGCGCTTATTCTGATCGGATCAAGAAGATGATAGCAAAGGAAATGAAAGATAAGAAAGAAATCGGCAAGTTGGTAGATTATGAAAATGCCTACAACGCGTTAGGCGGCGCTAACACTAGAGATGGTAGAGAGCTGGTTAATTCGATTGAAAAACCATTACTAGCAGCGGAGGTTCGGTGGAGAGAAAGCGATGGGGTACCAATAGCCGCAAAAGTCTCAACCTTCACTCCCACCCAAAAATCATCTTACCGAAACATGCTTCGCCAGCAGGTAATGGATAGGAAGGCTAGCGCAAAAGATATGGCAGATCTTTCTGTGGACACCTGGGAAGACCCAAACTTTGGCTCTATCCTTGAAGATTGGATTTGGGACCGTGAGAGATCTGAGCCAACCAAGAAGGCCGTAGACAAATTTGTGCCAGTGATAGACCCGAAAACTAAAAAACAAAAACGAGATAAAAGTGGCAATCGTGTATTTAAACATGTAAAAACAAAAGAAATTATTGGTGGAGGAAAGAGGTACTTCAATAATTTAGAAAAAGCTGTCAATGAAACTAATGACATAGAAAAGAAAAAAGCACTAGAAGCAGTAAAACAAAGATTAAAATCTTTAGGCATACCTTTCAACTAAAATCGATATGTACAAATCCATCTATGATCCAATTGAGGTCGATGCAGAATATTTTCTAGAACACGAACGAGAAGAAGACGCTTTCTATCAGAAAGCCAGAAGCCTTCCAGAACCTTTAGTGGACATCCTTTTTGGAGAAGATACTCCAGAAATAATTGAGAGAACCCTAACACGCTATAATTTAACATCCAAACAGTGTGAAGAGACAACAAGATTAATAAAAAAAATCTTATTGCTTGAATTACCACTAGAGGAACTCGGGCCAAGAGCAAGATCAACATTGGGGCTGGATCCAGAAGCCTCAAGACAACTCAGCCAAGAGCTCACAGAGGAATTATTCTCTACAGCATTAGAACACCTAACATCCACATTAACGACAGATACCCCCGCATCAGCCAACCCCAACAATGTGATAAACTTAAGAGACCAAAATAGATAATCATGCGTTTTCAAGTACCACAATTTATTGATACCGAAGAAACTTTGTTCGTGGGGCTGACCCTCAAACAGT
>Ga0209541_10007119_pt1 | contig 18870 bp, 17 predicted proteins | sample RifCSPlowO2_01_FD_184027 | JGI IMG/M metagenome (GOLD analysis project Ga0209541, IMG submission 184027) | Groundwater microbial communities from Rifle, Colorado - Rifle CSP2_plank lowO2_0.1 (SPAdes) (version 2) | ecosystem: Environmental > Aquatic > Deep subsurface > Groundwater | place... | reverse complement strand
CTGTGGATTCACCATAGACTGCAGCTGCTTGCCCTTCCGAAGCTCGCCCGTGCGAGCGAAGGAGGGTCCGGCTTAATCCGCTGCATAGGTACAAGTTGGTCGAATTGTACGCATGTCTGTGGGTAAAACCACAGTTTTTTTATGGCAAAAACCAAACAAGAAAAACAGGAAATCATGCAGGAACTCGCGGATGCGTTTGGAAAAAGCAAATCCGTTGTGTTTGCGAACTTCAGCGGTCTGCCGGTGAAAGAAGCGGAAGCGCTCCGCAAGCAAGCGCGCGCGGAACAGATTGGCGTCATGGTGGCAAAGAAAACGTTGCTTGAAAAAGCAACGTCAGATGCCGGCCTGACCGATGTTTCACCGCGGAGTTTTGGCGGCGAGGTGCTCACTCTCTTCGGTTACGAAGATGAGGTCGCGCCGGCGCGGTTGCTCCACATCTTCAGCAAAACCCATGACATGGTGAAGATGCTTGGCGGCATCTTGGAGCGGCATTTCGTTTCCGCGGCCAAGGTCAAAGAACTCGCGCTCTTGCCGAGCAAGCAGGAGCTCTTGGCGAAAGTAGTCGGCTCCATGAACGCGCCCGTTTCAGGATTCGTGAATGTGCTTGCAGGCAACTTGCGTGGTTTGGTGCGAGTGTTGGATGGTATTAGAGCGAACAAAGTGTAATTATTAACCTGTCATTGCGAGCGGAGCCCCTGGCGGAGCGAAGCGATCCCGTACGAGATTGCTTCGTCGCACTCGGAGTGCTCCTCGCAATGACATTACTCACTATGTCAGACGAAACAAAAGTTGTAGAAGTTCCGGAAAAGTTCAAAGCGCTCGTTGCGGAGATTGAAAAAATGAGCGTGTTGGATTTGGCGGAGCTGGTGAAAGTATTGGAGGAAAAATTCGGCGTGTCTGCCGCGGCGCCGGCCATGATGATGGCGGGTCCGGCAAATGGCGCAGGCGCGGCGGCTCCGGTTGAAGAGAAGACCGAGTTTAATGTGGAACTCACGGATGCCGGCGCAAACAAGATTTCGGTTATTAAAGTGGTGAAGGAAATAACCGGTCTTGGCTTGGCTGACGCCAAGGGCTTGGTTGATAAAGCGCCAAGCGTGATCAAAGAAAAAGTGAAGAAAGCTGAAGCGGAAGAGATGAAAAAGAAAATTGAAGACGCGGGCGGAAAGGCAGAATTGAAATAACCATTACGGTAACAAAAACCCCGAGGTATTGGGGTTTTTGTTTTAGGGAAGATGTATGAGATCAAACGATATAACACCCTCATCAACCGCCACGTACGCTTTTTTCTTTTTTTCATCCACCAGAAAACTGGTGGCTGTTTTGAGCGCGTCTGCGCGATATTGCGCGCGCAATTTTCCTTCTTTATTAAAGACCACCATGCGCCCGCCTGCGGCATCAAGTATATAGATGAATGATGATTTTTCATTGGTCCATACATCAGTCACGCTCGTGATGTCAGGATCAATGGGGATTAAATTAAATGGTAGAGCCACGCCGCGGCGTAATTTTTGCACGGAACCATTCACGCTCACTACATACAGATCTCCGTCAATCGCTAAAAAGCGCGCATCAAGCGGTAACACGGTTTGTTCTTTAATCCATGGTTGGCCGGATCCAGAGAAGGTCTCGCCACGAGCGCTGTAACGGATGATCTGTTCTTCATCCGGCCGGAGCACATAGAGTCCTTGGTTGAAAATGACATAATCGGACGCATTTCCCATTTGACCAAACAATTCTCCGGCCGCGCCACCTGCGTCAATGGGCGCGATGCCGGTGCCCAGTTGCCACCATACCGTTTGATCAACGGCATACGCATTGGTAAGGGGATTTGGTGTGCCAATCTCTCGCGTCGTGCCAGAGGTTAATTTTACGAGCACGGCACGGGAGGTGTGCGCGCTACCAACCATGATTTCTTCGCCGTAAGCGGCAAGCGTGCGAGGGCGTGCGAGGGTGACATCGGTTATGGGCACCACAAGTGTTGGTTGCACAAGGATTTCTTTACGCAGTTCGGCAAGGGCGGTTGCCACCATGCCGGCAAATTGTTCTCGGACTTGCCTGTTTGCGGTACCGCGTTTTGGCAGTTGATTAATTAATTGTTCCGCTTCGCGCAGAAGCATTCGCGCATCGGCGTCAGCGCCATAAATGATTTTTGCCTGCGCTTCTTCATGATTACGCGTGATCTGGCCGATGAGTTCCGCCGTGGTTGCCGCTTCATGCGCCTTCACTCGTTGGTAGACGAGGGTTGTTCCGCCGCCAACCACGATAATAAGAAAAAACAGCGCAATGGAAAGACGCGTTTTTTTGCGTGGAGAAAGCGAACGGAAGCGCGCGATCCATGTCATGATCCGTCCGCGTATTGACCGTTTGGTTTCTGATCGCAACACGTTGCGTTCACCGGTGGAGCTGCGGAGAAATGCGGTGAGGAAGATGAGGCCTCGCCACAGAAGAATTACGATGCCGCGGATCAGCCGTCCCAAGAGTACCGCGCTATTTTTGACGAGATACCACAACGTGTGTCCAATCAGAAATTGTTCAGATGCTTGTCCGCGGGCGCGGGCGTTCGCCGGCTCTCGGATGCCGTGGGGACGACGAGAGGCGCCGCCTCCGCGAGGGCGCGCCGCCCATTGTTGATGGAACCAGAGCCAGGTGTTCCGAAAGACCGTGGGCGCTAAAAATTCTGCGGTTTTTTCCTGTCCAGATAAAAATTGCTCAATTGAAGCGTTGGAGCCAACGGGTCTTACTGCGGTGCCCTTTGCCCCGGGCGCTGGCATGGCTTCAAGCGCCATCCCGGCAAAGGAGAGTCCGCTTCCCAATTCTTTCAAGATGCGTTCCAAGTGCCGACTAATTTCTTCACTGCCGTGGCCACGTACCATTTTCCCCAGCCGATCCGGCGTAAAATAATCACGCACATGGGTGCTGGTGACCAGGACAATATCCTGAATAGAAAGATTGCCGGAAAAGAGTTCAGAAAAAAATGAGGAGGACGGCTCCTTTTCTTTTGTTTCTTCCTCATCATTGGGTATCAGCGCATGCGGGCGCGCCACTCCGCGGGCAAAAAGCCATATATCGGGTGAACCATGCGCGGTAAAAGAAAGTTCGCTTTTTTTGACCACGCCAATAAGCGCGTGCACGCCCGAATTTTTCGGTACGGTAAATCCGCGCAGCAGTTGGTTGACACGCATAACGGTGTCTTCAAAGTGGTTGCGCTCCGCGGCAAACTCTTCGTAGTAGGAACGTTCAATAAAACGCACGGTGTCCTGCACGTACTCAATCATACGCGCATTTCCCTGTTCTATTTCAAAAAGCACAAAGAGGGTGCCTTTCAGCACGGCCTCTTCCGCGTCTTTTGGTTCCGTAATTGAGAGTATGGTATGCGAACGATCGTGGTCGCGCGATTCCACAAAAAATTCACGGGTCCTGATCGTGAGCGGACTTGACATATTGACGGTAGGGTGACGAGGGTATTATACTGAAATGACCCGTGAGGAGCAAGCTATGATTGAATACTTATTTGGTTCAAAGACTCGGCTCAAGCTTTTACACATTTTTTACCGCGAGCCGGAAGCGCGGTTTTTTGTTCGCGAATTGTCACGGCTTGCCGGCACCCAAATCAACGCGGTTCGGCGTGAACTTGCTACGCTGGTGACCATTACGGTCATTCGTGAGGATGCCGACGGAGCGGAAGGGGAGACACGCCGCAAGTTTTACTCGCTGAACACGGATTCATTATTGCACCATGAATTAGGAGCGCTCCTTATGAGGGGGCAACTGCTTGGTGAGCAGGAACTGATTAAGGGCCTAAAAAATCTTGAGTCCGTAACCGTGGTGCTTTTGTCGGGACGGTTTGTGGGCGATGAAAATTTGCCAACGGACATCCTGATTGTTGGTCATGTTTCTGAACAGGCGCTTAAACGGCTTATGCTCCAGTTTGAGAAAAAACTCGGATTTACTATTCGCTACACACTTTTTTCTCCTGAAGAGTACGCGGAACGCAAGCGCATGCTTGATCGTTTTGTCTATGCCATTCTTGAGGGGAGGCACACGGTGGTGGTTCCAGAAACGCAATCACTATGATCAAGCCTACTCTTTTTTTGGAGAGCGGTGGCGACGGCATCACCATCACACTCCGCGCTGAACGGATGTGGAAACGACGTGTGCGGACAAGAGACGCGGTGCTTTTAACCATTGACCGTCTGCTCTCGGCGGCGGCGCGGCGTGGACGTGATCTTGGTGGTATTGAAGTTGCGCTTGGCCAGGGGACGTTTAGCGAAACACGCGCCGTTGTCGCCATAGCGAACGCGCTTTCATACGCTTTCCGTGTGCCGCTCCGGCATGGGCCCCTGGCGGGCCGAGCAAGCGCAGGCCCCGGAACTCCGTTTATTACTGCCACCTACAAGAGTGAGCCGCGTATCACTCGTTGAGTACAAAAAGTGTTCACTGCTATGTCACCTTATGCGCGTTATCGTCTTTATGAAATACTGCCCGGCGCTCTGACGTGGGGTGTGTTGTTACTGGGGGTGGCGTTTTCGTTTCTTCGGCCGCTGTGGATGATCTATTTTATTATTGTTTTTGATTTGTATTGGGTGTATCGGGTGCTCTATTTTTCCTTATTTTTGATTATCTCATGGCGTCGTTTCCGCACAGCGCAGCGGACGCTTTGGATGGATCGCACGCGGGCGCTCGCTGGGTGGAAGAACATGTATCATCTTGTTTTTTTACCCATGTACGATGAGGAAATTGAGGTGGTTCGTGCTACCTTAAACCATATCGTGCGCGGTAGTTACCCCGCAGATAAAATGATAATTGTGCTGGCCGGTGAAGAGCGCAAACGTGAGCATTTTGAAGCGATCGCTCGGGTGTTGACGCAAGAATTTGAGGGTTCGTTTTTTCGTTTTTGGATCACGCTACACCCACAGCGTCTTCCAGATGAAATTCCGGGTAAGGGATCTAATTTGAATTACGCCGGCCATGAGGCAAAAAAGTTCATTGATGAACTCCGTATCCCGTATGAGCGAATTATCGTTTCGGCATTTGATGTTGATACCATTGTCCACAAAGAGTATTTTGCGTATTTAACCCATGAATACCTGACGCATCCGGATCCCACGCATACGTCGTTTCAGCCGGTGGCACTCTATAATAATAATATCTGGGAATCGCCGTCGGTGTTGCGCATTATGTCTTTCGGCACCACATTTTGGTTGCTCTTTGCGCTCGCGCGGCCGCATACCATTACCACCTTTTCTTCTCATAGCATGAGTTTTAAGGCCTTGGTTGATGTCGGTTTTTGGCAGAAAGATATTGTATCGGAGGATTCACGGATATTCTTGCAATGCTTTCTGCACTACCGTGGCCGGTACCGCGTACAGCCGCTGTACATTCCGGTCTCTATGGATACGGTTCGCGATGATCGTTGGTGGGTGAGTATCAAGAATTTATATAAACAACAGCGGCGATGGGCGTGGGGTGTGGAGCATGTGCCGTATCTTTTATGGCATTTTCGCTTTAAAAAGAACATTCCGTGGCGTTCGCGCGCGCGGTTATTGTGGTATCAGTTGGAAGGCAAATTTTCCTGGGCCACCACCGCGCTTATTCTGCTTTTATTTGGTCGGCTTCCGCTTTGGATTGCGGGCGATGCAGTGCAAAAAACTGCAATTTTTCAGAATACCCCGCACATTCTTGAATGGCTCATGGTGATTGCCATGGCTGGTTTGCTCTTGTCGCTTAGTTTGAGCATGCTGCTACTTCCGCCACCGCCACGCACCGTTAAACGGCACACCTTCCTCATGATGTTGCTTCAGTGGTTGCTGTTGCCGGTTTCACTTATTCTTGTTTCCGCGATTCCTGCCATTGACGCGCAGACGCACTTGATGCGCGGGCGCTATCTTGGGTTTAATGTAAGCCAGAAGAAGCGGGTGTTTAGTTCCTAATGTCATCCAAAGCTCATGCCTAATTTTGTCCATCTCCACGTCCACTCCCACTACTCCCTTCTTGATGGATTAACTAAGATCCCGGATTTAGTGCGGGTGGCAAAAGAGCGCGGTTTTACCGCGCTTGCGCTCACGGATTATGGATCGCTCTACGGCGCGATTGAATTTTACGAGGCGTGCCATAAAGCGGACATTAAACCCATCATTGGTATGGAGGCGTATATAGCCACGAGTGGCCGTTTTTCCAAACAGGCGCACGTGGATACGCATGCGCCGCACCTGATTCTTTTGGCAGAAAATTACGAAGGATATAAAAATTTAATGGCGCTCTCAAGCAAAGGCCACTTAGAAGGGTTTTATTACCACCCGCGCATTGATCGGGAACTGTTGTGTGAGCATCATGGAGGACTCATTGCGCTCTCCGGCTGTATGGCTGGCGAGCTTGCCGGGGCAGTGCGCGCCGATGAGACACTCGCACGCGCCAAAGAGATAGCAGAAGAATACCGCGGAATTTTTGGCGATGGCAATTTTTACATTGAACTGCAAGATCACCCGGAACTTGATGGTCAGATGACGGTGAACACAAAACTTGTTCAACTTGGTACGGAGCTCTCTCTACCGCTGGTTGCCACGCGCGATGTGCACTATTTGAATCCTGATGACGCGGAGGCGCAAGATATTTTGGTGTGCATTAGAGAGGGTAAAACCGTTGATCAACCAAACCGCTTGAGCTTCCAACACGTGGATCGGTCACTTTGTTTGGGAAAAGAAATCGCCGGGCGTTTCCAGCATATCCCTGAAGCTCTTGAGAATACCATGCGTATTGCGGAGCGCGTAAACCTTGAGATTCCACTTCACCAGTGGCATTTTCCGCCTATTTCCATACCGGAAGGAAAGACCGCGGATCAGGAGTTGCGCGATCAAACGTACCGGGGAATCGCGGAAAAACTTGCGATAACCCCAGAAATTAAAGAACGTCTGGAGTATGAATTGGATATTATCAATACAAAGGGTTACGCGCCGTATTTTTTGACGGTGGCTGATTTGATACGATACGCGCGAGAGCACGCTATTGTGATGACGACGCGTGGTTCGGCGGCCGGGTCACTGGTCTCATACGCACTTGGCATTGTGAGTGTGAATCCGCTCGTTTTCCGTTTGCCGTTTGAGCGGTTTTTGAATCCGTATCGCCCTTCGCCGCCGGATATTGATATGGATTTTGCGGATGACCGGCGCGATGAAATGCTGGCGTATGCCACGGAGAAATATGGCGCAGAGCGCGTGGCGCAGATTATTACGTTTGGAACGATGATGGCGCGCGGGAGTGTGCGCGACGCGGGGCGTGCCCTCGGCTTAAGTTATGGCATGTGCGATCAGGTAGCAAAATTGATCCCCTTTGGTTCGCAAGGATTTGCGATGACGATTGAACGCGCTCTGCGAGAGGAACCGGAGTTGAAAAAATTATACGATACCAATGCCGATGTGAAGCGCCTTCTTGATGTGGCACAAAAAGTGGAAGGATGCGCGCGTCATACTTCTATTCACGCGGCTGGCGTGGTTATTGCCCCTACAGCGCTCACGGATTTTACACCGATTCAGCATGAAACCGGCGGTGAAAAGATTGTGACGCAATATGAAATGTATTCGGTGGAGGCGGCGGGCCTCTTGAAAATGGATTTTTTGGGTATTCGCAACCTATCCATTCTTGGTCACGCGGTTGAGTTCGTAGAAAAAACCACGGGCACGAATGTAGATATTGATAAGCTACCGTGGGATGATCAAAAAACTTTTGAGATGCTTGCGCGCGGTGAAACGTTGGGTGTGTTTCAGATGGGCGGATCCGGCATGACGCGCTATTTGAAAGAACTTCGTCCTTCCAGTATTTTTGACATCATGGCAATGGTGGCGCTTTTTCGTCCCGGGCCTATGGAATCCATTCCGGAATATATCAGACGGAAGCATCATCCGGAACTGGTGACCTATCCTGATCCTCGTTTGGAAAAAATTCTGGATCGTTCATATGGCGTTATTACGTATCAGGATGACGTGTTGCTGACGGCCATGGAGCTTGCCGGCTACAACTGGGAAGAGGTTGATAAGTTCAGAAAAGCAATCGGAAAAAAAATTCCTGCAGAAATGGCGAAGCAGAAAATTAAATTTTTTCAGGGGTGCCGTACCCACGGCAATTTGCCGGAAGAAAAAATTGAGGAATTGTGGCAACTCATCGAACCGTTTGCCGCGTATGGTTTTAATAAGGCCCACGCCGCAAGTTACGCAGTTGTGGCATACCAGACCGCGTATCTGAAGGCCAATTATCCGGTGCAGTTCATGACCGCCGTGCTGACGGCGGAATCAGGCGATGCGGACAAGGTGGCCGCTATTGTGCATGAGTGCGAGCGCATGGGGATTCGCGTACTGCCGCCGGATGTCAATGAAAGTTTCCGCGATTTTGCCATGATACCGGTTTCTGAAGGAGAAAAGCCGCGTATTCGTTTTGGTTTGAATGCCATTAAAAATTTGGGCGCGCACATTGCGGATGTTATGTATCGTGAACGCAAAGAGCACGGGCAGTACGCATCGCTTGAAGATTTTTTGACGCGCATTGGTGACAAGGATTTGAATAAAAAATCGCTTGAAAGTTTGATTAAATGCGGCGCGTTTGATTCATTCGGTCACGATCGCGGTGTCTTGCTTGGCAACAGTGACGGCATGTTGGCCTTTCGTCGTGATCTTCAGGATGAGAACGCGCGGAATCAGGATTCTTTGTTTGGCGACGGCGCCGGGGCGCATCCGTCATTGTCACTTGTCGAACTGCCTCCGGCAACCGCTGAAGAAAAATTATTGTGGGAAAAAGAATTGCTCGGATTGTATGTTTCCGCGCATCCGTTTGATCCCATCGCGCGTCTCATGGGGGATGCGGTGATGCCCATTGCGCACTGCGCGGAATTGGGGCGCGGCGAATGGGCGCTGGTGGGCGGGGTGATCGCAAAATCAGAACGAAAAATTACGAAAAAGGGGAGCGCTATGCTTTTTGTGACGCTTGAAGATAAAAGCGGATCTGTGGAAATGTTGGTATTTCCTAAAACGTACGCACAGACGGCAGAGGAGTGGCAGGAAGGAAAAGCGGTGTGTGTAATGGCAAAGACACCCAAGGAGGAAGGGGATAATAAATTGTTTGTGGAACGAGTGTACCCCATCACGCTCTCTACTGCGGAAGAACTTGCGCGCGCCCTTCAGAGTGTCATGCGAGCAGTGGAACCTGTGCGGCGCGAGGCGATGTCATTGCGAGGAGTCCCGACAAGTCAGGACGACGAAGCAATCCCATCCAGTCATTCTGGAGCTTCGCGAAGCGAAGCGATAGAATCCCGTGCAGAAAATACCGCCCACGAAATCCACATCGCCATCACCGCCCCCCTCGGCGACAAACGAGATAAACTGAAAGAATTATTCATGAAAAATCCGGGCAGTCATCGGGTGTGTTTTGTGATTCAAGAAAACGGCGCCACCCGCACCGTGCGCACAAATTATTATGTGAATTGGGAGAAGATTGAGAGTAAGGTTGGGGAGGTTTTGGGGGAATAAAAAAGTAGCGTGATCAACTATTGTCAATTAGAGTTCTTTCAACCCCGCCTCCGTAAACCGATACCACCCCGCCTTCAACACCGGCATATCGCGCTGGTGAATTTCAAGTGCCACTTCCGGCAACGTAATAATGTCCGGTGATTCCACACAAAAATCTAGCGCGAAGGTTTTACCATCGCTGGTGTATATATACGGCGACGCGCCCACGCCGCATGGCGCTTCTTGCGCATCCGGCACAAACGCAAGACACGTTTTTTTACCGCACGATGCCTCCGGCACATACTGGATGGCGCCGACAAATTCTTTGTGTTCCGTGAGCGCCGCTACCGTGCCATCATCAAGCACGGCGCCCAGGCGCACGGCGCGCGCGCCGGGATCCGTGGGATGCGGCGTTGGTGGGAATGAACCGGTTTCTCGTTTCCAGGTGATTAAAATATCCAAATATCGTTTGGCAAGAATTTGGCGATAGAGATCACGCAGATGTTGATCAAGCAGGCGATTGACCCGCGCCGCCACTTCAAAACGCGCCACGCGAAGGCGTTCCGAATCAGTGGGGAGCGGTGGAACATCCAATTCCGTAAGCCGTGTTGCGGTATTCACCGCGGGCCCCACTTGATACTGCAAAAAGGCGAATTCATCAAGATCAAAAATTTGTTGATTCCACCGCGCACCAAACATCTGCGCCGCCACCGTTTCGTTTTCAAGCGGACGGAGCAAACGTCCCAACGTGGTGACAAACACGCGCGCGTCGGACGGTTGTTTTACCAGCGTCCCCGGCGCGGGCAACATGGCGCCGTGGGTCACGGTATTCGCAATGGCCTCATCACGAAACAAGCGCACTTCTTTAAAGTCCGGGAACCAGGTGTTATATAATTGTTGCGATAAAAAAACGTGTCGTTCACCGACGATTATTTTATTCTCAACGTGGCCGCGAATAAGATACACGGCTGATCCACTGCCCTTTGCCAAAAAAATTTGTTCGGCTGGAACGTCAACACTTTTTTCCACTTCAGGATGCGCGTCAAGCACGCGATAGAGCAGTTGGATACTGCCGCCGCCAAATACGTCTGGACGTGGTTGTTGGGCGAGTTTCGCTTCAACTGCCGGTGGAAAAAGTAAAGAAGATAGGACAATGCCTACCACTACGCAATACGCCAGTTTGGTTGTGCGGAGATTTTTTTCCATGACGTAAAGTCCGTGCGTTTCGCGTGGAAATAACCGGCCACGGCGATCATGAGAGCGTTGTCCACGGTAGCAAAAAGGGGAGGGAGCGTCAACGCAACTTTGGGATACACTGTGGACACGGTCTTGGTAAGCGTGGTGCGGAGCCGCGTGTTTGCGGCAACGCCACCACCAAGTAAGACGGTTTTTGGTTGGTACTCTTTCACGGCGCGAAGCGTTTTTGCAACGAGCACATCTACGATGGCCTGTTCAAATGAGGCGCAGAAATGACGCGTTAGCGTCATCCCGAGCGGAGTCCCGACGTAGTCGGGACGAAGTCGAGGGATCTCACCAATGAGATTTCTCGACTCGCTTCGCTCGCTCGAAATGACGGTTTGTGCATACTCCCGCAACCAATACAGCGCCGCGGTTTTGAGGCCGGCAAATGAAAAATCAAAATCGGGTGAGTTAATCATGGGGCGCGGGAAGGAGATGGTGGCTGCATTTCCGGCCGCGGCTTCCTGTGCAATTTTTGGTCCACCCGGGTATTCAAAGCCCAGCAATTTTCCCACCTTGTCAAAACATTCGCCCGCCGCGTCATCGCGCGTTTTGCCGATGAGTTTATAGTGCCCGTGATCGCGCATCAAAATAAGTTCGGTATGGCCGCCGGACACGATGAGCGCCAGCGCAGGAAAAACAATCTTTTGTTTTGGCGCAAGCCAGTTGCCGTAGATGTGCCCCTCAATATGATTAACCGCCACAAGCGGCACGTCCCATGCATAAGAGAGCGACGCGGCCGTCTGCACGCCCACCATGAGCGCAGTAATGAGGCCGGGGCCTGCGGTGACGGCAATCACATCCGGCTTTTTGCCCGCTAGCACCTCGGTAATAAGCGGCATAACAAGCTCCGCGTGGGCGCGCGCGGCAAGCTCTGGCACCACGCCACCATATTGTTTGTGGATATCAATTTGAGAGCTTCGACGTTCCGCAATAATACGAAAATAGCCTGGGCTTCGCGCCTCAATTAAGGCGGCAGCCGTGTCATCGCAACTGGTTTCAATACCCAGTATCTTCATACCGTCGCAGTATACGCATTTGACAGCCCCCTTACAAGTGTGTTACTACCTGTGGACGGTCTACTTGCTTTCTCTAGGGAAAATGGGTACTCTTAAAGTAAGGTCTTTAATTAAATTTTATTATTAGCCAAAGCGCTATGCCAAGAACAGCCAATGCGGCATTCCTTAAGCCCCTCAAGCCATCCGCACAACTTGCGGCCATTGTGGGTGCCAATCCGTTGCCACGCGGGGAAGTGGTAAAAAAGTTGTGGGTGTATATTAAAAAGAATAATTTGCAGAACCCAGCAAATAAGCGGAACATCATAGCCGACGACAAATTGCGTCCGGTTTTCGGAGGCAAGGGCGAAGTGAACATGTTTGAAATGACCAAGCTGGTTTCTCAACACTTGTCATAAATTTTAACGAAACGCATATGGATGCAACCAACGGGTATTGCGTAAAATGCCATGTGGAACGTGAGATGAAGGATCCGCAAACCGTGGCGATGCCTGGCAAAGGTGGCGCCACGCGTAATGCCATGAAAGGAAGTTGCAGCACATGCGGCACGGGAATGTATCGTATTTTGCCGAAGGCGGCATAAACGATACAAAAAGAAAAAGCCCGGGAAACCGGGTTTTTTCTTTTATAGTGACCCCACCGGGAGTTGAACCCGGCTTTTTGGGATGAAAACCCAATGTCCTAGCCGATAGACGATGGGGCCCTTCTGCGCCCTTCGGGCTACGAAGGACAGGCCTGAATGAGTACAGGATACGCTCTTTTGGCGCCGTTGTCAATGTATAAGGAGCGCAATAAAAATCCGGGTGCTTTTTTGTGCTATACTGTTAAGGTGTGCTCGTGAACGCTCACTCGCACGATATTTAATATAAAACGCTGTCGCGTTTTGTGCCTCGCGGTCCCGATTACATCGGGACATCGCTCGGCCCGTCTCACGGCACTCGGATCCAAACTTTTGGATCCTCGTGTCTCATTCGACTATGCAGAAGGATGGAGCGAGAGAATTAAGCGGCGCTTCTTCGGCTCACAGCGAACATGAACAGCATGTTCAATTTTCCGCACCCGGAGTTCGCGGCGAGGTAACGCTCATTCCTCATCCGGAAGGCGGGCGTATACTTGAATTGGGTCATCTTTTTGTTGAGAGTAAGCGTATCGCTGAGCGCATTGATCCGCGGTTCTATGAGGAGCTTGAAAAACAGTTTGGATCTGATGGGGCAACCTGCGGATTTGTTCGGAGCGAGGCGGAACGTTGGGTAGAGCGGCTACTTGCGTATGAAGCGTTTTTGTCTGATGTGGAAGCGAAGGGCGATGCGGCGCTTGTCACCGAAGTAAAGGCGGCGATTGAACGCACCAAAAATGAGATTGCGATTCGCTTTAAGGGTTTGCCGGTGTTGCGCGATGTTGATGTGGTTGCGGCCACGGATCCGGTTGAGACAGCAGCGTCTCCGGAGGATCCCGCGCTTGTGAATCCGGATGCGTTGCAATTTTCAGATACTGCCATTTGGACACCCGCGCGACAAGAGGCGGCACGCAATGTCATTCGGTATCATCAAGGTATCGTTACGGGTTTGGAGCAGGCGCTTGGGGCGTTTGCCACGGCGCACGCGGATGATCCAAAATTGATGACATTGAAAGAGCGGGTTGCGGCAGAACGTGAGAAGGCGCTCACAACGGATAGTTATTCAGTGGCGGACGTACTGCGGCGTATTGCGGCGAATGATCCTGGCGCCATCCCCACGGTTGAGTTGCTTCCCGGCGCGAAAGATGCCAAGGAATCGGCCAAGCAAGAGGCAGCACAGCTTTTTGAAACGTGGATTGCAGGATAATATGATACGAAAAACGCGGGACATGCTCGCAATTACTTTGATTGCGCTCCTTTGGGGGGCGCTTGTTTTTGTGATCGGCGTCGGCGGGGATTTTCCGTTGAACGATGATTGGGTGCATGCGTGGTCGGTTAAAAATTTTTTGGATGGCAGGGGATTGTTGCTACTCCCGTACGCGGGGCCGTTATTATATTTTCAGGTGTTGCTTGGCGCGGTAGCGTCCGCGGTGTTTTGGTTTTCTTTTGTGACGTTGCGTGCAGTGACGCTGGTTTCCGCGCTCGTGGCACTATGGTCGCTTTGGTGGATGATGCGACAAGCGCGCGTGTCCGCTAAAAATGCATTTTTGGTAGTGGCGGCGCTCGCTGTAAATCCATGGTTTGTTAATCTGTCGTTCACGTTCATGACCGATGTGCCGTCGCTTGCGTTTTTGTTGCTCGCCTGCGCGTTCATGATTAAAGGATTTGACCGTGATAGGCGCGGATGGATTATTTTGGCTAATGTAGCCGCACTTGCGAGTATGTTTATTCGGCAGAGCGGCGCATTGTTTTTTGTGGCGGCGTTTATTGCGCTTGCGTTGAACATTCGCAAGCCAGCCGCGCGTCGCGCGCTTCCCATTACAATTGTTTTTGCGGCGCTCGGCGCGGGACTCTATTGGTTTTTAGGACAACGCGGATTGTTGCCGCAAACGGCCGGTGTGCATCTTTTAAATTGGCGCGCGCTCCTGCCGCATGCGTTGCAATGGCTCGCGTATGGCCTTTTGTATCTTGGGTTATTGGCGTTGCCTGTGTTTGCGGGTGTTGCGCTTGCGCGACGAAAAATATTTTTTCACGCCAAGACGTTTTTGTGTATTCTTGTGGCGGGCGGTGTCGTGGCTTATTTTTGGATCGCGCGCGGGCAGTATTTTCCATATGTGGGGAACATCATCACGCATGAGGGGCTTGGGCCGACAGGTGAAGTGTTACAGGGTAAGGAGAGCGCTATGTTTCCGTTGTGGATATGGTGGGGCGCTACCGTGATGGCCACCATTGGCGCCGCGTTCATAGTGCGTTTTCACGTGCGCGCAAAATTACGGATGTTGCGCAAATGGCATTTTCCGTTTGACGTGACGCTTGTTGGCGCGCTCTTTGGGCTTAACCTTGTGCTTGTGATGATTGTGAAGGGGTTTGATCGGTATTTATTGCCCGCGCTTGCATTTCTGCTCGCGTACGTTGCATTGTATTACGGAAAAAAATTCCGCATGAAACGCTGGGTAGTAGCGCTTGGTATTGTGGCAATGGTCGCGTATTCAATAATCGGGACGCAAAATTATTTGCGATGGAATGAAACGCGGTGGAAACTCACAAACTTCACAGCTCCCATTCCAAACGGTACTGTGAAATTTGTGGATCCAAAACGTATTGATGCTGGCTATGAATGGTGCGGCTGGGAAGTGTACACCGGACGTGGATGGATACCTGCGGACCAATTATCGGTTGGTGAAAATCCGCACGACCGTTCAAAACCATGGTATGTGAATAGCATCTGTCCCGCAAATACGGGAGAGTATGTGATTTCGTTTTCAGAACTCCCCGGTTATGACGTACTCGAAAAAGCTGAATATAAAAGTTGGTACGACACCTCGCCGTGGTTGTACGTGTTGAAGAAGAAATAATGTCATCCTGAAGCGCCGCGCTGAAGGATCTCACCGATGAGATTCTTCAGTCGCCGGGCTCCTTCAGAACGACATTTAAGAGAACCACTCTTTAACACTCTTTGGCCAGCCACGAAGCACGAGGATCGCAAGTGGCGCGCCCCAGTTTGCCCATCGCTCCACAAAATCCCATACTGGATCGCCCGCAAGCGGCCGTAGCAATGCGGTCCAGAATCCCCAGAGCGCCATCCAGAGAAGCGCGGCGCGGAACGGCCACACAAGGACGATTACCGCAAGCGCGATATCCATGACGCCCACCAACGGAAGGAGGGTCAACGCTTGTTCCGGTGCGATACCCACCACTTCAAAAAACTTGACCCAGCCCTCTTTTTGCTGGAGTCCGAACACGCCGTGACCAAGAAATTCTCCGGCAACGGCAATGCGGAGTATCCACTCCGCTTTGGAAGTGTTATTCATAGTGTGGTTATTATACACCTTTTCGTTCGCCGTGAACACGGTGCACAAAAACATCCCCAATACCTTTGAGCGCAACCATTGACCCCTCATCAATCATGAAACGGTCGCGGATTCGTTCGGCAAATATTTTGGTGATAACAATCTGTCCGCGATCGGCCGCTCCTTCAAGCCGCGCCGCGAGATTCACACTGTGGCCGGTGCAGTCAAGCCGTTTCACGTTGCGCGAACCGATTTGTCCGATCACCATGTCGCCCGCGTCAATGCCCACGCGCATATCCCACGGATAGTTTGACATCATTTTTTGGAGCAAAAGCGCCGCGCGCGCCGCGCGCTCTTCGTGTCCCGCGTTGCCGTCAATGCCAAACACCGCGTGCACGCCGTCGCCGCGCGGTTTAATAACCCACCCGCCGTGTTCAAGAATAATCGCAATGGCGCGATCAAAATAATCGTTCAAAATTGTTTCCACCTCTTCAGGTGGTTTATCTTTGGCGTATTCGGTGAAGCCGGCTAAGTCCGTGTAGAGCGTTGTGGCGTAGAGCCGGCGCGGTTTAAAGTTGGCATCCATCATTTCTTCGGCGATGTCTTTTGGCAGAAGGCCATACAAGAGCGGTTCTGCTTTGCGACGCCAATTTTCAACGAGATCGTTTGCTTCGCGCAACTCCTTGGTGCGTTCGCCCACGATGGTTTCTAATCCCTCCGCGTAGCGACGGATAATCGCCAGTTGATTGTCCACGCTTTCAATAAACACGCGTTTGCGCGTGAGACCGTGCGTGATCAGCGTGCGCATTTTTTCGAACCACGTTTGCTGTTTCCACGCAATGCGATAGAGAAAATAGGGGGCGCCATAGGCTTCACTCGGAAGCGCCAGTCGCGCGCATTGTTCGGGATTGAGATTGGAACTGTCATAGGGAACCGCGGTGGCGGCAACCGTTGCGGGAGGCAGGTGCCAGATGGTGGGTATGCCCGCCAAAATGCCGCGGATAAAAAAATCGCTTTCAAAGTCCTCGCACGAATCAATGTGCGGTTTAAATGTGACTTTGAGCACGCACGTTCCATTCGTCAATGAAACAATCCCAAAATCTTTGGTGTGATTGAAATGTTTGACAAATTCCGTAAGCCGCCGATACGCCGCGCGCGGCGAGAAAAAAACGCCGGCAAATAATTTTTGTATGGCATGAAAACTTTCTCCCCATGATCCCAGCGCCGCCGCGGATAATCCGATGTTGTATGCCGCATCCGGATCATTCAGAATTGTTTTTGCGCGATTGATGACGGTGGTGTACAGAGAGAGCGGAATCCAGTGGATCTCATCCATGAGGTACTCGCGCGAGTAGGGGAGATCGTTAAAGAGCCAGCTTTCCGTGCCGATGGTTTTTTGGAGATATCGCGCGATAATAATAACATTGCGGCAATTGACGTTGTTGCCTTCGGGTGAAACATTGCGTGAAAGCGAGGTATCGGTCACGCCGTTACTGTACGGTGATTGACCGTCCGCCGTCAACATGACGAAAGAAGATGTTTTTTGTTCCGTGCGCAGGAAGTAGCGTTGCAATTTTTTCCGGCCATTCAATCACGGTGATGGTATGCGGCTCGCCGATGTAATCTTCAGCGCCAATCGCGCGGAGTTCGTCCGCGTTTTTGAGACGGTAGGTGTCAATATGACATAACTGCTGCGCCGCAGCAGTTATGTCATCCCGAGCGAAGTCCCGCGAAGCGGGACGGAGTCGAGGGATCTCATCATTCGGTATTCGGTAAACATTCATCAACGCAAACGTCGGGCTTGTAATCGTTTCTTTCACGCCCAGCTCCTTTGCCATTCCTTTTACAAATGTGGTTTTGCCGGCGCCAAGTTCGCCGTGTAGTAATACAATATCGCCGCCATGAAGCTTCTTTGCAAACGCGGCGCCGGCACGCAGGGTTTCTTGCTCGTTTTTGAGGTGTGTTTTCATGGATTGACAGGATAACAAATGCCGTGTATATTTTGTTCGGAAGGAGGGAAGGGGAATGGAACATCTTCTGTCAGGCCGTGATATGTGGCACGCGTTTGTGCTCATCGCGCTCATGCTGGTGGTCGGCGTTGGTTCGGTTCTGTACACGCTCGCGGAGTGGGTCGGCTGTTGCAAGGGGAAGGCCGTGAATCGCCGCGAGTCAAATGATGAGCGGCCGTTGGGGTTGCTCGTCGCGGCAATCCTCTTGCTCGCGGTGCTGGCGTTTTCGTTCATCATTATTCTGAAATTGCTCTTTCTGTGCTAGGCGTTCCGAAAGCGCTCGGCGAGGATGATGGTGTTCTCAAGGAGCATCGCAACCGTGACTGGCCCTACCCCGCCCGGTACTGGCGTAATCCACGCGGCGATATTCGCCACATCAGGATGTACATCACCATGCAGTTGTCCGGTTTCCGGATCGCGCGTGGTGCCAACGTCAATGACGATAGCGCCGGATTTTACGAGGTCTGGCGTGATTGCCCACGGTTTGCCGACGGCTACTACCAGCACGTCGGCATTTTTTATTTTTTCGAGCATCTGCTCGGAAAAATAATCCTCCGAAGCCTTTGGCGAAGGAGGGTTTGGCGGCGTCGTCCATTCCACCGTCATCCCCGCTCGCGCTAATACAGCCCCAAGCGGTTTCATGAACACATCGCTGTTTCCCAGAATGGTTGCGGATTTTCCGGCAAGCGGCACACGCGTTTCTTCAATCAGGCGCATGATTGCTTTGATAAGCACCGGGAGTGGATGATACCCACCACCTTGCAGGACTGCGGTGATATTCGCCGGATGGAAACCGTCAACATCTTTGCGATGGTCCATCGTGCGAATAACCGCGTTTTCATCAAAACTATTGGGAAGCGGCAACTGCACGAGGATTGCGTGAATATCGTGGCGCGCGTTTAATTCTTGAATGCGTGTAATGACGCGCTCCTGCGGTTCCGTTTCCGTGAACAGATATTTTTCAAAATGAATGCCCACATCTTGACATGCGCGTTCTTTCAATTCCACGTACGTGTGTGAGGCAGGATTGCCGCCTACTAACACAACAGCGAGCCCGGGTGTTATGCCGCTTGTCTTGATTTTTTCCTTCACCTTGTCACGAATGGCCGCCGCAATCGCGCGGCCATCGAGGATGTTAGCTGGCATATTCTTCGCGCCTCTCGGGCAACGCACCGCCGGGGACCGGTAGTCCGCCGCCCAGCGGCGGTC
>Ga0209541_10007118_pt1 | contig 18871 bp, 22 predicted proteins | sample RifCSPlowO2_01_FD_184027 | JGI IMG/M metagenome (GOLD analysis project Ga0209541, IMG submission 184027) | Groundwater microbial communities from Rifle, Colorado - Rifle CSP2_plank lowO2_0.1 (SPAdes) (version 2) | ecosystem: Environmental > Aquatic > Deep subsurface > Groundwater | place... | reverse complement strand
TTTTTTTCTGCTTATATTCCCCCGCCGCAATCAAATCCCACCCTTAGTCCAAATTTTTGAACAATCAGTTAAGGCTACAGTCCGCCCCAAAACAAATCTGGACGAAGACCGCCGGGATTTTCTCAAACTTATTGGCACGGCTGGAGTGTCCATATTTCTGTATAATTTATTCCTGCGCCGGGATCCGACTTCGTTATTTGGAACTACAACTCCTTCCTCAAGTCCCTTAGCCCTTAAAAACACCCAGGGCGAGGTCATCAACCCGGCGGAGAAATCCCCTACCCAAGGCTATTACATCTCGCAGATAGACGACTCGACCATATCTTATTTCGGTTTTATCAACAACCTAGGCCAATGGTTTATTATGCGTCAAGACACTGATAATGCATACCGCTACTGCCGGGGAGACAAGGACTTCACTTCTAATTGGACGGACCGTGCTAAACTCACCTACGATTATTTCGACAACGTTTTTTGAAAGTAAAATATGGCGGCTACTGTCGAAATTGATGAACAAAACGGTGATTCCAAGTCTCCTGCCTTAACTCACAATGTGGGCAGCACCAATATGGGAAGTTTTGACGCGGCTAACCTAGATCCGGCAACTTATCCGATCGTTCCTGGAGGTAATTCGTGTGATAAGTGGCAACTTATCCATGTCGTGAACATGGGCACTTCAACCAGAATCAGCAATTTAAAGGTCTGGAGAAGCGGATCATTGGGAGCAAATGCTCTCCACATGACCAACGCCCGCACCACCGGCTATGTCGGAGCACCAGTTTATACCACTCCCACCGCCGCCACCTCATCCATAGCCAACCAAATCATGCCCACGTCCACCCCGGACTCGGCTAATCTGGGCATCGGCGGCAGTCTTAGTGGTGCACTGACATCCAGCGGCTACTCTGACTTTCTGGTACATCAAATCCAAACTACAACCGCAGCCATAGCCGGTAGCTCTACCACCATGAATTATCAATACGACGAAACAGCTTAATATGCTCAAACACATTTGCGGTCAATGCGCCCAAGAATTTATATCGGAAGCTGATTATTTGAGCCACGAATGCCCAACAATCGAGCGAGACCTGTACCAATCCTCCCACCCCACAACTCAACCTAAGGTTGTCAAACTAGCTGAGAAAAACATCATTGCTGCAGTTCGGGCGGTCCGTCAATTAAAAAAATATGGCTAATTTCAAATTCTTCCGTCAAGATTTGAATCAATGGGTTGCAGCTGAAGAAGAAGAGTGGCAATGGGAAGCTTATTACGAAGACAGTCAGGTGCTGAAACAATTTGGAGATGACGGCATCTTTCATCAATTTGCCGAGATCGACCAGAGTAAGTTGACGGTGTTTAAGATGGTTTCGCCCCACCATCCCCAAACATATTCCTTAGAGTTTTTTGATCCCGCTATGAAACTGATCCATTTTTATAGAAATACCGTCTTAAATGCCGGAACACAATTTGAAACAAGAACCCGCCTGTATTGTTTTGGCTACGAGAAAAAAATCGGTAGCAAAACACATAAAGTGATTATGACAATCACTCCACCCAACGACCTGATAGTCACTGGCTAAATTATCTCTCTTGACTTATTGTAAAATCTGGTATTATGAATGTAATGGATGCTTTAGGATATCTCACTAAAACATATAACCTTGATTTAAAAGGCCAACTTCCTATTGAACTGCCCACGATGAGTCGGATCGATCTAGCCAAGTTGTTTACCCGATTGGGCTTTACCAAAGGAGTGGAAGTGGGTACCCGGACAGGGGTTTACACTAATATGCTATGTAGGACAAACCCCAAACTAAAGCTCGTTGGCGTGGATCTACATTCAACTACCCCCAAAAATACTCTCCCCAGTAACTGTAGATTGGTCAAAATGAGTAGCTTAACTGCTGTCAGAAGAGTGGTTAATGGCTCAATGGACTTCGTCTACCTCGATACAGAACGCGATCTCGCTTCGACTCTGGTTGATATTTCTGAATGGGTTAAAAAAGTTCGCGTCGGGGGAATTATCGCCGGACACGATTATTTCCGGTACCACGCCAAAAACAATGTTTATACCCGTCAAGGTGTGATTGCCTATGCTCGCACTAACCACATTACCCCCTGGTTTGTCACTGGCCGAGTAACTGATCGCGTTCGGTCTTGGTTTTGGGTCAAGGCATAAGTTATAATGCGGCCATGTTGTCAGTGGTCATCCCCTCTTATAAAGATCCACTTCTCCACAAGACCATAGCTTCGCTTCTGGATAATGCTACGGGCGAAGTAGAAATCATTCCCGTCCTTGATGGCTATTGGCCGGAGACACCAATAATAAATGACGCCAGAGTCAGAGTCTTGCACCTAGGCAAAAATCGCGGGATGAGGGACGCTATTAACGCCGGCGTGGCCATAGCCCGCGGCGAATTCTTGATGCGCAACGATGAACACCAAACCTTCGGCAAGGGCTATGACGTTATTCTAACTCGCGATTGTCAACCAAACTGGATTGTGACTCCCCGGCGCTATTTCTTAGACGTGGTTAAATGGGAAATTATGGACATTCCACCGGTTGATTTTATGAAGCTGAAAATTGTCAACGTCGGACCGGGGATTAGAAAATTCTCAGGAGTTGAGGCGCCCGGAAACGACAATGAACCAATCCAGGAATCCATGGCCATGCAAGGAAGCTGTTGGGTCATGCGGCGCAGTTGGTGGGATAAAATCATAGGGCAATTGCAAAATGAAGGTTATGGCCCCCATTATCAGGATAGCCACGAAATGGTATTTAAAACCTGGCAAGCCGGCGGCAAATTAATGGTCAATAAAAATACTTGGCATGCCCACAAACACCGGAATTTTCCCAGAACCCACAATAACGGCACGCCGGAGAATCCTTCAAACAACGAGACTTGCTGGACTTATTCATTAAGCGTTTGGGAAGATTATTACACTAAAGAAATTAAGCCCAAGTGGGGTATTTAAGATGCATGAAAGTTATTTTAACGTATACGGGACATAATAAAAAATTTGATGAAGAACATTCTGTGTTAGTTAAAATTCAGATCGATAATAGCCTCGATTTGGGATGGAAAAATAAAGATATATTGCTTGTAACGGATTTTCCTTACGAATACAACGGAATCAAATCATTGGTTATTGGAGATGGTTTTTACTATGATTTTGACAAAACCTCGAATAAAGTTCCTGTCATAATGCATCTTTTTGATCAAGAAATATTGAAAAAAAAAGAGCTTTATTGGTATCATGACTTTGACGCTTATCAGCAGGAAATTGTCAATGAAAATGAGTTGGATCTTGATAATTTCGATTTGGGCCTTACTCATTACTTTTATAAACCCGAGTGGCAATTTGGCAGTTTCTTTTTTAGACAAAGCGCAAAAGACATACTTGAACTTCTTGACCATAGCATCCGTGCCAGACCCCACTTAAGCCGAAACGACGAAAAAACTCTCACAAAGCTGATCAAAACCGAGGCCATTGAGGGAGCCAGGTACAAAAAATTAAATGTTACCTATAATATCATGAAAAGATGTCTTGCCACCGTCTATCGAGAAGCTAAAAAGCCGTTGAAGGTTCTCCATTTTCATCCAAGTGATTGCGATGTAACGATGCCTGATACTGCTTTAAACATGTTTATGTACGGTAAAAATAGACTAAAAATTCCTTTAATGACGGAGAGATTGATAACAATATTTAATCACCATGGAATCAAGTGACATTACAATTATTTTTCTAACCGCCAATAGAGTCCCCAAGCAGTGGGCCCAGTTCCATAAAGAAAAACTTCTTGAGGCAGCCGGCTCGTCTCCTGTCATCACTATTTCCAGAGAACCTTTAGATTGGGGGATAAATTTACTACAAACCGAGGCTTATGGAATATCAAACATATATTTTCAATTGCTTCGCGGTGCTAAAACTGCCACCACTGATTATATAGCAGTTGCAGAAGATGATATTTTGTATCCCAAAGAACATTTCCAATTTCGTCCACCGGAAGACACCTTTGCCTACAATATGAATAGGTTTAGTCTCTTTACCTGGGGCAAGCCGACCTACTTTTGGAAGGATAGAATCAGCAATTCAACCCTGATCGCCCCCAGATTACTTACCATCGAGGCCCTGAAGGAAAGATTTAACAAGTATCCCAACGGTACACCTCCATACTTTACTGGAGAGCTGGGAAGGCCAAACATAGAAGACAAACTTGGCATAAAACGTCGCAAATCCATGTGGTTTTCAACTGAAGTATCAATAGTCCGTATTGACCACGAGTTAGGCATTGACCGCTTGGCTCGTACTCATCGAAAAGGGATGGGAATCCTCCGGGCTTATGATATCCCCTATTGGGGTAAGGCAGAAGATTTGATAAAAAAATTTATATGAGTTCAAGCAGAAAAATACTTTCAATAATAATTCCATCATATAAAGAGACGTATTTACTCACCACTCTAAATAATATTTTAGATTGCGCTAGAGGCGATATCGAAATCTTTGTTAATGTTGACGATGGAGCGGTGATTAAAACTTCAAAAAAAGATCCCCGGGTTACATTCCATTATGCAAAATCCCCCTTGGGTATGCGGGGAGGAATAAATAAAGGCTTAGCCCAAGCCCGCGGAAAGTACGTCATGAAATGTGATGCTCACTGTGTTTTTGCTCCAGGATTTGACAAGGCCATAACCGAGAATATGGAGGATAATTGGTTGGTTATTCCCAGAAGATATTCTTTGTACGCAGATGGTTGGCAAAGGGACCTACGATTTCCTCCTAAAGACTACCATTACCTGGCTTACCCCGCTCAGAGCAGGTTTTATGGAAAAGCAATGTTCCCGGTCGTATGGAAAGAAAGAGGGATTACAAGAAAGGACTATCAAATCGATGATACGATGATCATGCAGGGAAGCTGCTATATTGCCAGTAGAAAGTATTTTATGAAAAAAGTCGGTTTTTTGGATGACAAACAAGAAACTTACAGTCCTTTTGGCGGGGAACAGATGGAAGTCGGCTTAAAATATTGGTTGGGAGGAGGAAGGATTAAGGTCAATAAAGAAACCTGGTACGCGCACCTGTTTAAGAATTCCCGCTACTATAGAGAAATTGGCTACGGTTCAAGAAGTTATAAGGTCGGTATTAAGGCCAAAGGGAGTTGGGAATGGTCAACTAAACACTGGATGAATAACGAAGAGCCAGGCATGATCCATCCCTTCTCTTGGTTAATTGAAAAGTTTTGGCCGGTTCCTACCTGGCCGGTAGACAGAAGCTTATGGCAACAAACATAAATGTCTCAATCCGCTATAGCACCTTTCTCCCCATTCTTATGGAAGTTGTGAATAGAACCAGCGGCGATGTGCTTGAACTAGGATCCGGAGTTTTCAGTACGCCCATTCTTCACTGGCTATGCAAAAAAAATAAAAGAAATCTGCTAACCATCGAGAACGACTATAAGTGGCACTACTTTACTCGTAAATATTACCGAACTGATCAACATAAACACATTTATGTTCAAAATTGGGATGATGCTAGTGAACCTATAAGTAAAGAGTGGGATGTTGTCTTGGTGGACCATTCCCCCTCTGAAAGGCGTGTTGTGGAAATTCGCAAGCTGGCCAATCTCGCCAAGTACATTATTCTTCACGATTCCGATGAACAAAAAGAACGGGTGTATCACTACTCCACGATCTACCCATTGTTTAAATATCGTTATGATTTTAAAGAGGTTGAGCCAGCAACCACAGTTTTAAGCAACTATGAAGAACTTACTAATTTATACTAATCCCGACAAGAAATTCACCCCCGAATACGAAGATTTGACTAAGGTACAAATTGACAACAGCCTGAGTTTGGGCTGGAAACGACAAGATTTACTCTTGGTTACCAACTTTGACTATGAGTACCAAGGCATAAAGTCGATAGTGGTTGGCGATTATAAGGTCATTGATCAAAACCGTTCCACTAAAATTCCCGCCATTAACCAGCTCTTCGCAGACGGGATTATCCAGGATGAGTTGTATTGGTTTCATGACCACGATGCTTTTCAATTAGTACCATTTGAAGTAGCGCTTGAAGTGGACGCAGGTTTTACAGATCACGGCAGTTACTCAAATACATGGAACGCCGGGAGTTTCTTTTTCAAAAAAGGCGCTCAAGACATTTTTATTTGGATATGGGAATATATGAACCTAAGAGGCACCAATGAACAGAATGCTTTAACATATATGTGGCAGAATAACATTAATGAAATTAACAGCAGATATAAGAAAATGAACAGTACTTATAATGTGGGGATATATCGGATTGCCGAAAACGTAAAAAATTCCGAGTTGCCAATTAAAGTCGCTCATTTCCACCCGCACAAAAAGAGACACTTGGACCTATACCGCAATATCCTGCCCCAGCGTTTAACGACAATTTTTAACAAGTATGGACTTGACAAAAAGTAATACTTTTTGTAAAGTGACAATTACATATGTTTTATACTCGTAAAATTTATTCCCAGCTTCTTTCTCACGCGCAAACTGACTTCGTAACGGTTCTGACAGGTATGAGAAGAACTGGAAAAACCACGCTGATTCAGCAACTTCTTATAGATTTACCCAATAAAAACTCTCTTTATCTGGATTTACAGCGACCAGACAACCGGGAGCTTTTCGAGCAAAAAAATTACGATGCTATTCGTGAAGCATTTGTTGCTCGTGGCAAAAAAGCAAATTTACCCATGATAGTGGCTTTGGATGAAATCCAACTTGCCCCCGATAGCCCTAGTGCCATTAAATATCTATCAGACCACTACAAGATTAAGTTTGTAGTCACCGGCTCAAGCTCATACTATCTAAAAAATTTATTCTCAGAATCCTTATCTGGCAGAAAAAAGCTTTTTGAGTTATACCCTTTGGACTTTGGAGAGTTTTTAACCTTTAAGGAAATTCCTCACGCACAAGTCGATTGGAAATCAGGTCAGTTTAACAGCTTAGAATACAACCGTCTTTCTGCTTACTACGAAGAATATGTCCATTTTGGTGGATTTCCACAGGTCGTGTTATCTCAATCGGAAGCCGAAAAGCGGGATGTTTTGTCAGACATTATGTCTTCGTATGTAAATATCGATATTCGCTCTCTAGCGGACTTTTCAGACGAACGAAACCTTTATGCTCTTGCAAAGTTGCTGGCTGGAAGAGTGGGCAGCAGAGTCGAGTATAGTAATCTTTCAAGGCTGATTGGATTATCTCGTCCCACAGTTACCAATTATGTCCAATTTTTTGAAAAAACATATTTGATCAAAACCATTGGTGTGTATACCAAAAGTATCGATAGAGCGATTGTAAAATCGCGAAAGCTTTATTTCTGCGATACTGGACTGGCAAATACCTTGGCGGAGCTTTCCAGTGGGGCACAATTTGAGAATACTCTTTTTAATCAACTTGCTAGGGGCGGGCAAGTTCAATACTATGCTTTGAAAAGCGGACAAGAAATTGATTTCATCGTAGATGATGATCTAGCTGTCAAGGCTAAAGAAACTCCTACAGAATTTGATCTATCGAACTTGGAAAGGATTGTTGCTACCACAAAAGTGTCAAACATTAGGCTTGTCGGTAGACATCAATCTCCAAAATTTACAAATTATGCCTGGGCAGGCTCCATACTGTAGAACAGAATACAGACAGTGAATAAAAAATCCGCTTGCATATTTTTGTCAAGTACCCCTTTTTTTGCACAAGGTTTCTAAACGGGCAGGTTTAGAAACCTTGTTTTGAATTGAATGGGTGACATGATGGGTAATGGCCTTGAGGTATTCAAGCTACGCAAAGACGGCTGGGGTATGCTTAAAAAGTAACTACTCACCGATTTAATGACACGGCTGAATTTTTGTATTAAGATATCAATCACAACTGCATAGGATGAATCAAGTATTTCTTAATGCTTGTCCTACTCTATTTAAACCAGATGAAATTCAATAACATAGTACACGACTTTAAAAACATCAAGAGTCGTAACTACCGCAAAGTCTGGGAACCGTTTATGAAAAAATACCGCTGTGATGTGGTTTGCGAGTTGGGAGTGTACAAGGGAGATAATTTTATGGAAATGATAAGCCACGAGCCAAAACTTGCTGTGGCAGTAGACAGCTGGAAAAATGATGGGGTGCATTCCTCTAGAGATGCCAGCTACTCGCAGGAAGAATTAAAGAAGCAGTATGCCTATTTTAAATCTCGCGTACGCGATCTGTCGTTTGTGCAAATAATCCAAAGAAAAACAGTTCAGGCTGCAAAGCGATTTTCCGATGAATATTTTGACTTTGTCTACATTGACGCGGATCACTCAGTAGAAGGCTGCTACTCAGACATTACAAGTTGGTATCCAAAGGTTAAACCGGGTAAGTTTCTGGTGGGGCACGATTATCACAGAAGATTTGGCGTGGTCGACGCGGTAAATAAATTCATAAAAGACAATAAATTGGAACTTATTTTACTTCCCCCCAGCACCTGGGCAGTAATAAAGAAATAATATGTGCGGATTTCTAGTTTACAAACACAAAGGCAATAACTTTTATATTCAAAGAAGGGGGCAGGATTTTACGAATAAAGTGGAAAAGAATGGATTCACCTTTATTCACAACTTACTGGCTATTACAGGCAGATTTGCTCCCCAACCCTATGAGGATGATGGCATAGTTTGTCTCTATAACGGAGAGATTTATAATCATAAGTTTAATAAAAGCGATGGAGAAAACCTAATCCCACTTTATAAAAAGTACGGCACTGATTTCCCAAAGCATTTGGATGGCGAATGGGCTATCGCTCTGTATGATTTCAATAACAAACTAGCTCTTTTTGCTACAGATTTATTTGCTACCAAACCTATTTGGCGCCATGCCTTGGAGTGTGGAAGTTATGAGAGCGGAGTCGGCGGCCATAAAATTCCGGCTAATACCATTGAAATTGTACACTTTAATGGGTCTGAGGAAACAAAAAAAATTCATGAGTGGGGTTTAAACCAATACAAAGAAACTTATGACGACTGGATTGCTGCCTTTGAAAAAGCAGTTAAAAAACGAGCCACTAAAGGGTGTTTCATTGGCCTGTCTTCTGGCTATGACAGTGGAGCAATTGCCTGTGAACTTCTAAAGCAAAAAAATGACTTCATGGCCTACAGTATCAAAGGGCGTGAAGATAAGAATGTTTTAGAGGCTCGCACAAAGCTTATCCCCAACCATATGTATCTAGAAAATTTTCAACCAGAACAAGAGTGGATAAACACAAACGTTGAAGATTTTAAATATAAAATCGCCCAAGACTTTAAAAAAGACAGTGCAGCTCTTGCCCTTTCCAAAATGTGTAGACAAGCCCATAGCGAAGGCAGAAAGGTCTACTTAAGTGGCCAAGGCGGCGATGAAATCATTGCCGATTACGCCCTCAAGCCCCACCTCAGTACTTTTAAGGGAGTCTTCCCCAGAAAACTTTTTTTATGGAATAATTTCTATGATGATTGCCAATACTCGTACTTGGGCAAGGAAGAATACGTGGCCGGTTCGCATGCCATTGAAACCCGCTATCCTTTTTTGGACGTCTCGGTCGTACAAGAATTTCTGTGGCTAACTCCGGATCTTAAAAACAGGTATTACAAGGCTCCCTTGCATGAGTATTTTACTCGAAATACTTTTCCAAATGTTTATGGTAAAAAGGTTGGATTAACTTTAAGAACATGAACGATGCAACTATTATCTATTACACCTCAAACCGGGAACATGCCGGCCTTGAGGTCCGGGTGCGGGAGAATCTATTAAAAGTTTGTGGAAATTTGCCGATAATTAGCATCTCCCAAAAACCAATTGATTTAGGCAAAAATATTTGTGTTGGGGATGTGGGCACATCCGGTTTTAATATGTTTCGCCAGGTTCAGATTGGCTGTCAAGCCGTCTCAACCCAATTTGTGATTTCAGCCGAAGCCGATTGCTTGTATCCTCCAGATTATTTCCAATTTGTTCCCCCTCGCCTCGATATACCTTACCGCGACAGTAATCTATACGTGATGCCGGACCAAAGAGCCTATTTTTTTTATAAACAAGAAGGAGCAACCCATGCTCAAGTAGTGGGTCGGGAATTTTATTTGGCGACTTTAAAAAAAATGTTTGCAGGAGCTCCACAGTGGAGCCCTGAAGAGAAAAATTTTCCTAAAGAACGTTGGCACAAGGAAGATGTATTTGACAAAATTGAGTATTGGAAAAGCAAAAATCCGGTTTTTCAGATCAAGACTCATAAAGGCATGCGGTATTATACTCATTCTGATAGAACGCCAATGTCGACAATTCCCTACTGGGGATCAGGTGAGACAGTAAGGAGGTACTATTTACATGGAATTAAGTGAAGCCATCAAACTTAAGGGAAGACCATTTGAGATCCCAGATGCGTCCAGAGACGATCTGCCACAATTTTTTGTGGACATGGGATACAAGACAGGAGCTGAGATTGGCGTCTATAAAGGCGAATTCTCAGAAAAACTTTGTAGGACCGGGCTTAAACTATATGCAATCGACCCGTGGAAAATCTACGAAGGTTTTGGTAATTCCCGCGGCCAAGCCAGACTCGATTTTCAATACGAACACACCAAAAGATTTTTAGCCCCCTACCCCAACTGTGCAATCATCAGGAAAACCTCCATGGAAGCGGTCGAGGATTTTGCCGACGGCAGTCTAGATTTTATCTACATTGACGCAAATCATGACTTCAGATACATTGCCGAGGACCTCTCTGAATGGACAAAAAAAGTAAGGCCAGGCGGAATAGTTTCCGGCCATGATTATTTTTATACCAAGACCGGTATTGGTGAAACAAACTGGCACGTTGCTTTTATACTGAAAGCTTATATCGGCGCTTATAATATACCAAACTGGTACTTAATAGGTAGTAAAGAAACAAAACAGGACGAGAAAAGAGACAAATGGCGAAGTTGGATGTTTATAAAATCATGAACACTTTGGCGGACAGAATTGAAATCCCAAATGTTGGAAGGGATGACTTGGCTGCCCTACTCCATGAACTTGATTTTAAGAGAGGCGTGGAGGTTGGGGTTGAGCGGGGGTATTATTCCGGGGTTCTCGCCAAAGTCAATCCGCAAATGAAAATATATGGCATTGACCCTTGGGAATCTCTTGAGATCTGTAAGAATAATTCTCCACAAAGAAGAACAGAAAATCATCGTTCTCAGGCACAAATCAACATGTTTTACGAAGAAGCTAGAGTACGGCTAGCTCCCTATCCAAATTATGAAATAATTAAAGAATACAGCATTGACGCAGTCAAGAGATTCAAGGACGAGTCCCTGGATTTTGTATATATTGATGCCAATCATGAATATTTATTCGTTTTGGACGACATATCTATGTGGAGTAAAAAGATCCGCAAGGGCGGTATTATTTCCGGGCACGACTACTACAATACGGCTGGTTCCAGCAAGTTTCAGCTTAATGTTAAACAGGCTGTGAACGACTATGTTCAAGCACATGATATTAAACCGTTAATTATCTGGGGCGCCCATGCTGAAACACCGGGAGTTTTCAGGGATAAGTGGAGAAGCTGGATGTGGATAAAATCATGAGGATAATTGACGGCTTAAAATTAAAAGGCAGGCCGGCAGAGATTCCGGACTGTTCCCGCGATGATCTGCCGCAGTTTTTTGTGGAAATGGGATATAAAGCTGGAGCCGAAATTGGCGTTAACAAAGGCGAATTTTCTGAAAAATTCTGCCAAGCAGGATTGGCATTATATGCCATTGACCCCTGGAAATCGTATCAAGATTATGAGAATATCCAAGGTCAAGGAAGGCTAAACTCTCGCTATGAAAATACAAAAAGAGTTTTAGCCCCCTACCCTAACTGCACAATCATTAAAAAAACCTCTATGGAAGCGGTAGCCGACTTTGCCAGTGAGACCTTAGATTTCGTTTATATAGACGGGAATCACCAACTTAAATATGTAACCGAAGATCTTGTAGAGTGGTCAAAAAGGGTCAAAAAGGGCGGTGTAATCTGCGGACATGACTATATATACACAAACCCTAGGACACAAGCCGGAATTTGTCATGTTATTCATGCGGTTAACGCGTATACCCAAGCTTATAAGATCCGTAATTGGTATCTGATTGGCCGCAGGGAGAGACTCCCCGAGGAAACCAGAGATAGATTTAGAAGCTGGATATTTGTAAAACCATGAGGATAATTGATGGTATAAAATTAAAAGGTAGACCAGCGGAAATACCTGACTGTGGGCGGAATGATCTACCACGGTTTTTTGTGGAAATGGGATATAAAGTTGGAGCCGAAATAGGTGTTCATCAAGGGAAATACACCAAAAAATTTTTGGACGCGGGACTGAAAATGTATGGAATTGACCCCTGGACGGCCTACAAAGACTATAACAAGAAATATAATTCCCGTTTTCAAGAAAAACAGGATTTTTTATATGCTCACACACAAAGATATTTAGCAAAACATATTTCAAGTGGTCTCTGCCAACTTGTCAGAAAAACTTCAATGGATGCAATAGAGGATTTTGAAAACGAAAGTTTGGATTTTGTGTATATAGACGGACACCATAGTTTTAGATACATTGCCGAGGATTTATGTGAATGGTCTCAAAAGGTTAAAAAGGGTGGAGTTGTATCGGGTCATGATTACGCCGTAAATAAAAAAAGGGCCGACGATCCCCATGTCTTACAAGTTAAGTACGTACTTCATGCTTACACTGAGGCGTTTCATATAGACAACTGGTATGTTTTAGGTCGCAAGAGCCCGCCTGGAGAAAGGGTAGCCATACCAGACGGCGACGGGGATTTTTATCATAAGATCTTACAAGATAATAAAGGAGAAATAAGAGACATGTGGCGAAGTTGGATGTTTGTAAGATTATGAATGATGAACTTTCAAAACTAGCTTTAAAATACCGGACAGATAAATGGGGCAAGCATCACTATACCCCGATTTACTACGAGTTATTCAAAGATAGGCAAAAATCGGTTGAAAAGGTTCTTGAGTTTGGCGTTGGTGAAGGAGCAAGCCTTAGAATGTGGCGCGACTTCTTTCCTGGGGCCACGATTTATGGAGCTGAAATTGATCCAAAGAGAATTTTCAAAAGTAAATCTATCAAAGTATATAAATGTGATCAGTCATCCAAAAAGAGCCTTTTGGCGTTAATTAAAAAGACCGGTTCCAATATTGATTTTGTTATTGATGATGCTTCCCATATACCCCAGCACCAGGTTTTTACCTGCCTAACTCTCATGCCCTTACTTAAAAGGGGTGTGATTTATATTATCGAAGATGTCGCGGATGCGAATATTTTGGAAAAACTTAATGGATATGACTGCAAAATGATTACCGTTGGAAAGCGGTATGATGATAAATTAATTGTTGTTAGAAATAGGGCACAAATGAACACTTACAAATATATCCTAAAGAAATACAACATCGATCCAAATGGACAGGTTCTCGTTGAGATTCCCAACGTAGGCCGAAATAACCTGGCAGAACTATTTGCAGAGTTAAAATTCACGAAGGGTGCCGAGATCGGAGTTGATCGCGGCGCTTTCTCAGAAATATTGTGCCAGGCCAATCCCCAACTCCAACTTTTTAGCATCGATCCTTGGAAAATTTCTACTTATGGACCAGACGTTATTCCTTCTGAGATTGGAATTGTCAAAAATCAACAAGCATTTGAAGCCAATTACAAAGAGGCAAAAAAAAGGCTCGCTAGCTATAACTGCACGATAATACAAAAAGATTCACTTACAGCGGCTAAGGACTTTCCCAATAACTCGCTTGATTTTGTCTATATCGATGCAAATCATGATTTTGTAAATGTTACCAACGATTTAGATGCATGGAAAAAGAAAATCAGGCTAGGGGGTATTCTTGCGGGACACGATTTTGAACACTTTCCACCTAAGAAATGGAATCATGTAAAATATGTTGTAGATGTTTACTTCAGATGTTACGAAATGATTCCTTTTTTTATCTTGGGCGCTAAACGGCCAAAAGAGGAAGGAAAAATTCGTGATCGCGTCCGTTCTTGGTTTTGGGTAAAAAATGACTAAAGAAATCATTTATTACACCGATAATAGATTGGCCGAGCCAATCTTTTCCCTCGTGCAAAAACAAATACTCTTGGCCGGTCTACCTGTTGTAAGTGTTTCATTAAAACCTATTGATTTTGGAGAAAACATCGTCTTAAATCTATCCCCGGGATTTCTGACGATGCTTAAACAGATAACCGCCGCCCTTGAGGCTTCCAAATCTGATTGCGTCTTCTTCTGTGAACACGATGTTTTGTATCCCATTTCTCACTTTGATTTTACGCCTCCCAAAGATGATATTTTTTATTACAATGCCAATGTTTGGAGATGGAAATATCCCGATAATTTAGCCATAACTTACGATCGACTTATAAATTTATCGGGCCTGTGTGTTAACCGAGAATTTGTGCTCAACCATTACTTAATGAGGTTAAAAAAAATTGAGAATATGGGTTGGGACAAAGACACAAGTCACGAACCCGGATGGGCCAGGAAATGGGGCTATGAACCGGGCACAAAAAAAATAAAGCGCGGTGGATTTTCCAATGATGATTTTGCCACTTGGACATCAAAAGACCCGTTGGTAGATATTCGTCATGGAAAAACATTTTCTCAGTCAAAAGTCACCCTAGACAGTTTTAAGCACCAGCCAAAAAACTGGCGAGAAACAACTCTTGATAAATTACCAGGATGGCAGGTATATCAATTTTTGCTAAAAGAGCATACTTAAGTGCGAAATCAAGTCAAGGCTACTTGAAACGAGTGTCTTCGATAATTCGCGCGGATCAAGTAGCCGATAAGATTGGAGCCAAACTCAACCCCAAAAACGGTTACAAAAATGGAGTTTGTATTTATGTAAAACCTGAGCCAGATCCAATCAGGGGTTATGTATTTGAAGGGAAAAGTCCATACTTAGACATCATTGATGGCTGGGGATATATCCCAATTCTCATGGAACATCCAGAGGTCACCGCGATAGTCTGTTCTGAACGGGATTACATTAGTTTGGCTTCCGAAAGAATAACTAACAAAATTGTCCTTATTCCCCAACATCATTGTAACTTTGATCGCGAAAAAAGAACCAGAAGAGAGATAACCACGGTGGGCGTAATTGGAAACCACAAAGCCTTCCCGCTCTTGCCTGCAGATTTGAAAGTTCACCTCGCAGAAAGAGGCATGGAGCTTCTAGAATTTTCAGAGTTCTTTACCAGACAAGACATCATAGATTTTTACAAAAAAATTGATATCCAGATAGTTTGGCGACCCTATCGAAAAAAGCTGGCCAACCCGCTAAAAATTGTCAACGCCGCCTCTTTTGGAATTCCCACGATAGCTTTAGATGAAATTTACTTCAAAGAAATGGGAAATTGTTATATGGGCGTTCATAATTTTGATCATTTTTTAGTTGAACTTGACAGGGTGCGAACATCTGCGAATATTTACGCTGCCTACTCGAAGTTAGCCTTGGAAAAAGCGGAAAAATACCACATCGAAGAAATTGCCAAGTTATACAAAGATCTTAAGTGATAATATATGTAACGTCATGACAAACTGTGATTTAAGTATACTTATCCCTGCCAGAAATGAGATGTTTTTGACCCGCACGGTAGAAGACATCCTGGCCAATATTGAGGCCGATACGGAAATTATTATTGTTTTAGATGGGCAGTGGTCTAATCCCCCAATTCCCCAACACGAAAGAGTGAATGTAATATGTCTTGCCCAGAGTATTGGCCAACGCGCCGCCACCAATCTTGCCTGTAGACTCTCTAAAGCCAAATATGTGATGAAGTGTGATGCACATTGTTCGTTTGATAAGGGGTTTGACCGTAAAATGATTGAGGCGTTTAAAGTTGCGGGAAACAATGTAACCATGGTACCTGTGATGCGAAACCTCTGGGCATTTGACTGGAAATGCTTAAGTAAAGGTACCAAGATTATTACTCCTTTAGGGCTGAGGGCAATAGAAGATATTGAAGTGGGTGAAGAAATTATCTCTGGCGACGGGCAACCACATAGAATAACTCACAAGAAAGAAAGTAGGCCATCTGTGGGTGTAGTCATGGTTAAGCCATATCAACTTCCTGCCATGAAGTTGACTAAGGATCATTTAGTCAAGGTTTATCCTTATAAGTATCAAATAGTTGATGGAAGAAAAACTACAGTTATTTCTCTTAAAGAAGAATGGATAGAGGCAGGCATGCTTAAAGATGGTTTATACCGTATGACCTTTCCTTTTCCAACAGAAGAAAGAGTTGGACAACTAGGAAGTTACGCTAATAAAGAACAGCTAGTTAAATTACTGGGCTATTTTATGGCCGAGGGAACTTATTATCACAAAGATGGGAAAGGTGGGCATTTTAAGATTACTCTATGCCTTAATCAAAAAGAACAACATATAGCCGACGAGATAGAGGAGATAGTTAGAAATAACTTTATTAACCGTTTCAATAAACCAGCCGAGGCTAAAAGATATTTTCGCCGTGACCCCAGAAACAATAATAAGTATATGGAGGTTAAAATCTATTCAAAAGATGCGGTAAATTTTGTCAAAAAATTTGTAGTCGGCGACAATGCTAGAAACAAAAGATTTATTCCAGAAGTGCTCACTTGGCCGAAATCGTTACAGCAAGTTTTATTAGCTACCCTGATAGCAGGTGATGGTTGTATAATTATGACTAGAAAAAATCTCACAACCACTTATAGTACCAGCTCAAAGGAATTGTCTTATCAAGTCTTCATTTTGATGTTAAGGTTAAGATATTCCCCTGGCATTATTACTCGACGGCAAAGAAGCAATTTCGGTAATGGTAACCCCTCTTACGATGTCCGAGCGTATAGCAATACGCAGGGATATAACACTAAAAGTACTGTCCGGAATAATGAATATTTAGTAAGTATCTACAATGTCAAGGAAGTGCCGTACGACGGTTATGTTTACGATTTAAGTGTAGATGGCCTACCGGAAATTCTCACCGAAAGCGGTGTTGTACATAACTGCTACCACTGCGGTTGGAAAAAATACCAGGGTCCGACACCGATAAAGTGCGATCAATGCGGCAAAACTGATAAAATCAAGAGAAAAATTGTCTGGGTTGGCAAGCATAATCCCCAGAGCACCTCCTATTGCTTTGACTCAACTCCCCACTTTCAATATTTTGAGGATTGGAAGCATCGGCCGGCCTACGCCAAAGATAAAGAACAAAAGGGATTGACCGAAACCATGTCCCTCCAGGGTTCATGCTGGATGCTCACCCGGGACAAATACTGGGAGCTTGGCATTTGTGATGAGAATTTCGGCGGCTGGGGTTCCCAGGGCATCGAAGTCGCGGTCAAAACTTGGCTTTCGGGGGGAACGATCCTGGTCAACCATAAAACCTGGTATGCCCATATGTTTCGGACCCAGGGCGGCGATTTTGGCTTCCCCTATCCCATGTCGGGTAAGGATCAGGAAAAAGCTAAATCATACGCCCGCAATTTGTTTTTTAACAATAACTGGCCCAAGCAAGTTCGCCCGCTTTCATGGCTGGTTGAAAAGTTTTGGCCGGTTAAAGGATGGACTGAAGAAGACTTACAAAAACTTAAAGCCAATACCTTCAGTTTTTCCGCCAAAACAGAAGATGTAAAACCGGTCGAGAGTGAGCCGGCAAACCACGAAGTGAACAAGGGTATTATTTACGACTCTGGACTGGCTGGAAAAACCTGAGACAATTGATTTAACAAACTGTAATACCATACAGCCACAAAGCAATACAATGCTGCCTAATTACTACCATCGGATAGCAAGTACAGAAAGGAAGCTTTTTTTGTCCCGTTAAATAAACCGTTTTTCAATTGTTCATGGCGATAGTAATAGAACAAAGCAAACAAAATAATTCTTCGACAACAAGTGTTTCTGCGACATTTGTCTCAAGCCCGACCCAGAATAATCTACTCTATGCTGCGGTATATTCTAGCGCTACCACACCAGATATTTCAGGGTGGACATCAATAAATAGTGAAGCGGTTGCAAATGGGAAAGTCATTGCATTTTACAAGATCGCAGGATCAGGAGAATCATCAACAGTCACCGCTACTGATGCGGGTGCAACGGCAATGCGTATTGCTATTATTGAGTGTTCTGGAGTTGGTATTACATCCCCCCTAGATAAAACTAATTCAGTAGCAGACACGGGCGTAACTGTTACAACACGAAATACCGGCGCAACAGGCACCTTATCGCAGGCCAATGAAATAATAATTGCTACCATTGGAATGGATGCGCTGTCTGGAGGCTCTGAATCGTGGTCTCCAGTTGGATTTGCTACACAAGAGTCTTTAACCCGTTTAGTAGTTGGGTACAACATTGTAGCTACAACAGATTCAAAAAATGCAGCACTTGCCTGGTTAACTGCAAGAAGAGCAGCTGGAATCGTAGCTACATTTAAACAAGCCGTTAGCAGTCCCAGCGCCTCGGTTAGTCCATCGGTGTCCGTGTCCCCCTCGGTCTCAGTTAGTCCCTCGGTTAGTCCGTCCGTCTCAATTTCTCCTTCTGTTTCACCATCGGTATCAGTTAGCCCGTCAGTTAGTGTTTCTCCCTCGGTTAGTCCATCCGTGTCTGTTTCTCCGTCTGTTAGTCCTTCAGTATCGATAAGCCCGTCGGTGTCCGTTTCTCCTTCCGTTTCTCCGTCGGTCAGTATTTCACCTTCGGTTAGTCCGTCGGTGTCCATATCGCCGTCGAAATCACCCTCGGTATCTCCCTCGGTATCCGTGTCACCTTCAGTTAGTCCATCCGTATCTGTTTCTCCGTCT